>ERZ773248.670-NODE-670-length-39508-cov-4.313259_pt1 | contig 39508 bp, 45 predicted proteins | sample MGYA00580518_ERZ773248 | MGnify/ENA primary metagenome ERZ773248 (study PRJEB29015, sample SAMEA2737762) | human gut metagenome | biome: human gut; feature: human-associated habitat; material: faeces | place: China | collected 2012 ...
TCAATCAAAAAGGACAGGGCACTACGATAGACTCTAACTGTATCCTTAAATATCTGGTTGAAATGTCTGATTTCTACTGCGTAACTAGATACTACTTTCATAGGCTCTTCCTTTCTGACAATAGTCATAAATATAATAGTCTGTTATTACTTGATTGACAACTAAAGATATTTAAAAGCGGCTAACTCATATCTAAAGATACGAGAATGCGCCGCTGAATTATTCAACCCTAAAAAAATCTTCATCCTCACAATGCTGTAAAGCGGCTTGTCGTTTACTTTCATTCAAATAGATACTTGTTTTAATCTCCTTATATAGATTGTTTTTCAGTTCTTCATATTTCTGTTCATTTTCCTTATTTCGTTTTTCAACCCATTCTTTATCCATATTATTCTCCTATCTTGTTTGTTTACATTTCTATTATGCGTTTGTTTTAAGTTGGAAAATATTATTGGGTATCATTGGTTTGGTCATGTTGGCCATCTTTACTGACTCAATAAGATATGTTTTTTTTCGTTTTACTGTATGGTTATTGATCTGGCTGGTATATAGTGTTCAACAACCGTCTGGTATGGAATATTGCTGTAATTCCACCATATCTGTTTCGCAGCAGTTGGATCCACGTATATCCATTCGTCATCAATTAGGCAGCGAAGCCACATATGTCCGCTCCCGTTATAGTATCCAACCATTATTTCATTTTGAATGCCAGCATCATCCAATAATGCTTTTAAACACTTAGTGTAATGCCTGCACACACCTTTTTCAGTCGTAAGCGATGTCTGTAGGTCTGCGTTTATATAATCCAAATCATAATGAATTGTATTTGTTATTTTCTGGCATCCATCTAAAATTTTTTCATAAGGAGAATTTCCTTCTAATGGCCCGAATTTTGTTAAAATGTCATTGATTAATGCTTCCCTATTATATTTTCTGCTTTCAGGTATGGTGATTGATTTTGAACCATCTCCATGATTCATGATTTCAAAATCATATGCGTCATTCTGATATCGATATTGCACGGAATAATATTCTAGAAAATCCAATATTTCTTCTTTGCTAGCAAACTTTAATGTTTCTCCATTTTCAAACCTCATTGAAAGCTCTAAGTTCTTTTCTGGATTAACCATGGAAGGGTTTATGAAACATCCATCCTGCGAAAAATAAATACCATCTGGATTACTTGCTGAACGAATCATACCATCTGAAGATATGTAAAATAGATTACCTTTGGAATCATATTGCCAACCATATTTTATTGCACCATTTTTATCAACAATGTATGTGTGTCCATCAAAATCCTGAAATGTCAAACCGGCTTCTGTTTTTGACAATTCCTTCAATTCTTGGAAACTGGCCACTACCTCCGGATTTACTTCAGCATATGCCGAAGATACATTTCCAAATAAGATAGTAAATGCGATTGTTCCTGTTAATATATACTTTTTAAAATAATTCATAATGATACTCCCTATTCTTTAATTAGATTCATAATCAATATGAGTGATTCAAGAATAGGATTTGGATTCAGATGTTAAGATTGTGTAAAGAAATAGATATATGGGTTAACTAGTCCTAAAATTAAAAGGTCCTTATAGGACCTTTTAATGGTTACTTGTTTCTATTTATTAATCAATTGTGTAATCGAAAAATCCTTCATCCTCCACAACTTCATTAATTTGGACATTGCCTTTTCTTAATACAACATGGTTCACAGCGTCTTTAACCGATTGTATTTCTTTTTTCTTTTTCTCTAATAAATCATCTAGGTTTTTTTCAGTTCCAATATATTCATAAACACCAAGGATTTCGTTTAAGTAGTCTTCTTGCGATTTTAAGTGTTTAAGAACAGTCTTATATTTTCCGATATTTTCGTATGCCTCTTTTAATGTTTTTGAGAATATATGGCAATACAATGTCCATTTATCTTCTAAACGAACTGTTGGCAATACATCATATTTTTTTATTTCAAACTCCAATTGATGGTTTAACTGTTCAATTTTTTTCATTATATCAACATCGATTGCACTTATCGGCTTATTTAAGTATTTATTACATGCATCCAGACCAATGGCCAATGCAAGTTTTCTTTCTTTGTAATCTAAAAATTTAAATTGTTTATAGACATCGACACACTTACAATTTGCATTTCTTTTTTCTGTCTGAAAAAACAACTTATCAAGAGGCGAATATTCACAGGCATCATTTTCGTCCACTTCTGCAGCATAAATCAGTTTTTTTACATTTACTATATTCTTATCTCTGATTGGTATATCTTCATTTTCCAAAAGATATGTAATTAAAGCCCTCAGCAGTGTGCTTGCTGCAAAATAACAGTGATAATCCATTTTTTCTGGCAATAAGGATTTAACAAAATCTTCAATCCCATTTTCATCATAATTCTGTAATGGACCTTGAAAGTCGTACCATGACCGTTTATTCGTTATACAATGAATTCTCTCGTATGATTTTTCCTCAAAATGGCATTTCTGATAAGATTCAAACAATACATTATAAAAAAGGTGAATCCATTTACTGTAAGTATCATTAATTTCTGTTGGAGATCCATCAAATTTATTTGGCAGATTCTTAAATTGGTTGAACGTTTTTTCAAGCAAATTCACAATACCATTTTTATCAGGAAATGTACTTCTAACAAATGAGAAATAATTGTTCATTGCATTAACATCAATATAAAAGATAGCTTTTTCTGTCTTTCTTACTATATCATGGTTTGTCAATACAGCTACATCTTTACTACTTAATTTTTCGTCTACAGAATGTACTTTATCTTGATACTCTGCTTTCAATTTCTCTAACTGTAATGCCTCTTTTTTAGCTTCCTCCCTCATTTTTTCACGTTTTCTATCCATTTCGATGTTTCTTTCTTTTAACTTAGGATTTATTATTTCCTGCAACGCTGTATTTGACAAATGTTCAAATACCCATTTGTCCGGAAAATCATCTGCGCCGAGTGACAGTATACCTTTTGCTGTCATTAAAATATAGATAGTATGGTCTTCCTTATTCATTTCATTACTACAGAGCCTAATTAACCCAGTACATTCCATTGATTGTAAGTTTCCATCTAAAGAAGCTGTATCTTTCCCATATCCATGTAAAAGGTTCCCTTGTAAAAAAGTCTTTGTTAGGATATTTGCAAAGGGATACATCGTATCTGAATTATCCATATAATAGTTGCAGATTTTTTTCAATATGATATTGTTAAATGACTGTTCTTCCTTATTTTCTGAAAGTAAGTTGATTCCAAGCCTATGGTTAATTTCCATGATTGTATCGATATCATGAACTCCATCCTTCTCGTATCCAGAAACCGTATTTTGTCTAACATTCAGCTTATCTGCCATTTGTTCCTGCGTCCATCCAAGTTTCATCCTGTGTTGTTTTAATTTATACCCGATTAATTCTGATTGATTCATAATAATCTCTCCTTTTATTTTTTGTTTTAAGGCCTCAATTTTATCATGATATAATTATACAAAAAGATCCTCGATTTCTTCATCACAACTCATGATATTCTAAACCACTTTCCGATATATAAAAAAGAGCCATAGGCTCTTTTGTTTAATCACTTAATTACCCTACTGAGGTAGCATTCAGTTTGCAAAGATAGTCATATGCTTCACTGATACATCTGAATACTGGCATATCACTAAATTCATCACGATAATAACCCTCCTGTTCCCGATTATAAATTGCAAACTCATCTTCGAAAGCATCTGTTGTCATGCATGCATCCAATATAAGTTCAAGATGCCCGGCACCGATATAGCTTGCAATATATTTACTCAATATGTGTTCATTGTTATCCCAAGCCATTTTGGGCATCCAGATAACAATGGCCTGTTTATCATGAAAAATATGTGAGGATACTCGAATGCAATCCTTTGAACACTCAGAACCAACACATTCGTATTTGATTATATTGGATTTTAACAATTGATATATGTATTCTTCTCTGGTCATGTCATCTCCTCCTATCACCGATTATTTATAATGATAGTATGGCTCATTTTTGCCATAGTAAAAAAAGAGCCAAAGGCTCTTTTATTGATTATCCTCATATAAGTCCATGAAAAAATGACTTAATCCATCAGCTTTTGAAATAGAATATATTTCATCCTTGTTCTCTATAAATGACCACCAGCTTTCATAGCCATAAACAATCTGTTTGAGCTCAGGGACATATATTGCTGGATTGAGGACCGGAGTTACGGTCAAATGTTTTTCTTTCCTCTTATAAGAAACCGCATTACAGCTAAACAATTCACCAAGGAAAATACCCAGATACTCTTTTTCCTCTGTTTCCTCAAAACATGGTTTTATCCTTACAATCCTACCAATTGACTTTTTATACAAATCAAATCCTTCTGCTAATTCAATTGAAGCTACCTCTATCGGATATTCAATATATTTTGAACGATAATTCATACATTTTTCGCAGTCATTACTTGTTATTTCCTTTCCATCTATACGGCATGATATTTTCAGTGTTCCGTCTCCAAATATGATTTCCGGAATTGCATTCTCACATTTCCTTATTCTTATTTCTTCCATAGCCAATCCTTTCTACAACATTTAAAATGACATGACCTTATTGGTAGCATATTTGTTTTCTAACTTTTTATATTCCGAATCCTTAAGTATTTCAATTACCTCTGCAAAATTCTTATTAGGTTCACCGGTTTTCTTATTGTTTGGATATATTGTCTCTTTCTTCATTTTATCCAGACCATCAACCTTATTCCAAATATTAAGATATATCATATCAGGGTTTTCATCGATACCAAAAGACCCATTGTTATATGCCTTATTTGTCTCTATATAAAAATCCAAATTTGTCTTGACTTTCTCGGATATATATGTAAAAGGTTCGGAATCCTTTAATTTATAGCTACATATCATACTATAATAAAAGTTGTTCCTTGGAATTTCATTTGTTGTTGCAGGAAAAAATTTTCCAGGCTTATTAATATCAATTGAATATTCCATCCCAGTTTTTTCTAGTTCATCCAAAATTAATTGATAGGTATCTTCAATATCTTCATCTTCAACAAATGTCGACAACACGAAAGTTTCCAATATAATTTCTTTTAGTCTTTTTGCCAAATCCTGCTTATCCTTAATCGAAAAAAACACATCACTGTTTAGATTGATTATGATAGATTCTTTCTCTGTGTATACAGTGTTATTGTGTTCAATCTCGCTATTATTTAGAAAAAACTCATAACGCAATAAATTCTCTTCAAATGAAATCATATCATACCATAAAGGCTTTGTTGACTTTGAAATCATTTTTCCTCTCCTTGCTTTTGGAGATTCATGATACGAACTTCTTTTCTTTCGAAACATCATGTCTTCTTCAGACAGATGATTTATATAACTCATTTACACTACCTCCTACATCTGATATTGCTTTTCAAAAATATCCGCAATATCATCTATTTTCTTCTCATATGGCAAATCCTCTGATTTTATAACATTTTTAATGCACCATGGATATGCTTTTTCTGCCTTACTAATCCTTTTCTCGAATTCAGCATTTCCTAGTTTCCCGATAAATTCATCTGGATCTTTATACGGATTCAAGTCAAGCACTTTTACATCCATCCTACAAGATTCCAGCATTGTAATAGCCCGTTTTGCAGCTTTTAGGCCCGGCTCATCGGAATCATATGTAAGAATGATTTTTTTCTTGTATCTGCTTAATTTCAAAATCTGACTCATTGTAAGTGATGTGCCCAAACTTGCTATTGCATTATCGAAACCCACTTGATGCATGCTGATCACATCCATAAATCCTTCACATAATAAGAAATAATCCGCTTGAGAGTAACGTGCTATATTTAAACCGAATAAATTCGAAGACTTATTGTAGATGATTGTCTCAGGTGAATTGATATACTTAGGCTTTTTGTCTCCGATGATACGTCCACCAAATCCAATTACTACATTATTCTCATTCATAATTGGGAATATGATTCGGTTATAAAATTTATCATAACGTTCCTTCTCTTTTAAATCATTGCCATTTTTATCCTTACCTGCGACTATCCCACTTAACATGATATCTTTTTCTGTAAATCCATGTTTTATGAATTCATCATAAATGTGTAATGTCGGGTTTGCATAACCGATGCCATATTTGTTTAATGTACTAGGTTCCAAATTCCTGTTTTTTACATATTCCATCGCAGCATCACTTGTATACAGCGATTTTTGGTAAAATTCCTTTGCAATCCGGTTCATATCAATTATCCGTTTCTGCTGTCTGTAAAATTGCTTATCCAATATATCTTTTTTTATATCGATGCCCGTCATCATAGCTGCCATGCATACAGCATCTGAAAATGATTTCTTATAATACTCCATGATGAAGTCAAATATATCTCCTGCGTGACCACATTCAAAACATCCATATGTCTGATTTTTTTCATCAACTATAAATGATGATATCCCAGATTTGTGAAATGGACATCTTCCAATGTATAAATCACCATTCTTTGTCAACTCTATCTTTCTTGAAATATAATCTTTAATATTTATTTTTTCTCGGATTCTGATAATGTCTTCTTCTGAACAATACATTTTTATCTCCTTCCGTTATTTACTGAAATTAGTATGTCTTTTTTTATGGGTTTAAAACTATGACTGTATTTTTTTAGAAGCGGAACCAAACCTATCATACTAATGATAAGGAGGTGGAACCACGAAATATTTAAAGTCATTATTAATTGTTTTTTTATCTGCTTTCATTTATATTACCGTCGCAGAATATTGGTTTGGAATGTCCTGTCCTTTTCGGATATTATTTGGAATATCGTGTCCTGGATGCGGGATGAGCCGGGCAATCAATGCTCTTATCCACTTACATTTTGCAGAAGCGTTTCACTACCATCCACTTGTCATCATTCTACCTCTTATCATCTTGCTGTTAATGCGTTTGATAATTGGGAAAATAACGAGAGGGACCATCTATTTGATGGGTTTCATAGTACTGTCCTTTACTATTGTTTATTTTTTAAGAATATATTTTCAAAGTGACATACTTACTTTTGATTATATGAATGGTTTTATTTATAAAATCTTTCATAATATCATTAAATAAAAATAAAGGAGAGTTTATATGGATTATTCTTATTATGATACTGGTAACGGATTTGTTGGAGCATTCTCTACTGCTTATATGCTTGTACTAATTGCAATAGTGGTTGTCTGCATCATAGCCCAATGGAAGATGTTCGAGAAAGCGGGTGTGGAAGGTTGGAAATCTTTAATTCCGTTTTACAATTCTTATTGTCTCTGTGAAATTGCAATGGGAAATGGACTGTTGTTCCTCTTAAGCTTCGTACCTTGTGTGAATTTCATATTTTCAATTGTTCTGTGTTTGAATGTTGCAAAGGCGTATGGAAAAGATACGTTGTTCGGCATTTTGACAATCTTCTTCACTCCTATTATGTATTTGATCCTTGCATTCTCTGATGCTGAATACATTGGGCCACAAAAATAAAAGAAGCCTTAAGGCTTCTTTTATTTTTAATTGTTCCAGGCCATATGATTGTCGTATTGCATTTAATTCTTTTTTTAAGAACGTTACAAAATGATTGTCATTATTATAGTTCTCGCTGGCTCGATGTTTATCAATGATTACAACGCCTCCAAATATTTCATATATGTCTTCCATTGAAACATGAAAAACGGGTTTGATTGTTCCATCTGGATTTTTGATGACTGGTTCGAACTATCGTTCATCCGAATCATTCTCCTTTCCTTTACTTCATTTATCCAACTAATATTAATATGTTGCGATCAGACCAAAGATAAAAAGCAGAGTTGACCTCTGCTTTATGCAATAAACAATTGCTTATATAGATTGTCTAAGGTTGGTTTCTTTTCAATATTATCCAACACATCTTTACTCAATTTTGTATAGTTCCTCATATTATTCTTTGTAATAAGTATTTGGCTGTATTTACCCTTCCAGGTGTGGATAAAACCACCCTTATATAAAGATATTGTATTTTTTAAAACTTGATGTATATCCAATTTCTCAGCAACGACACCTCTCAACACATATTTTATGATATCTTCTGGTGAATCCTCCGTGTATGAGAATAGTGTAATAAAGGAATCGATATCATCAATGGTAAGTTTAATTTTATGTATTTCATGATAATACTGAAGAATGGAACCTACCAATGGGTTTTTAGTTATTTGTTCCCACTTCACTAATGTGTAGATTCTATCTAACCGTATTGACTTGTCAGGAAGGATATCAATTCCAAAACAGTCTCTGATGTTATAACATTCTGGATGATAACCCATTTCCTTTAGTTTTTCTGGTGGAGTTGTTTCCAAATCATCGATACCATCAAGGGCTTCTCTATTTGAAAAAATCGGGTATCGAATCTTCTTTTTGATTTCAAATAAAAAATCAATGACATCGATTGACTGTCTGCAGTATATATTGGATTCAAATCTTTTTAGTACATCAGATAGGAACTCTATTGACTTTGAATTCAAGTCAAAGTCACCTTCAAAAGACATGATTTCAATACCATCCACGTCCTCCTTATTCTCTTCAAAAGTTAGGTCATTAAATTCCTCTTCGGCTGATTCTAAATCATAAATCTCATTATAGGATATATTGACATCTCTTGTTATTTTATTATAAATAAAATAATAGGCAGCTTCTCCTATTTGTAAGTACACTTTTTCATCATATGCAATGCCAAATGGAAGAATTCTGAACTGGACTTTATCTTCTGTTTCATACAACATTATCTGATTTCCAATATTATCAAAACATCCATCATCAAAATCAAGTTCAATCAGATTTTGATAATTGGATTTATATTCCCTGATTAGTTTTCTTAACTTTTCCTGTTCTGAATAAGCATACTTTGTGACTTTCAGTTTTTTACTATTTCCATTTAAATCAAGAAAATAATTCCAATCATTTATTACATAATGGAACATACAACTAATCTTACGATTTAAATTACCATTAATCAACAAATGAAACGCCTTCACAATGTCTGATGGAAAAGGCTTGGAAAAATCCAGCTCAATCCCTTCTTTAAGACTATCAAAATTTATCATCTTTCCCTCCTAAAATGATGCGATTATCAGTTCTTTTTTCTTACACCATGATTTAATAATTTGTTCCACTTCGTAATTTGGATGGTGATTGTTCGCCATTTTGGCCTGTACTAATTGATTATCTTTTACTTCAAGTGCTGCAATAGGAATATCATTCCTATTACATAACCAAAGTATCTTAGTTGTTTTTTCTGCCACACTTGAAACATAAGCTCCAACACAGATATTGAGTTTTTTACCCACCTTTTTCATTTCGCATGGATCTCTTGGTATTCTTATTCTATATCCATTGTTTTCATATTCTAAGTCCTCATAACATTTGATTGCATTCTTAAAGTTGCAATATACATCAAGCGAAAAATCTTCATTTCTGTTGTAAAATTCTTTTGTTGCCTCATCGTGGGCTATCTTAAGATTGGAGGGATATATGTCCTCTTCATCTTTTTTCATGATAAGATAATCACGCCACATCTTCAACAAACTGAGGAAACCTTCTGGATCCAGTCTATCCTCATAATATTTAAACATTCGCTTTAGTATATAGTTTATATTTTTATACAAATTCAGTACTGGCAAATGGGTTTTCAACATGCTTAATTCCCATAAGATTTCGAGGATGCATTTATAATATTTTTTATCACTTCTTGATAGTTCTCCCATCATTATCATTGTTCTTATGAATCTTGAGATCAAATCTGCATTTTCAATTCCATATGCCACGATTAGACTATATATGGTTTCACATACTTCTCCCTGTACATAATTTATTCTCATATTACCTAAAGTTATATTTTCGAATTTCTCCGCCACTTTAAGGAGGGCATGGTATTCGTTCATATGTAAAGCCTTACTCTTTTTATTAAAATAGAGAAAATCATATAAGATTGCCATCATGTTTTTTGACAATAGCTCGGATATAATTCCATCCTGATTTTTCTCTATCAGATTAAATAACAGGATATAGAGTTCTTCCTTTATACCTTCATGCACATCCGATATAGTAAATACAGTCCATTCCATAAACTTTTCATAACATGGTTTATCTGCCATGATAATCGTCACAAAAGATATAAACACTTCTGGATTCAAGCTGTCTTTATAGATCAATGGGATTTCTTCTTTCTTTTCCATATTCTGTATTGATTTTTCTTTATATGTATAGCTTATCACCAATTCCTTATTGAAGGTAATGGATGATTCATCTTCATCTATAAAAATCCGATAGGCCCTTAGAGACATGGAATCCTTTTCTTTTTTTATGTCAAAGATATATTTTTTGCTCAATACATTTCTTTGAGAATTAGTCAGTTTCTTATAAAAGCAGCCATTACTATCATAATAACCATCGTCGATTGCAGCAATTAAATATATTCCTGCCAAATTTATTATCTCTTTCATATTTTTCTCCTCTTGTTCTTATATGAAAGTAATATGTGATGAAATAACAGGATGTAAACGGCAACAAAAAACCACCTGTTATGGTGGTTTCAATTTACTATGCTTTTGAGATATCTGCCCATTCTGAATTTGTGATTTTTACCTGATTCCCACTATGAAATGTTATATATAAGGTTTCTGCTCCGAAATAGACACATGATGGTTTTAAGAATAAATCATTAAGTACATCACAGGCATGGCTAAGTATTTCCTCCTGCAGTTCTGCTTCCGATAAATCATCGTAATCATACAGAAATGTTACTTCTACTTTTTTAACATCATCTCCAAAAATCCCTTTTGTTTCTTCTGTTATATCAATGAGATAATCATCCTGTACTTTTCTGATTTTTGTGTTAATGTCTATTTCATACTTGTACCTATTGTATAGGAGTTCATAATTAATATTTTTAATCAGGTAGTCATAAGCGTCCTCTTCATCAATGAATATTTCCGCATCTTGATGTCGATTTTTTATATAGCATCCTTCTTTTTTATTATATATCCGATATGGTTCGTATTCTTTTGGATCTGTAAGTCGGATATCAAAAATCAATGCTATGATGCCTTTTTCTATATTATAATCAATCGATGCACTTATGATATCAATCATCTTATCAAACCCACTTTGGTTCACGTCTCCATTGGATGGTTGCAAACGAATGGATGTGATATCATTTAAAAAATATTCAGATGATATCATTACCATTCCTTTTAAAGGGCCATCATCCATGACATAAAATCGGATTGCTTTACACTTTATTAAATACTTAATGAATTGTTGTCTCGTCATTTTTTTGTTCCTCCATTTTTTTAGTTTTATTATTCTCCACTACTGAAACAACAACCTTATCATTGTAAGACTAATGATGATTGAACAGATTGGGAAATATATATCTTTTCCATTTTTGATCATACAATATAACCAGATACAACTGGCACTAAAGGAACCAGAAAAGAAAATAAGATATACGATGCCGATTGTTGAAATTTTGTTCATGAATATCCTCCTCGTATTCGTTTTAAACATTATGGCTAAATACCGTCCAAAATAAAAAAGGCCAAAAGGCCTTTTATGCTGTAATCCTCTTATCCATTACCTTTAATGCTGCACCGTTTTTGCCAAATGCAGTAACAATCCGATTGTCGTACTTTGTGATTACATATATATGGTCTGTACAATCAGCAAGGTCTGAATTGCTTGTAAAAATAAGAGTTTGGAGATTCAGTTTTTTAAACATAGACAATGCCTTGATTTTATTAATCGGATCCATGTTTTTAAATGCTTCGTCAAGGACAATCAATCTTAATCCACCATGTGTGTATGCTTTACATGACAATGCTGCTGCAAGACACATATAGTAAGGTGTTTCTTTCTGCCCACCTGAAAAGCTACCCTTCTCTGTTGAAAATGACTTCCATACTTTGGTCTCTGCATTTGTTATCAGGACATCACAATCCAGGTAGTTCCTATAATCAGCTAAATCTGCAAAGGTGTTTGGATCTTTTGAATTAATCATCTTATCAAAACATTCATCCAGACGTTCCACTGTTTTTGTGCTTGGGCTCTCTTCCTTTGAAAATTCCAGTATTGCTTCGTAAATATCCTTGCGCCTTGTAGCTGCGCCTAGATGAATCTTGAATTTGTTCCCACTGATTTCATAATTCCGTAAGATGGCATTTATCTTTTCAACCTCTGCCGCTGCAAACATAAAGCTTTCTGCGATTCCTCGGAAGACGCCTGCCTTACTGTCTGTCAATGACTTCTTAAGCTTTCCGATTTCTTCCTTTACTTCATAAAAAGCCTTCCCTTCCAGATGGACCAGCCGTTTCATATAATTATTATAGATTTCTGAATCAACACCTACTTTCAGGTCCTTGTGATATTTAAGGTTATACTCTGTCTGAGCGATCTTCAATCTGTTTGCGGCATTCTTCCCTTTATTCAAAGCATTGGATTGTTTTTTTGAGATTTCATCCGCTGTCTTTACATCAAGAGCAGAATAAAATTCATCAATCTGTTCTTCCTCAAAATCGGATAGATTAGGAATGGACGCAATCTGTTTTTCAATCTCTGCTTTTATCTGGTTAAGGGATTTTAGTTCTGTTTCCAATCTGGTCTCTTCTGCAAAGCTTTTCTCATATGATCTGTCATATCCCTGTAGTTTTGCCTTTATTTCCTTTATCTGCTCATTAATCTTTTCCATGATTTCACTGTTACCAGAAGGTTTTGACAAGGAATCGATTTCCTCTTTCATTCGTTTTATGGAATTCATCTTATCTTTGAAATCTTCAACAACAGCTGTATTCATTGGTAGGTTCGTCTTAATACCGGCAATCAGTGTATTTATATTACGTTTCAGCTTGTTTACTTTACTAATACTATCTGTATTGATACGTAGTTTCTCTGAATATCCATTTACCCTGGCCTCGGCATCTTTTATGTTTTCACTGCTCGCCTTTTTTCCAATCAGTAGTATTTCGCTCGATACCGGTTTAGCGCCCTTATGGCTTGCCACACGGTTCTTTGTCATACCGTTTTTCATGATTGAATAATCACTGGCATTATATTCCTCAATGGTGTCACAGAGTATGAAGCTTCCATAATAGGCATTAATGATCCTCTTTGCTGTCTCATTATCAGTAATAATCTGGGATGCAACTGAATTTGGTTTTGGTATTACCGGCTTTAGCCTTGACGCCAGAATGATATCTGTGTCTGCTTTCAGGACCATCTTAGATTGGATTGCAGTTGCAATTGCCTCATTTTCTGATTTTACGACTACATGTGCCCTGCGGTTTCCGATTAACATCTCAATGGCTGGTTGCCAAGAGACATCTTTCACCGATTTTAACTCTTCATATAACAGGTACGCCCAATCATCAATTCCATGTGATGCAAAATACTGATTGATTGACTTTACAAGTTCCTTTGCAGCTGATATCCTTGTGCTTATACCTGCGGAGGCACTAACTGTAAATGTCCCTCTCTTTATCGCGCTCAAATCAGCATTAGCTGTATTTAACGATTTTTTCAGTTCTTTTTCTTTTTCTCGATATTCATCCATTCTTGCTTCAAGTATATCGAGGTATTTTTCAGCAGCATCAAGTAGTCCCGTAACTTCCTCATCTGTGCTTTCGCTTGTGTATGTATTTTTCGATTCAATTAATTTAGCCAGTGAGTTCATAGCAGAAATAGTGTTGGAAACACGATCGCTTTCTGTCTTTAATGTAACCGCTTCTCTGTTCAAGACTGCTAATTCTCTTCGTTTTCCTGTCAGAATATCTGAGGATTTATATTCACCTGACTTTATCGTTAATTCTGTCAGTTTTTCTTCCAACTTGGTTTTTTCCTTTTTGGCATCACCAATCGTTTCTACAAGTTTTTCTTTTTGTTTTATGATTTCTTCAATTCTTGCTTCAACAAACTTTTTCTTTGAAAAGGCCAATAGGGCATATTCATTTTCATTTTGTTTCAACTCGTACCAGATTTCCCTTACCTTACGTAGAGATTCCGCTTCAGTAGATAAATCTGCATAAAGTTTCTCACGATCGTCAAGAAGCTTATAATTATTTTTGATTGATTCAATGCTCGAAATCTTATCATCTTCCGGGAGGATATTGCGACGCACGAATTCCGATGGTGTGCAGTCAAGCTTTGCCCGTAACACACTGTTAATTAGCCCTTTATATACTTCTGGCTTGATATGCTGCATCTTCCGTAGACGGAAGAATTCATTAAATGCCGTCTTTTTGTTTGGATAATCAATCTGGCCTGGAATTTTACACTTTTCAAAGTCTATTTTAAAGCCAGGACTGTCTACAGACATATTAATGACACTAAAATACTGCTGTGTGATGGATGAGTCAGATGCGTATGATTTAGAACGCAAAAAGACTCCATTTAAAAATCTGGCATTATAGCTTTGGTCATAGAACTGTGCCAGGATTAATCCGGTCACTTTCCCATTTCTTTTTGGGACTCCGGATACTACATAGTGCAAGGCACCACTGATGGTTCTTCTTTCGCCCTCGTCTTTTACGGCAACATTGAAATCATTGGCATTTGCTCCATCAAGAATAACAGAAATGGCATCCAATAATGTGGTTTTTCCACTTGCATTCATTCCTGTAATTAATGTGGATAGTTCTGAAATGTCAAACTGGTTATCCGTAAATGCGTGCCAGTTCTTCAGTATAATCTTTTCCAATATTACTTTTCCCATTATACCTCCTCCGTTTCTTCCTCAAGTTTTTCTGCTATCGTTTTCTCTTCTTCATTGTCTTCCTCCATCCCGAAATAGGTCTTTTCATGAGCTTTGATATACTGTGTAAAAGCAGCCCTGTTCATTGCTAACTTAATGGACGGTAAAATCTGGAATTCAGAATGCTCATCCTTGATTTCTTTATCAATCAGTTCAATCAGGTTGTATCTTTCCAAACTCTCCAAAGCTTTTTGGAATGTTGTTATCTTATTATTTGGGACTAAAACCAAGTCATAATTAGTCAGCTCAATTTTCAATTCACGGATATTTGTCTTGACAACGTCCGTTCCAACAAGTTCATCATATACTTTGCGGTCAAATATTTTAATGAGGGCCATATATATTTTAGTCTCATTGGTTGTCATTTTATATTTAGGAGGGACTATTCCCTCATTGCCTTTATAAGATAATGCTATAACACTTAAATCCCGGTCAATCACTGCCTGATAACCCATGAAATCGAGGTATTCATTGATTGCCTCAAGATTATCCTGGATTATAAGGTAATACTCGATATCTCTGCTCCTATCACGCATTAAAAAGGATCTCTTTAGGATTACATTGATTGCATCCTTTATTTCTGCAAGGTTTTTACTCTTCTCTATTTTCATGTCCTGTTTCCTTTCTTTTTAACTCAAAATACGGGATTTTGAATAAACCCTTATTTACCGTACGGTCGCTGATTGATTCAAGTTCATACCCAAAAGATGGATTCGCGCAGTTTGCTAATATAAGGAACACGTTTGCATAATCTTTTTCATTCGATACGCTAATCGCTTCCGATGAAACCCTGTCTGTATCTTTCATAAGATTATTTAGATACTCTGTAATCTCTGCCGTTGACGACTTCATCTTCATCTTTTCGTTTGCAGCAACCAGTATACTAATCTTATCCACCATGCTTAACTCTTTAATTGCTGAACTGTCCTCTTTTTTATATTCTGCAGCCTTTCGTTTATCCCGGAATGAATCCTGGTCGAAAATGGTATTATCAAAGAGGTCAAAACACCGGAAGAACTCATCTGGCAATTCCATGCTTCCTTCCTGGGCGTCATGGACAATTTTTATGATCAGATCGCAGATACTTTTACTTGCGGTCCCATCATTTGCATAAAGAGTCAATGTATTAGCTATCTTCTGATAGCATTCATTTTCGGATTCCTTCATTTCGTTAACCAAATCTTTATATTCTTCTGCAAAAAATACTTTGATATCATAAAGAATGTTCATTACGAGTTCTTTTGCTTCATAATCCGGAATAGATTCATAAGCTTTACATGATTCAATTAAAGGTATCAGTACTTCCTCGTTATCCTTAATTGATTCGATGCTATTGCAGATATTGCTGCTGTACCGGTAATAATTAAATTCATCCATGACAATCGCTTTATAGTTCCTGAACTCCTTGCCTTCCCTTACCGCCTGCATGATTTTTATTACTTCTTCAGCATTATTTACATTTGCTCTCTGTCCTTTTACAAAGTCCTCAAATGAGCTTTTAAATACCTGCATATATTCCTTCAGGCTATTGACATCTTCATATGATGCTAGAAGAATATCCTGATAAGTGGAGCTGGAGCCATCATTGATTGTAGACAACCTCCGGTATATATCCGAGATATACTTTCCATATGAAAAATCCTGTTTTACTCCATGGATTTCCATAATGGCATTATATAGGATCCTTCCATTTTTTGTCATTCTGACAAAATCACTAATCAGGTGCGGTTTTTGGAATAATTCAATCCAGCCAGAGTCAACGAGTGCCTGTAATTCCAGTTTTGCATTGTATTCTGTTCCATAAGTAGATTCGATTTCAGAAACAATGGCATCTTTTATAATATATCCATCATTGGCCTTACATTGATCATTAATGAGTGCAAGACAATTAAAATGAAAATTCCCTCTCGTTCTCCCAAAAAGTGAAAACATTTTTGATTGTTCTTCATTAAAAAAATTGTAATCCTTCATATAATTTATCCTTTCTCTTTTTATCTTTTATTCATGCTTAATATGTTTAATATTTTTGGCAAATAAAAAAAGGCCTAAATGGCCTTTATATTATTTCATCATTTATTTAGTATTGTGACGGCAAAACAGAGGTCTTCCAGAATGGCATTCCATGATCCAGCATGTTTTAACTCATCAATATTTTCTGTTTCAATACCCTTTGCCTTAAAGTAGTGTTTTGTCATTATATCTTTTTCATCCCAATCAATGGGCCCTTTATTGACTTTTTCATAAACCTTTCTGCATCTTTCAACCAAATCGTTATCTGGTTCTTTTCCAAATACAGTCTTTATGTCGATATTGAAGGTATTCCCATAAGATGGAATATATGATATGATATCCGAACCATTCCAAAATAGGGCAACAAACAGGCTCTGCTGTTCTCCATCCACAGTTTCTCCAACCTCTAACCCAAAAAACGGAATCCCATTAGGAAGAACATGAAAACCCAGCAGTGGTTTACCCGTTTTTGATTTGATTTTTGACTCACTTGCCTTAATTGTTGCAAAGTCAACCTCTACATCTAATTCAGATGCGGACATGATATGTTTTGCTAATATAATTGGATTTAGGGTATAATCGAATAATGTATGTCCCATTGAATCATAGTATTCGTTTAGTTTTTGTTTGAACCTCTCCGGTATGATTCTTGGTAAGGATAACTTACCAAGACGTATCATGGAGCGTTTCTTATTACAGAAATCATCATCCAATGTAGTGCTAGGTTTCTCCAGTTCACGGAAATATAAAGCTTCGTCCAGTTCAGTTACCGGGATTACAATCGGGATAACCTCAAGCGTTTCATATTCATCATCTTCCTCTGAGGCGCTGGCCGCTGTTGTATGAGTTTCTTCTTCCTCCTCTTCATCTTCCTCCTCTTCACTTAGATAGCTATATTTATGCTCCTCCTCATCTTCATCGTCTTCATCTTCGTCATAATCATCATCGTCCTCATCGTCTTCGTCATAATCATCTTCGTCCTCTTCCTCGAAAGATGTGGCAACGGACGATGGCTCATCTGGTTCATCCGACTCTTCAATAAAGGCTATAATGTCTTCCAATATGGACTTCCAGCAAATTGTATTCATGATATCATATGCACTCTCTTCATTTGCTGCATATCCATTTTTTATACAGTAGGCAATGGAGGGCTGCCAATATTCCAACTCCTGTTCAGGAATCTTTGAGCATGTAATTTCATCCAGACTTTTTCCTAAAAATGATTCATATACAGAAATAATGTCTCCAGGATTTTCTGTTGCGTTATAAGCTTCACTTCCAAAAGCCGTGTAAAAATCAGAATTGATTGTATTCCCGGATTCAGGAATAAAAACCCTGAAGTTACTGCCATTGTAGTACATCATTGCGAAATACGGTTTTTCTAATTCACCTCCAAGCAGAAAACCATAGAATGGTACTTTATTTGGAAGTATATGAATTCCAAGCAGTGAAGATTCTGAGCCTACTGATTTGATTGCCATAGATGTGGGATCATCTGATATGAATTTGAATTCACTATAAAAACCTTTGCAGTCTTTGGTTCCTCTCATGCGCATGATATTTTTAATGAATTCATCTTTTTCAGTTGCATCTGTAACGTAGTCTGTTGCATCACCAAGGCCGACATTCATATTGTAATACTCCGTCAGATATTCGCGAAATTGTGTCACTGGGATTGCTGGTGCTTTCCTTCTATCTGCCGGATCTACACTTTTCACTTTAAAATTATTACAAAAACTCATTGTGTATTCTCCTTTTTATCTTATTTAATCATTATTAGTATGTTGTAATTTTAAGACTATAAATAATAAGTAAAAAAGGGAAATTAAAAAGCGTCCCATAAAATGAGACGCTTATCTATTTCATCATTATTGAGCATCTTCTGCCTTTTCAGCTTCTTTCGAAGATACTGTATCCAGAACTTTCTGGATTTCATCTATATCCTTACCAGCAAGCATGGCTGATATTTCCTCTTTTCTTATATCGGCTAATTCTCTTTCGGCTTTTTTAAGTTTTTTACTCAATTCCTTATTACTATTTTTTGCCGCTGCGATTGCCTCATTATTTTTTACGATTTTTGCTTTTAACTTTTCAATTTCCTCTGTTTTTTTATTCATCTTTGCATTGTAATCCTTTGCCATAATCATGCTCCTTCCTGCATTTTATTTTTACTTCTGATTTTATAATACTATTAAAGCATCGAAATAGCAAGTAAAAAAATAAAAGCTGCATTTGCAGCTTTTAACCCGGGTTTTAAAACTAATAATTATCACCTTTTTATTTATCACTATAATAATGTTTGCGTAAAGTATAAAGGGCTGATTATCCGAAACAGAGCCGGGAAAGGCTTCTTTACGCTATCCTGTTTTATTGTTACTGGAGTTGCACCAGTATTTTTGGTTCATAAGCCAATGTCTTTACTCTTAGACTAAACAATACTAATATAGGATACTGTTTCTTTTTGTTGGTTCCAAAAATTTAATTTATATAATAGTATATTATTTCTCTTTTGTTTTTTTGGAACTGCTAATATGGAATCATTTTATACTATTTTACATCATATTAGCTCCCTACACCACTATATGGGTTGTCTTACGGCAACCACCAGGACCATTCATCTAATTTAATATAATCTATAAATGTGGGCTTTTATTTACTCCACATCTATATTATGATATGAATTCAAAAAATGTAAACCTTTATTCTGGAAAATTTATTTATCTCAATAAGTATATATGGTCATGGATACCTGCCCAATTTTTAAAAATCTGGTTGGCCTTGTATATATGATTGTCCTCCTCCACCTCGCAGAGAGCAAAAAAACTTTCATCTGCACAACATCCTCCGAATTCTCCTATATAAACCATTTTTAACTTCGGATTAACTTCCCGCATTTTTAATAACACCTTTCGGCCAATATCGGATGGATATGGGATCCAGGAGCAAATTATGAAATCCATATCCCTACCATACACTTCGATTGCCGAAATGGCATCCATGGTTTTTACTTCCGTCCAGTAAAGATCATCATCAAACTCCCATTCTTTTGAATCCGTTGCTATTATTTCTATTTTTTCATCCTGCAATGCTTTTGATAACATTCCTAAACCGCTCATGATTTCCAAGCATCGCTTTCCTTTTAACAAACTGCTTAATACCCTTATCCAGTCTTTAGATACAAGACAGTACGAACTTAAGTTTATTATTTCTTCACGTATAATTTCTGGATTTAAACTACTTATCAACATCATGTTAAAATTTGAAATTAAATCCGGATATGATTCTGGAATGATATGTGATTCCAATTCATTTCGGATTCGTTTCATATCTTGTACATATTTTTCTCGTTCACTGATTGAAATATCATGAAAATCAATATTTGAGAATACGTCCATATGGGATTCCTTCTTTCTATAATGAACAATCATATCAAAATTCATCATAGAAGTAAAGATAGATTACCATCCCTCTTTTTTTCCATACTATATTTATAATTTCAAAAAAGGAGAGGTAATATGAAACCGGATGCAGAGGAATTAAAAGTTTTGATGAAAGATAAATATACATGGTTTGATGACGCAATGAAAGAAAATCTAACGATTGTTGGCTATTGTCCTGAAGAAAGTTATTGTTCATGGCTATTTAAATATAAAGATGCTTATGTACTGCTTTATGATATGGGAAATGGCTACTATTCCTTTAACCGTGAAGTTGGTCGCATGGAATTAGAGACACTGATGATTGACTATGATTACTTAAAATATGGAAAATTTAATACGCAAGAAGAATTAAGACAATTATGTGAAAAAAGTGGGTATTTATTTGTTTAAAAAAAAGAGGATAGATTCCTCTTTTTTTAGAACCACAAATATGTTGCAATTACTGGCTTGAATCCCATCTTTTGATAAAAATCATTGGCATCTAATGAGTAATAGCAATCCAAACTGATTTTTTTATTTATTGCTTGTAATGACTGCATGATATATGTTCCATATCCCATTCTTCTCCATGCCTCTTTAATGTATAGCTGATCAATATGGATCCCTGTATCTTCATCATTAACTTTCATATGCGCTGTTTCTGTGTTGTCTGTTTTATATTTTACATAGCCAACAACCTCCGTATGATCACACAACAGTTCAATTCGAATATCTGGATTCTTTAATTTGTCAATGGCATCCTCCTTTGTTTTTTCATCGCATTCTGCATCAAAGATACCTTGAAGAGCAGCAGCTTCGTAATGTAAGTTAATTAAATCTAAATACATATTAACATATTCCTGAATCAACTGCTTGTCGCTTGCCATATCTATTTTAAATAATTTCATAGTTAGTCTCCTCGTGTTTTTTAATAACATTAGTATGTATTTAGTGAGACTAAAATAAGAATGTGCTGCTAGCCCTTCTCATTCACTAAAAGATAAAATCACTTTTATGTAAGATGCCAATCTGATTAGAACCTTCATCATTTAGACCGTTAAAAATCGGTATAGGAGTATAATCCATATCATACAGCTCTATGATTTCGCTGATATCATCCATCATGTTGACCGGGAAGCTGGCAAGTGGAACCATTTTACCGGAAGGCCCTTTATATATTATAATTTCTTTGCCTGTTATATAGCCCATGATGGTTTCTGAAAGCTCCTTATCTGATAAGTCAAACTCCTGCTTTACCTTTTCACTGCAGTTTTTCTTACTGTTCATGTATAAGATAAATGACCCGTCAATATAAGCGAATCCTGCAAGGCCATTTCCTGATTCTTTGGTAGGTATCTTGAAATCCACAAAATGAGGTAAATCGAAATACCATATCGGGATTGGCTTCCTTTCATCCTCACATTCGTCCATTATTTTAGCATAATCCGTTTTGAACTTGATTACATACTGGGATCCCTCTTTTATGAAATCTATCATATGATTCCACAGTTCTCTTTTTGTATGATTTCTGTTCCTTAATAAATAGTTTAGATATTCTGCACGGAACATATCGCTTCCTAACTCATCCACAAATACATGTTCTGCATTGTCTGTATCATTTAATATCTCAGTAATCAAAATGTCCCTATGATTATTTCTCCACCAAGCAATATCAGCATTGATACGTACTGATATTTTTATCATTGACAAAAACTGTTTTCTTACCTTTTCATTTGAATTCTTATATAGGCTTAACATATCTGTCTTTCTATGGAATTCTTCTTCCAGCCATGATTTAGCCATGTCCATACCTTCTATTACCATCTTATCAATCTCAACCATATAATCCTCCTAAAGAAATAATTTAATCTGTTGTCTGGATACGATTAGTATGACTGAAATTTGGTTCACATGTGGAAAAATTCCAATAATTTTTTGTATGTATGAAAAAAGAGAGCGTTTAGCTCTCTGATTTTTTATAACTGAAGATTTCTAGGAATCCAATAGTATTGAATTTGCAAACAGATATTTCTTCATATCTTGATTATACAAATTGCTTCAAATAGTCAAACATATTGGTCCGATCCTTTGGCCCGTTTTCATTCGCTTCAATAGCTAAGTCCGAATTTGCATTAATCCGGTCCTGCTCTTCTGCATATAACTTTTTGTCTGCTACTCCGTTTACTCTTTTTTCATTATCAGCCATCTTAACACCCTCCACTTGTCTTTAATATTTAACACAAATAATATGTAAAAAATATTTTGTGGATAAAAAAAACAGGATCAAGTCCTGTTTAAATTTATATTTAGGAATTAGGCTACTTTATTCGAATTTACTTTTTCATTTCTCCAGGCTTTGAGATATCCCTCATAATCATAAATCAAATCCTGATACAGTAGCTCACATCTCTTGATTTCGTCTTCAGTTAAATAGTAATCATTAATTTTGGTCAGTTTAATAATTTCGTTATATTCGTAATCCAATATATCTGTAATATTCAAAGCTTTACATAAGGCTTCTAGAATCTTTCTTTTTTCATTGTAGCTCGTATGGCCTTTAACTTTAACATTCATACAATCTGGGTATGCACCCAATGATTCATGCCGGAATAACAGTATCACATATCCTGCGTCCAAATATTTTGGGATATTTTTCGCATCATTCTTTATATTGCTCTCAAGTCCATGAGGACTTCCATCCACATTAATCACCATATTATAGTTTGGGATAAAAATATCACAATTGGTTTGGCTATCCCTCAATACATTACAGTTAAAATATATCCTTCCAATCAAATCTTTTTTTCTGGTACTTCTATAAAAATCTTTTAAGGCTAATAAAAGTACCGATATTTCACCCTGTTTTCTTGATATAATAAAATTTTTAAAATCAATACGCTGTCGAATATCAAGTTTGTTTACTTCTGCAGCATAATTCATTCTGATTGTTTGTCTGCATCTAACAGAATAGGATGATTTCTTAACCGGGTGAAGCGTATCAATCTGAATCATATCATTATATTTATCTAAACAAATTACTTCTTTGCTCATTTTTAAATAATTCTCCTTCTTTCTTTACAATACAAATTTATAATGTAAAAAAAGAAAGATGGATAATTTTATAAAACATAATATAGAAAAAAGAGGCCTCAGCCTCTTTTACATAATCCTGATTATATCATCTCTGTTCGGAAATCTATAGCAACCATTTTTGCATTTTACTTTGACACAAGATTCATCTACAGTTACAATCTTCCCATGAAGAACTGGTTTCATTCCTTTTTGTATGAATTCAACCCTATCTCCTTCTTTCAATTTTTCAAAAACGCCATTATATCTCAGAACAAACTTAAAATAATCTGCTCGTCTTTCTATTACGATATATTCCTTATGACACATACACCAGGAAACAATTTCATTAAACAGCTCTGCGGTGACAAGGATATGTGTCTTTCCATCACGTCCTATGGCAGGCCGGTCAAAATAGTTATTCACGCTTATCTCCATTATGTCATGATTATCGTTTATTACATTCTCACTCCACTCTAACACATTCTTTGCTTCATTGCTTAAATCAGCCCATCTCATTTCTTCAAATTTTGTACAGCCACAATATTTACAGCCAACTGGATACATGTTGTCATAAGAATCAAAATGCCGTTCATAGGTATGTCCACATTTACATAACCGGTTATCTCCATAATTCGGATTATATGATCCGTTCACATAGGGCTTAATTTCCATTACTTTTTCTTCAAGTATTTTTAATTCCATAGTTAGGCTTCCAACTAAATCACATTCGTAGCTACCATGTTCTACAATGGCTGTTGTAACCCGAGAAATAATTTGATTAACCGATTCTCCGTATTCCATAAGATTTCTTATATTTGACTTATCTAAAATCATGGATTTTCCTTCTTTCTCTTTTTAAAAAAACGATACTCTTCACAAATGTTGCAGTTTTGTGGATCATCTCCATTTTCACAATCAATACAGCTTACCTTAGAATCCTCAATCGTATAGCCAAAGAATAGCGATGGCTCTCTCTCTTCAAAGATTGTAAAGGGAAGATGGCAACCGGCCTCCTTTAATAACATACAGAATTCATAATCGCATGCCGCCGGATATAAACGTTTGTCAGGTATATAATCCTGATTTGCTTTTACTGTAACTTCTTTTAATCCAACTGGGATTTCCCTGAATGCACTATTACGGTATACAACGGTATGTATATTACCTTTTTTTAGATACACATGCCAGGTATCCCTATCACAGGTATATCCATACAAAAGAGTCCTATCCTGTCTATTATTTAAGTTCTGAGTTGTGATTAAAGGTTCTGGAGCCTTTCCTTTTCGTTCTACTCTGTCAAATTCGTCTCTCTTCATCCTATTTTTCTCCTATCAAAGTTATTAAGTCTCTAGTTTCCATTACTAACTATAGTATGTGAAGAAAAATATATTAAAAAAGAGCTGGCTTACGAACCAGCTCTTATTACGCTTTAGATGTTTTCCGCTTTTGCAAAGGCAACTACAAATTCATCCCAAGTATCTGAGTGTACAGAGCGAATGAAATTATCAGTAAAACCGTTTTCTTTATCAACCCATCCATACTGCAAGTCAGAAATACCATCTATCTCACAAGTATAAGGTTTCAATTTTTTAATTACAAACTCATTTTCAAAACGTTTGTCAATGACTACACACCAATACCAGTCTTTTGCATATTTTACATCTTTATCTTCGTCATCTTCCTCATGACATTCTTTTTCAGGGAAATTCATCTCTGTAGACAAATGAAACTGTTCTTGCAAAACATCCACAATAAAACCATTTTTGTAATCATCTGGCAGTTCATCATTTTCTACTGTTTGCTTACAGGCTTCCCAAAATTGTGAGACCAGATCAATATCTGCGTCTATATAACCTATTACATATTCATCATGTAAGCCTTTTACCGGATTGAATTTATTATCGATTGGATTTCCATGAATGTCATTCCATCCATAGCTAGCCTCTCCCTCTGTACATATATATGGGTACATTATTTTCATTTCTAAGTAATCCGGATAATCTTTATTCTCAATTAATACCAAATAACTTTTATTGGATTCTAAAATATAATCTTCTTTTTTTGATTCAATGCAACAATCCGTTACAGGAAAATCACTACTATTTATAAATAATTCTTTTAATTTCTTAAAAATCATTTTTTCCTCCTTGGCTACCACGACTTATGGATAACTCATGTATATTATATTCTATTTTTTTAATTTTACAATCAATTAAGTCCATACATATCTTACCTTCACTATGCTTAAAGGTGAGAATTTCTTGTACATTTAATGTTGAACCTCTCACCACTTTCACTTCACTTAGAAGTGTGAGATTCCTGCTTCATAGAGCCATGCCATCCTATAGACTGGTCTTACTTACTCTCCGCAGGCAGATACGGCAGTCCCTGCCGCCTTATTGTTATGTCTCAAGCTGTCCGGATACGCAGTCCTTCCTTCAGGATGTTGACCGCAGCGTTAATATCACGGTCATGATGACTCCCACAATATGGGCAATCCCATTCCCGAACATCTAATGGCTTCTTTCCGGTCGGCTTTCCACACACAGAACAGATTTGGCTGGAAGGATAGAACTTATCTACTTTAATGATTTCTTTTCCATACCAGTCAGCCTTGTATTTTAGAATCCGCACGAACTCTGACCATGATACGTCCGTTATACTCTTTGCCAGCTTATGGTTTTTCACCATGTTCCTTACCTGCAGATCCTCGATACAGATGATATCGTTCTCACGGATGAGCCGGGTGGAGAGTTTCTGCAGGAAGTCTTTCCTCTGATTAACTATTTTTTCATGCTGCCTTGCAAGCCGAATCCGTACTTTCCTGCTGCTGGCACTGTCCTTTGACTTTCGGGACAGCTGCCGCTGCAGCCGGATAAGCTTACGCTCCTCTTTTGAAAGGTACTTTGGGTTTTTAACTATCTCTCCGTCGGATGTGATCAGGAACTCCTTTATTCCTAAGTCAATTCCAACCGTATGGCCTGTCTTGACACATTTCTTTTCTGGAACATCCACGCAGCAGAGGGCTATGAAATACTTCCCGCTTGGCTCTTGGGACACGGTGGCACTCACAATCCGTCCCTCTGGGATAAGCTTGTTCCTTGTTTTCACATTGCCGAGCTTTGGAAGCTTTATGTATTTCCCGGAATGCTTGATATTTCCATTCGTATACTTTGTTGTATAGGAATGCCGGTGCGTCTTCTTTGATTTAAACTTAGGGAATCCGGATTTTGGTTGCTCAAAGAAGTTTTTAAATGCTGTGTCCAGATTTTTAAGGGAACTTTGGAGAGCTGTAGAATCCACATCGTTTAGCCACTCATACCCAGGCTGCTTCTTAAGATTTGTTAAGTCTGTGCTGCATTTTATGTATCCCAGTGTAGTTTCATCTTTCTCGTAGGTTTTGATACGCTTATCCAGGTAATGGTTATAGACAAATCTGACACAACCGAATGTCCTGGATAATATCTGCTTTTGTGTTTTATTTGGGTAGATACGGTATTTATAGGATTTTTCCATAGCTGCTCCTTTCCTAGATTTTACGTAAACATTATGGCCTGAATTTTATGATTTGATAACTAAATCGGTTGATTTATCAATTCATCTCACTGGTTATAGAACCTGGAGTATTCTTGACATTCTTATGATAAAATTGTTCTGCAATTTTTCTTTCCTCTGCTATATCATAATAATTACTGCTTACAATACGATTCCGAACTAATTCTTCGTATACATCTTTTTGCGCCTTAGTCCTTTTCATTCCAAATGCCGCACGTTTAGATACTGACATACAGCCTGTTTTCTCTAATAACCAGAATTGCGGGTTGTCCCTTTCGTCAATCATCGCATATAGTAAGTCTCTTGGTACACCTAATATGCGTTCGAGAGCATTCACATGTCCATAATTTGCATTAATGATCTCTCCATCTGGCATTATGATTAAATCTTCATATGTATATGGATCATCCTTTAATTTTTTGATATCCTCTGGATTCGTTACTCTCATTTATCTATCTCCTGATTCTTTAATAATATGACTACAGACATAATGTATTATTCATTATACAAATAACCAGAATCAATATCAACCTTTTGTATATCATTTATCAAATCATTTAAAATCTTGACATTCTCAGCAAATTGATTCTCAAATGGAACCTGCACATAATTTGTATACAGTATCAAAAAAGCCATGTTACTTAAATCATCCCGCATTTGACTGTTATTGACCACTTTTAAAGAAATTTCTAACTTATTCAGGATATCCAGCCATCGGCTCATGAAACAATCATCATGCTGTAATCCAATATCTAATGTTGCATCCTTTCTATCATGGATTACCTTATATGGTCTGTCACTTATATTCACATGATTCCGTTTTATCTTAAATCCATGGCTGCTCATTTGTGTTAATAAGCAGATTGTTGGTTTATTCTGATATATGATGCATCTATCATTCGCCATGAAGGGACAGCGCAATGTTTCTTCCAACAACTTTAATTTTGCAATCGCAATTTTAGATATATGATTGGTACATACAAAACAGTATTTGTCCAGAAATTCATCCATCGTCATATTTAGGGATTCTGATATATAATATATATCTTTTGGATTTAGAACAATATCATTGCTGCGTCTGCAGCACCTATCACACTGGTTATAGTCAAATTCCATTATTACATTTCGATTTACTCTTCTTTTTGATACATGCTTCATATGATTTTTTTTGCTCATTTCGCGGGCCCTCCAAGTGTTTTTGAACTTCTCACCACTTTCGCTTCGCTAAGAAGTGGGAGATTCCTGCTTCATAGAGCCATGCCATCTTATTGACTGGTCTTACTTGTTCTCCACAGGCAGATACGGTAGTTCTTGCCGCCTTATCGTTATGTCTTAAGCTGTTCGGATACGCAGGCCTTCCTTCAGGATGTTGACCGCAGCGTTGATATCACGGTCATGATGCGTTTCACAATATAGACAATCCCATTCCCGGACATCCAGAGTTTTTTTACCAGCAGGCTTTCCACACGCAGAACAAATCTGACTGGATGGATAGAATTTATCTACTTTTATGATTTCCTTCCCATACCAATCAGCCTTGTACTTTAGCATCCGCACAAACTCTGACCATGATACGTCCGCTATACTCTTTGCCAGCTTATGGTTCTTCACCATGTTTCTTACCTGTAAGTCCTCAATACAGATGATATCGTTCTCCCTGATAATCCGGGTGGAGAGTTTCTGCAGGAAGTCTTTCCTTTGATTAGCTATCTTCTCATGCTGCTTTGCAAGTCGAATCCGTGCCTTCCTGCGATTAGCGCTGCCCTTTGATTTTCGGGACAGCTGACGCTGCAGCCGGATGAGCTTACGTTCCTCTTTTGAAAGATACTTTGGGTTCTTGACCATCTCTCCTTCAGATGTGATTAGGAACTCCTTTATACCTAAGTCGATTCCGACTGAATTACCTGTTTTAATATATTTTTTATCTGGTACGTCCATACAGCAAAGTGATACGAAATACTTCCCACTTGGCTCCTGGGACACGGTGGCACTCACAATCCGTCCCTCTGGGATAAGTTTGTTCCTTGTTTTCAGATTGCCGAGCTTTGGTAGCTTTATGTATTTCCCAGAATACTTGATATTCCCATTCGTATATTTTGTTGTATAAGAATATCGGTGCGTCTTTTTCGATTTAAACTTAGGGAACCCTACTTTTGGTTGTGCAAAGAAGTTTTTAAATGCGGTATCCAGATTCTTTAGGGAACTTTGGAGGGCTGTAGAATCCACATCATTTAGCCATATATAATCCGGTTGCTTCTTAAAATTAGTCAAATCAGAACTGCATTTTGTGTAGTTCAGAGTAATTTTATCTTTCTCGTATGTTTTGATACGCTTATCCAGGTAATGATTATATACAAACCGGACACATCCGAAAGTTTGAGTCAATATCTGCTTCTGTGATTTATTCGGATAGATGCGGTATTTATAGGACTTCTCCATAGCTGCTCCTTTCCTAGATTTTATGTAAATATTATGGTTTGATTTTTATGATTTGACAACCAAATCGGTTGATTTATTAATTCATCTCACTGGTTATAGAATCAGGAGTATTCTTGATATTCTTATGATAAAGATAATAGCCTATTTTTTTTAAATGTCATCTTAAAAACAAAAAAAGATTGGGAAAACCCAATCTTTAGCTTCTTTTTAGAATCTCATAGATATATCCATCCTGCATGGATCCTGCTCCATAAACCATTTCTAAGAACGTAATAATGGAACAAACGTGATTGAGATTTTCCTTCACCCTGCTTTTTATCTGTTCATAACTTTGTTTTGTCTTGAACTACCACGACTTATAGAAGTCCTGGATTCTCGCTTCATCTATAACTGCACTATATCGATACGATACTTAATGTCTTACGTCATATCCACGAGCACTTTAGGTCGTCCCAACCTTGTTTTGCTTACTATGGATTATATATCACTGCTAATTGGTTTTCTTAACAGTAGTTTTGCAATCCAAGTAACTCATATATATTATGATATATTTTTTTGATTTGACAACTACTTTTATCAATTCATCTCGCACCTTAGAGGAACGAGTATTCTTGACTCGTTATTGATAAAAAGTACTGTTAATTCTTGAATCAGCTCCCTAAAAAGCGGTTCATGTTGCAGGATATAGAAGGCATATATATAATCCAGACAATATGCCTGGTTATGTATTGAGTCCTTGTTAACTCGGTCATCTAGTATCTGGATAAGTTTACTCTTTTCGCCTTCATTTAGAGTAGAATTATGCTGTATGAAATATTTTTTTACTTTCTCGTCATCTGGAAGTTTTGTAATGATTTTTGAGATTTTATGTATTTCAACCTTATTCCATACTTCTAGACATCGTAAAACATGGATGGTTTCTTCAATGGTTCTGATATCTTCATCAAACAGCTTCACCCTTTCTACCTCCATTTCTTAATTGTAAGAATCATCATTGTTTCCTACTCTCATAAAATAACTTTCGTAAATGACATATATTAGAATTCAAATTCTCCTTATCTTTTAAAGTTTTAACAAAATCACAAAAGTCACATTGTTCTTTTGTTAATGAATCATAATTAACTGCATGTCCCGCTAAAATTCGATTTTTAATTCCTCGTAGAAGTTTCCAATTCCTGTAGTAATTACATTTCTTTTTAAACATAAATTCAGATGAATCTTCAATCACAAATCCTTCAATATACTTTCCTCTATATTTATAATCTTGCGATGATATCATCTCATTCCAATTTAGGAAGTCATTCCAGCTATTGATTGTATAAGCAAGTTTTTTACACTTAAGTGAAAACAAAGACGCAATAGCAAATAATTCATAATAGTTAAGCTTGGAGAATTGTAAATCATTTTTCACGATATCTAGCAGATAAATTTCACTTTCATCGTAATCGATAATATGTGGATCATGTTCAATGTCTACCACTTCAAACAGGAATGTCACATCATGTTTTTTTATGTATTCAATCATATTCTCTCTTGTTTCAGCTGTTGTCTTTTTTAAAAAAAGTTCTTTGAACCACATGGCATAGTCACCTGTAATATCTGATTTTGAAGTGATAAATAGGTCATTTGACGCCGTATCCAATCCGATAATTCCCAGATAACCATTTTCTTTTACATATGCTTGCAGCGGGTATGCGAGATTTCTCTGTAAATTAAGCATTTTTGTGCTTTCGGTTTCTTCCATGTTAAAGAATTTATTGTACCCACGTGCTATGATTTTCTCTTCTGCTGTATTAATATAAAGACCTCTTGCCGTAACTGTCCTCGTATTCCAACGCTTATTATCAAACGCATTTCTCGTAAAATTAAAAGAAGATATATTTCCAAATTTCTTTTCCTTGATGTCGGAATCATTCCGGAATGCCTGTATTGCGTCTTTTACTGTTTTAATCATTTCAAACCGGTTATACTCTTCATTCTGCGTTTCAATGGCACGAATTCCATCTTTATCAATCTGAACACATCTTAAAAAGCCTCCAAATTCAACCTGTCCTTCCAGGTTATAATTTCGTGCTGAGGAATGTACAGGCAGATTTCTGTTCCGATGCCCATGAATCTGATAATAATCATCCGGCATTGTTTCATCAAATGTTTGTTCGATGGTTTCTACATCGTCATACCCTCCAACTCCTTCTATCATCTGTTTTGCAGATATGAATAATGGGTTCCCAGGGATTGTACTGACTCCGGCATGTGACACAAAGAATGTCTTCTCATTATATTTGTAGTATGCACATTGCGCTAATTTCCTACAGAATTCCCTGCATGATTTACGTTTTACAGCTTCTTTTTCCAATTCCTTTCTTGTATTTTCTTCAAATTCCTTTGAGTATGCAACCTCACAATCTGCCCACATCCTTAACCACTTTTCATGATTACCTTCTAAGAACAGTACATTCTTATGATTAATCAATGAAGTAACAAATTTAACAACATTTACATTCTCGATGCCTCTGTCAATATAATCTCCAAGAAAAATATAAAATTCATCATCCTTGATTCCCTCTTTTAAATATTCCATTAATGCGGTATAGCACCCATGGATATCACCAATATGGTGTATCTTTTTGTAAGAAGAAAGATCCATCGGTTTGATTAGAAGTTCATCTATCTCTTCTGGTTTAATCATCTTAATACCAGATGGAAGTTCGATGTTTTCCTGTAGCCTTGTATACATACGGTCAATAACCTTTTGCGGGCCTCTCTTAAATGGTTCTCTTGATGCATTCCTTTTCTTTGCTTCCTCAATTGTGACATCACTGAAATCAACACAATAAATCCGGTATCGATATTTCTTAGCCAAGGTCTTATACTTCATAAGTTCTTTCTTTGTTGTATTCGTTGCATCAACAATAACAAACTCTCCATGACTCATTCTCGCCTCTAACATTTCATACAAGGTTTTCCATACTTTTGTACTCTCATAGTCGTGAAGTATGAATTCGCCTTCTACACCTAGGCTTGGAGCCTGGTATAATGTTCTGATATGGTCAGAACTTAACGTATATGCTTCCAATTTATTTTCTTTTACCCATGTCGATTTCCCACTGGCGGGAATACCTCTTAATAAAACCAATGTTCTCATATAATTGTCCTCCATGTTTTTCTTTATTCAAAGATAATATGCAAAGGATTTACCAGTGATAAAGGATATGTGATAAAGCTTGGATTTATAGTCCACGCCATTAAAAAAGAACCCTCAGGGTTCTTTTTTATCTGTATTCTTTCTTTTTTGGATTTTTCTGGCTTGATCCATAAGTTTATTAGGAATCTGTATAATGGTAATCAAACTTATTCCATGAAATAAATAAGCCTTGTCTCCATATAACCGTATATTATTTGCAGTTTTGTTTTCCAGATACAATCCATCCACCCACCGCTTTAACTGACCTGTACATTCACAGTGCCTGATTCCATGTTCTAATATCTTATCTGCCATCCGGTTAATGGTTTTATGATTAAAGCCACAACGTTCTTTTGCACGTTTCTTTGCATGTTTTGTTATCTTGGCCATATCCTTACCTCACTTCTATCTTAAGATACTTCTAGTATGTAGTTCTTAAAGTAAGCTTTATGGCTATCATTTCATGTTTTATATATCATAAGGATTATTTTGCAAAAGTAACGAAAAGTCACTTTCATTCATCTTATATTTCTGCAATAATTTTCTTGCCAGTTTTACACTTCTTGGCGCATCTATCTTCTGGTTTAAGAATAGTCCAGATTTCTCAAGATATTTTAGGAAGTGGATGTCCTGTTGTTCTTTCGATAAGTACGGAATGCGGTTTCTTCTATGTTTTTCATCCTCTAAAAAACCTTCGAACGTCTCCTTGTCTTTTTTCATCAGAACAGAACATAATGTATCCAGAAAATCAACCCAGGTCCCTGCCTCATATCTCTTTGATTTCAGAGTAAAGGCTCTAGGTTTTGTAAATACAAACCGATCCAGTTCATCACCAAAAAAGTTACATTGTACTCCTGTCTCATATTCCTTAAATTCCATGCTTTTTTCCTCCATTTTCTTCCGGCAATCCCTCCCGGCCGGATATGTTTTAAAGTTCTTACTGTAAATATGTAAGAAATATAGAAAATGGATATTATTTTGTAAAAAAATATTTACCATACTAATAATAACTGTGTAAGAAAGGGAAGGAGCTATATATGGAAAGAGTAAAATATCCAAGAACTTATCATCTTCCATACTCAAAGGGATACACAAGTGATGATAAGGTTCTTACATCCGATAATCAGTTTCATACTATGGATGTTGTTGTTACAGAAAAGATGGATGGTGAAAACACAACCATTTATAAAGATTTTTATCATGCAAGGAGTCTTGATTCCAGTCACCGGGATTACCATTCCTGGCTTCTTGGGTATATGAAAGGATTCCAATACACCATTCCAGAAGGATATCGGATCTGTGGCGAATATTTATATGCAAGACATTCCATTGCCTATATGTATCTGCCGTCCTATTTTATGGTGTTCTCCATATGGGACGATGAAAATAATTGCCTATCATGGGATGATACAGAACTATTTTGTAAGAAACGAAATTTAATTACAGTCCCGGTTCTTTACCGAGGTATTTATAAGACAGATATAATCAAACAAATTGCTGAAGATGTGGTTCGTCGAGGCAGTGAAGGAATTGTCGTGCGAAGCTCAGCTGCCTTTACCTATGACTGTTTTTCTGAGAACGTTGCAAAGTATGTACGTGAGCATCATGTACAGACAGATAAACATTGGAGCAATGGAATAATTGAAAAAAACAAACTGGATTATTAAAAAAAGCTTACCTGCAGGTAAGCTTTTTCCCTATTGATATTAAAGTGCATCGTATTTTTTGGCTGCTTTCAGAATTCGTTTCTGCCACTTTGATAGCTTTAGGCCCAGAATAGATTCCATAAATTCGGCCGGATTCTCTTTGTATTTGTATTTTATGTACGACAGATTTTCTTCATATCCTGCATTTTTTCCTGTTTCATTATCATCACGCATTACGATTCCATCTTCCCTCACGATTCGGACCCTTGCATTTTTGCAGGTCATGCAATCAGTTACTGTACATGTTCCAATCGGATCAATTTCTGAACATCTTGTTTCTACATCTGTAGTGATAGTGACATCGTAATTAATTGTTTTCTTGTCTTCAATCATATTATCCTCCTAAAATTATAAGTCATTTTTTAGTAAATACTTATTATTTATCACCTTAAACGATAATCTTCCTTCTAAAGCCTCTGAGTACATTTCATTTCGTGGACGAATAACAATACCTTCTCTTCGTTTACCAGAGGGATATAATCCATCTGCTAACTCAAGCAGCTCCTCTTCTGTGTAATCAAACGAATCTCCGACTTCCACAATGGGAACGGTTGGTATATCTAAACTCTTACAAATATCAACAAACTCCTTATATGACAGGAAATCAAGTGTATCAAGATCCTGTATATTAAATACAAACCATTGATAATCCTTTAATCCACAACGGTTTTCCTGAATTCCCGGTCCACAGAACTCACCTTGGAATGCAATATTTTTATTTAACTTTGCAAGTTTTTCATGAATTGCATATTTCTTTGAGTATAAGTAGTATAAGCAATCATCATCTAAGACAAATTCTTTTTCATGTCCTGTGATTCCAAAGTTTCCATCTTTGGTGAACATTGTTACTGATGTTCCATCCATCTTACTTGTGATGTAATAAGGCTTTCCTCTTAATTCCTTAATAACTTCTGGGACTGTTTGTATTCTGGTTTCATCCGTTTTATAGATACCATGCTGTAATGGATTTTTAGTTTTTCCAACACCTGAATCGAATTCTGGTGGATCAAATTTTTCGACGCCAAAAATATCGGTTACATCTTCGTCCTCTTCTCTTTCAAATTTTCTTGATGAGAATGTTTCACCCACCTCATCTAAAACAGATATTGGAAGGGCTATACCCTGTGATATTTTCCCTCTGATTTTTTGTGTTCGCACACGATAACCATTGCCCTGCCAATCAGTTGGCTTATAAGATGTTTTTACTAAAAAACCAAAGGACTTTGAACCATTGTAAAAATCACATTCTGGTAAGAATGAATCTATCTCAAAATAGACACATAGATCACCCTCTTTAAACTGACCTTTTTGTACCACACAGTTCCATCCCAAGACAGAAGCTGATTCAATCCGATCCGCACCCTCAATTGGCTTTAGTTCCTTAATTCTTTGAATCGATACTAATTTTCTCATCGTTTCTCTCCTTATTTTCTTTTTCAGACTTAGTATGTACAAATTTACTCAATAAAAAAGAGCCGTTTTAGCTCTTCTTAATTATAGCTGATGTCTTGTTTTATCCTTTCACTAGTAATCGGTAAATTTTATTCTTCTTAAACATTGTTATTATTGAACATAAAAATCCATTTTTCTAAATCTGTGTCTTCGTAATATACTTTTATATCCGGATTTTCTGATTTTAAATTATTAATATCTTCTTCATATTTTTCAAAGTAACGAGGCAAAAACAGCTCATTCTTTTTATCATTTTGTTTTTTCTTTATATCTTTTAATTCGTATAAGTTGCTAATTAGATATTTGTTTTTACTATTGTTGTGTTTTATTATTTTTTCATCAACACTCGTCATGTCATATAATAACCATCTGACTGGATAAAGAAGCCTATTTCTAGTTTCAATTTTATATTCACATGCTTCCAAGGTTTTATGGAGTTTACTCAAAGTGATATCGGCTAATATTTGATTTCCAAGCATTAGCATTGTAACTCCACGGCTTAAACACCCGCCAATGCTCGCCTCAATAATTGGAAGAATTAATTTATCATGGTTCTCACTTGATATCGTTATTGCAATATAGAATCCATCTATAATTTTATCATCTGAAAGCCTTTTTTTTGGGATGCATACAATTTCTTCTGATAAAATAAATTTATTTTCTTTTTTACAATATCCTATTTCATTATCTACTATTCCAAAAACATTTGTAAAATTTCTGTTTATATCTTTCTCGCCTCCCTCCCAGAAGTTTTCATTTTTAATGTAACCAATATATTTTTCCATAATGATCTCCTTTATTGGAACGTTTATTATAATTCATAGTTAGTATGAATTATAGCATTAAAAAAAGAGGTCCATTGACCACTTTGATTTTATTCTTTATTTGTAATCAAGAAAACAAGAAAAGAGACTGTTCCCAACACCGTAAAAAATGCTCCTGTGCAGGCGACTGGTAACCAATATACCATTTTTGTTATTCCCTGAGCGATTAGTACCATAATGGCAGAAATAAGAAAAAACATTATTGATAATTCAAATATTTGTTTCATTGATAAATTATTTGTTGGTGAATCCTGTTTTACCTCTTCCCACCGCATTTAGTAAAAACTTTTTCATATTAACCTCCTAGTTATTTCAGTTTTCTTCACTAACACTATTATAGTCTTATCACTTTTCTACAACTAAAAAAGAGCCAGTAAGCTCTTTTATATATCCAAATATTCCAAATCACAATTCGTTCTAAAATACAATGGTTCGTATTTAGTAGAATCACCGTCTTCGATATCTTTGTTCAAAATAGTAAATATTATGATTTAATTTTTATGATTTGACAACTAAATCGGTTGATTTATCAATCCATCTCACTTGTTCTAGAACCCGGAGTATTATTAATATCCTTATGATAAATAATCATATAACATAACTATAAAATATAAACTTAGATTAATGATTAATATACTACAGAGGGCAAATAAAATAGTGTTTAAAAAATTCAAAGAAATAAATCCTGCCAGAGCCATGGCTGTTAATATTGCCAATCCTAATATGGCTAGTTGTTTCTGAAAAAGTTGAATACCTTCCCTATCATCATCCAAGTTCAAATAATGATATTTAATCATAGCAGATATTAGCATAAGAATTATTAGTAGTAAAATCAAATTTATGGTCATTGCTAAAATTCCTTTCTTGTATACGTTTACTTATATTATGTATTGAATCATACAAATTCTTAAATAAAATCTTCAATCTTCTAATTTATGAAATTATTATGTCAAGAAGTTACACGAAACAAAAAAGGGCATATGCCCTTTAAATATCTATATTACAGACTTCTTAATTTGTTAATGCTGGATGTATTCCAACTCTTTGTTTACGCGGAAATATATAGAATCGTATTTAACTGAATCATTCTCCTTTATTTCCTTTACCCATTTTATATATGTCTTGTCGTCTTCATCTCTAAAATTCCCGTAGTGGATTTTTCTTTCGATTTCCCTTAAGCGGTATGTATCATAGGGATTATCGTAAACATTTAGGATTTCTGCTTTTACTTTTATATACTCACTATTCCACCAGGATAAAGAATTTTCAGGAACTTCCACTTCTATGATATCACCGATGTTGTATTTAGGTTTAAAGTCAGGATCATAAAAATCACTTAGCTCATGGCCATAAAATGAAGTTAAACTTGGTTCATCTTCATTGGGCTTTAAAAAATTGTAGTTGATTTCTTCCATCTCTAAGAATCGTAAATACTGTATCATTTCCCAATATCGTCTTTTATCCGTTACATAATCAGCAATATGGTCATCTCCTTCACGACCAGCTTCCTGGATTACCATAACAGGGTTGCCATCAAACCATACGGTGCTTAAATTCCATACACGCCTTCCATCAAAACAATATGATATGATTTCTTTGACCTCCACACGCTCATTTGCTTCATAGTTACAAAATGAATCCAATATGTCAATATGTTTGTATAGATTATATATCTCCTTTGTTACATTTTTAGGTTTTAAGTTATACAATTCATTCGCTGTCATACGATCCCTCCTTATCGTCGATGAGTGCACCCGTTTTATCTGCTTGAATTAAAATCGTGTTACCACATTCCCTACAGACAATTGGTATAACTGGATTGGAAAGGATTCCATTTCCCATATCAAGATTGACCAGACCATATAAATGTTCCGATATTTTCCAATCATCCTTTTCACATAATGGACACTTTGTATTTTTAATTTTCTCGTTTAAAAACTTCACTAATTCTAATGTATTTATATGGTACATATATTTTCTCCTTAAATTTTAATCATAAACATACCTTACTCCGAAGTTCTTTTCTTCATATTTTAAGAACTCATCATCAAATTTTCCATAAACCTCACCTGACTCATCAGGATATCTTAAAAACTTTGTATAATCAGTCAATAGTTTAGGACAGTTGTTTTCGACCCAAGCTCTTGTCGCTGTTATGCAAAAGTTTACGGACATATCGATAAATGAACAGACTACACATAGTTTATTTTCTTTTACCCAGTCATCATTATTAAAAGCCAACTGCAAATCATTTCCCATCCAGTTAATGAATGGTTGATCGTCTGGATAATCTTTTCCTCGAAACCAGTTATTTAATTCAAAATATATAATATCTTCATTTCTCATATCCATTTTACTCCTTTCCAACTAAAATAAACAACCTTCTTTTCCCATATTTGATTTCCAGATAATCCAATTGTTCCAGTGTTCTTACTAAATCTTTGCGATTTCTTCTCACCTCACTTATTGATGGAGCAATTCCTAAATCAACGAGAATTCGTGGTAAGAATCGTTCAGATGTAAAATATGTCTTTTCCTGTTCAAACAGTATCCAATCTTCTTCATCCTTTCCAAAAATGGAGGACGGTTCTACAATCGGATTCCCAATTACAATATTTTCTATATACATAATCTCTAACCTAAAGTTCCTTTCTCCGCATTATCTTTAATACTTATATTATGTATTTATTTTCATTATACAAATAATCAAGTAGCTTATACAAAATTAAAAAAAGAGAGAATCCTATTACTCTCTCTTTTTAATCGGTAATTTTAATCAATAAAGATATCTAATTCTTCTCCGATTTCATGAATCCTTTTTCCTAATGTGACACATAAGCTTTTTAACCACGATTCTGTTCGTCCACTCATCACTTCCGTCATTTCTTCCTCTGTCAAATCGGAGAAACAGATATTCTGCCATTTTCCGTCTCGATTTATCATGAACTACTCATGACTAAAGTCATAAGTTTCTAAGCCACTGCAGGTACAGTTACCTTAGACTGGGTTCATGCCAGCAATACTG
>ERZ773248.671-NODE-671-length-39489-cov-32.995283_pt1 | contig 39489 bp, 33 predicted proteins | sample MGYA00580518_ERZ773248 | MGnify/ENA primary metagenome ERZ773248 (study PRJEB29015, sample SAMEA2737762) | human gut metagenome | biome: human gut; feature: human-associated habitat; material: faeces | place: China | collected 2012 ...
AAAGTACTTGGCTGGAAGCGGCCTGGGAGGATAGATAGCTGCCGGTTAGAAAAAAGACATGTCATGTGACATGTCTTTTTTCTTTTACCGTCAGCTATCTTATGACCAGCAGCGGGCCTGGCTGCCCAGCCACCGCATTTGAAGGAGCAACGCGACGAGCAAATGCGATTGTGGCGAGGCGTATCGACGAGCTGATGTAATCAGCTTGTCGATTGAGGATAGAATCTACGATTATGCAGTAAAGTCGGCAGCGGGAGCTTCTTAATGAAGTATTGCTGCAAGGAGTATTTTTGGAGGGATAGATAGCCATGCTTGAAGGAGCGAAGCGACGCGCAAGCATGTGTCAGGCTTACTACCGTACTTCTTATATTCGCGCGAGATATATCGTTTCGGTCAGCAGCAATTTCTTAATGCAAATTTCGTGTGGAATCAAGACGAAGTGTCGCAAAACTCGCGCTATGCAAAGAGATTTTACTATAGTAGATAGCTTAGCGCTCAGACAATGCAACACTTAGCAGTTCGTGTCAAACCAATCAGCTTCGCTCTTCGAGCTTGCTTCTTGGGACACTATCGCATGGCGCGCATGAGCCAATCAGCATCGCCCTGCGGACTCGCTTCTTGGATGAGCCCGCAGATGATTCCGGACACTCATTTGCTAAAATTGCTATTCCTTGCAAGATATTACCTCTCGCTCAATTTACTTGCCTTCTTATCAATCAGCGTTGTTCTGCGGACGTGCTTCTTGGATTTACATTGCTGCAATATACTATTGCGACGCACCTGCTTCCCTTCCTTTCCATAAAAAATTCAAAAATCCTTATACACTGGACGAATATTCGCAAAAATTAAATGAACGAAAAATATTGACAGTTTTAAGAAGAAATAGTATCATTATTGTTAACTGTTCGACAGAATATATATATAAGAACAGAATTTGTTTTTTATGAAGGGAAAGAAAACTATGAAAATGACAAACTTCAGATGGAAGGTAGCGTGGCTGATCTTTGCTATCAGCTTTGTATCCTACATGGACCGCGTTAACCTTTCTGTTGCAACACCCGTAATCATGAAGGAATTTGGCTTTACTAAAATTGATATGGGCCTCATTCAATCCTTCTTCTTCGCTGGTTATGCTTTGATGCAGGTTCCCGGCGGTATGGTTGCCGAAAAATTCGGCCATCGCTTTACCGGTTCTATCGCCTGCGCCTGGTGGTCAATTTTTACTGCTTTAACTGCAGTAGCAAGCGGTAAGTACACCTTTGCAATTGTACGTTTGATGTTTGGCTTGGGCGAAGCACCGATTTATCCTGCGTTCGCTATGGCGGAACACAAATGGTTTAATAAAGACGAAAAGGGCAAGGCAAGCTCCTTTATTCTTAACGGCTGCTTCTTTGGTCCTGTAGTCGGTCCTGCTGTTGTAGTATGGCTGATGACAACCTTTGGCTGGCATCATGTATTCCTTAGCTTCGGTGTAGTCGGTCTGCTCTTGGCTTGGGCTTGGCATAAATATGTTACTGATGATCCGAAGGACAGTCCTTATGTTAATGAAGCAGAATTGGCTCACATCAACGAGGGCCGTGTGGAAGCAACCGGTGAAAAACAGATTGCTCCGTGGGGCAAGCTGCTGCGTTCTTCCCAATTCTGGGCTTTGGGCATTCAGTTCCTGATTACCGATTACATTATGTACGTATTCTTGGCATGGCTGCCGATGTACCTCATGGAGGTGCACAAATTCTCCTTAGCTAAAATGGGTATTTGGGCTGCTGCTCCCTGGATTTCTCTGATGGCTGTGGTTACTCTTTGCGGTCACTATTCCGATAAACTGCTGCGCAACGGCATGTCTCAGAATATGGTTAAGACTGCAACCGGTGCTGCTGGCATTCTGCTGTGTGCAGGTGCACTGTACATTTCCACCCGTACTGCTGATCCGATGATGAATGTTCTCTGGCTTTCCGTATCCTTAGGCTCTCTTGGTCTGACCATGAGTGCTTCCTGGTCCAGTGTAATCACCATGGGCGGCAAATTTGCAGGCTCTGTATCCGGTTGGATGAACTTCTGGGGCAATATCGGCGGCGTACTGGCTCCGACCGTTACTGCCTGGTTTGCAACCAACTATGGCTGGCAGGCTGCTTTGGCAGCAACTGCTGTAACCGGTATCTGCGGTGCCATTGCCTGGTTCTTTGTAAAGCCTGATAAAGCAATTGTATAATAAGAGATAAGCTATAACGCTTTTAAGACAGACACCTCGACATGCTTTAAGTATATCGGCGGTGTCTGTTTTTGATTATGCTATTTTCTTATACTGGACAAATAGCGCGATATGCTGTATAATATCCTAGAAGTTCATAACAGACAGTTCGTAACCATCCTGTCTATAAATAAAACTACGGGCGATGTACTGGCGCCGGCCGGTATTTTTTATGTATGCAAGGATTTCGTCTGTAGATGACGGAATCCTTTTATATTTTGTGGACTTTGCCCGCTCGTTATCGGGAGGAAAAAATGAAGGTTTTAGTATTATTAAGCGGTGGCGTAGACAGCTCAACCTGTCTGGCACTGGCAAAAGAAAAATACGGTGATAATGTTCTGGCCTTGTCGATGTCCTATGGTCAGAAGCATGCCAAGGAGCTTGCAGCAGCGCAGGCTATTGCCGATTATTATCATGTGGAGCTGCTGCATATGGATTTGTCGAAGATTTTCGCTCACAGCAAATGCTCTCTGCTCCAGGGCTCGGAGGAAAGCGTTCCGCACGCATCTTATGCAGAGCAGCTGAAGGAAAGCAAGGGTGAGCCTGTAAGCACTTATGTGCCGTTCCGCAATGGTTTGTTCCTGTCTGCTGCGGCAAGCATTGCGCTGGAATATGAATGCAATGAGATTTACTACGGTCCCCATGCCGATGATGCTGCAGGCAATGCTTATCCCGATTGCAGTGTTGAATTTAATGAGTCGATGAATTTGGCAGTATATCTGGGAAGCGGCCGCAAGGTGCGTTTGGTTGCTCCCTTTGTCGACAAAACAAAGAAGGATATAGTTGCCGAGGGCTTGCGTCTTGGCGTTCCCTATGAGCTTACATGGAGCTGTTATGACGGTGACGAAAAGCCCTGTCACAAGTGCGGTACCTGTATTGACCGTGAAGCAGCCTTTGCTGCCAACGGTGTTGTTGATCCCTTAGCAGAGGCTTGAAGGAGGTAAGGATAATGAAGAGTTTAAGTAACCAAAAATTAGTATTTTCCGCATTATGCATTGCTTTATATATTGTTGTGATGATTTGCACCCAAAGCTTTGCTTTTGGTCAGTATCAGATTCGTATTGCTACTGCGCTGTATGGCTTGAGCGCTATTTTCCCGTTTTTGATTTTACCGTTTGGCTTGGCAAACGTTGTCAGCAACACGGTGATGGGCGGTCTTGGTCTGCCGGATATTATCGGCGGGTTCATTGTGGGTATCGTAACGACCAGCATTATTGTGTTTGCTAAGCGTCGTGGCTGCGGCAACTGGATTATCTGGGCTGCGGTTACCTTTGTACCGGGACTTGGTGTTCCTGTATGGTTGAGTGTACTGCTGGATATTCCCTATCTGGTGCTGGCAAGCAGTCTGCTGATTGGTCAGTGCATCTGCGGTATTGCCAGTGTAATGCTGGTTACCGCATTGGAACGTGTGGGAGCAGGTAAACTGTTTGCATTTGATGGAGGTAAACAATAATGACAAGTGGCAGAAGTAAAGAAGAATTACAGGGCGTAAGCCTGTTAGGCAATAAAACTGCTTATAAAAGCGATTATGCGCCGGAGGTTTTGGAATCTTTCCCAAATAAGCACCCGCAAAATGATTACTGGGTTAAATTTAATTGCCCGGAATTCACCAGCCTTTGTCCGATGACGGGACAGCCTGATTTTGCGACCATCTACATTTCTTATGTTCCAGATGAACGTCTGGTAGAAAGCAAATCTCTGAAGCTGTATCTCTTCAGCTTCCGTAATCACGGTGATTTCCATGAGGATTGCGTAAACATCATTATGAAGGATCTTATTAAGCTGATGGAGCCTAAATATATTGAGGTTTGGGGCAAATTCCTGCCGCGCGGCGGTCTGTCCATCGATCCGTATGCCAACTACGGCAAGCCGGGAACCGAATGGGAGCAGGCTGCGAAGAAGCGTCTCTTTATGCATGATATGTATCCAGAAACAGTTAATAACAGATAAAAATTTGGAGCTGCTGCACAATGCGGCGGCTCTTTTTTTGCGCTTTGTGAACAAATCAGCAGAAAAAAACTATTTTTAGACAGTTTAAGTTAGCGATAGCTAATCAAAGACTGATTTTAACAAAAATTTTTCGATAAACACTAATACAGCACTTTATTTCTTAATTAGAGTATGCTATAATGAGCTATAGACAAATAATTCACTTATTTGTATTGAATCTGTGGGACACGAAAAGTACCACGAGGGACAAAACACGTCAAGGGATGTAACTGGTTATGGATAGTATTATTAATCTGCAAAAGAAAATTGTACCGGAGCTGACTGATTTGCTCGTACAGCGTTACCAGATTTTGCGTCAGGTGAGTCACGAAGCGCCGATAGGCCGACGTGCGCTGGCTGCAAGACTGGGACTCAGCGAAAGAGTGCTGCGTGCTCAGGTTGATTTTCTCAAGAAAAGCGGCTTGCTGGATTTTTCTTCCAGCGGCATGAGCGTAACTGATGAGGGAGCGGATATTCTTAAGGAGTTGGCGGATTATGTACGCAAGCTGCAGGATATTTCGTTTTTGGAAAGCACTCTCAGTGATACGCTGAAGATTGGCAAGGTTGTCATTCTTCCCGGCGATTCCGATCAGGAGGATGTTGTCAAACGCGAAATCGGCCGTACTGCAGCGCATATTCTCAGCAAGCTGCTGAGCGATGGCAATAAGCATATAGTTGCTGTCAGCGGCGGTACTACTATGGCAGCGATGGCAGCTAATGTTTCCGGTTCCCAGCCTAATACGGTGGTTGTACCGGCTCGTGGCGGCTTGGGTGATAACGTGGAACTGCAGGCCAATACGATTGCAACTGTCCTGGCGCAAAAGCTCGGAGCATCCTACCGTCAGCTTTATGTTCCCGACTGTGTAAGCGAGGATATCTTAAACAGTATTCTTAAAGAGGATATCGGTGTACGTGCTGTCGTTGATATTATCAAGCAGGCGGATATTCTTGTCCACGGTGTAGGCCGTGCCAGTGTTATGGCAAGACACAGACGCTTAGGCAGCGAGGTAATTGCCAAGCTGGAGGCGGACGGTGCTGTAGGCGAGGCGTTCGGTCAGTATTGCGCTTTGGACGGCAGACAGGTTTATATGACTAATAATGCCGGCCTGATGCTGCAGGATTTGCAACACATCGGCACAATCATCGGTATTGCCGGAGGTAAATCGAAGGCTGCCGCAATTTTATCGGTTATTCGTGCTTCCAGACAGGATATTTTGATTACCGATGAGGCTGCAGCGCATGAGATTCTCAAAATGGCTAAAGAGCAATAAACAAGTGAAGCTCTTAAAGTATTAATTTGTTACTGAGCACATTTGTGCAAAATTTAGATTCTCTCAGAATTAAGGAGGAAATTATTATGACAAAAGTAGGTATTAATGGTTTTGGCCGTATCGGCCGCGAGGTTTTCCGTGTAGCATTCAACAATCCTGAAGTAGAGGTTGTTGCTGTCAACGATCCTGGCGACATCACCGCTTTGGCTCACCTGTTGAAATATGACTCTATCCATGGCACCTTCAATCATGAAGTCAGCATTGAAGGCAACTACATTATTGTTGACGACCGCAAAATCGAAGTATTCGCTTGCCTGGATCCTGCACAGATTCCTTGGGGCGAAGCCGGTGTTGAAATTGTTGTAGAATCCACCGGCCGTTTCACCGAAGCTGCAAAGGCTGCAGCTCATCTGCATGACACTGTTAAAAAGGTTATTATCTCCGCTCCTGCAAAAGGCGAAGATATTACCATCGTTATGGGTGTTAACGAAGACAAATATGATCCTGCAAAACACAACATCATTTCCAACGCTTCCTGCACCACCAACTGCCTGGCTCCGTTCACCAAAGTATTGCTGAACAAATTCGGTATCGAAAGCGGTCTGATGACCACTGTTCACTCCTACACCAATGACCAGAGAATCCTGGACCTGCCGCATAAAGACCTGCGCCGTGCTCGCGCTGCTGCTTGCTCCATCATCCCGACCACTACCGGTGCTGCAAAAGCAGTTGCTCTGGTTCTGCCGGAACTGAAGGGTAAACTGAACGGCTTCGCAATGCGCGTTCCGACTCCGAACGTTTCCATCACCGACCTGACTGTACTGCTGCAAAAAGACACCACTGCCGAAGAAATCAACGCAGTGCTGAAGGAAGCTGCTGAAGGCGAACTCAAAGGCATCATGGGCTACAGCGACGAACCTCTGGTATCCCGCGATTACAACGGCTGCCCGCTGAGCTCCATTATCGACGGCCTGTCCACCATGATGGTTGGTCCTCGCATGGCTAAGGTTGTAAGCTGGTACGACAACGAATGGGGTTATTCCAACCGCGTAGTTGACCTGGCTGCTTATATTGCTAAAAAAGGTCTGTAATAAAGGAGATTCTTATCCGTGGATAAAAAAACTGTACGTGACTTAGACGTTGCCGGTAAAAAAGTACTGGTACGCGTAGATTTTAACGTTCCTCTGAATGATAAAGGTGAGATTACCGATGATACCCGCATCACCGCATCTCTGCCGACCATTCAATATCTGTTGGAGCAAAAGGCTGCCGTTATTTTAATGGCACATCTCGGCCGTCCTAAAGGACAGGTTAAACCGGAATTGTCTTTGGCTCCCGTAGCTAAGCATTTGGGTAAGCTGTTGGGCAAAAAGATTCTGTTTGCTCCGGACTGCGTAGGCGAAGCTGCACAGGCTGCTGCCAGCAAGCTGAAACCGGGCCACATCCTGCTGTTGGAAAACCTGCGTTTCCATAAGGAAGAAGAAAAGAACGACATGGAATTTGCCGAGAAGCTGGCTTCTTTGGCAGACCTGTATGTCAATGACGGCTTCGGTGTATCTCACCGCGCACATGCTTCTGTAGAAGGCGTAACCCACTTCCTGCCTGCAGCTGCAGGCTTCCTGCTGGAAAAGGAAATCCAGTATGTAGGTCAGGCTGTAACCAATCCGCTGCATCCTTTCGTTGCTATTATCGGCGGTGCTAAGGTAAGCGACAAAATCGGCGTTATCAGCAACCTGCTCGATAAGGTTGATACCCTGCTTATCGGCGGCGGTATGGCTAACACCTTCCTGGCTGCACAAGGCTACAAAATGGGCAAGTCCCTGGTAGAAGAGGATAAGCTGGACCTGGCTAAAGAGCTTTTGGCTAAGGCTAAGAAAAATAAAGTAAATATGCTGCTGCCTACCGATCTGGTAATGGCTGCTGCATTTGCTCCCGACGCCGAGCATGTAACCGAAAAGGTGAAAAACCTGAATCAGGCTTATATGGCTCTGGATATCGGTGCGGAAACCAGCAAGGCTTATGCGGAAGCTCTGGCTGACGCTAAGATGATTGTATGGAACGGACCGATGGGCGTTTTTGAAATGGATGCATTCTGCAAGGGTACCGAGGCTGTAGCGAAGGCTGTAGCCAAGAGCCGTGCTACCAGCATTGTCGGCGGCGGCGACAGCGTTGCTGCTATCGAAAAGCTGGGTCTGGCTAAACGCATTACCCACATTTCCACCGGTGGCGGTGCTTCTCTGGAATATCTGGAAGGCAAGGTACTGCCCGGCGTTGCTGCGCTTGATGACCTGCGCCGCAAAATGATTGCCGGCAACTGGAAAATGCACAAAACCGTAAGCGAGGCTGTAGAGCTTGCTGAGGATATTGTTATGGAAACTAACGGTACCTTGAACGAGGTTGTTATTTTCCCGCCGTTCACCGCACTGGAAACTGTTGCGGATGCTATCGACGGCAAGCACGTAGGCTACGGCGCACAGGATTTGCATTGGGAAGACAAGGGTGCCTTCACCGGCGCTGTTTCCGGTGCGATGATTGCCGATATCTGCGCTGAATATGTTCTCGTTGGTCACAGCGAACGCCGTACCATTTTCGGTGAGAACGAAAAAATTGTTGCCAGCAAGATTATTGCCGCTTACCGCAACGGCCTGAAGCCGATGCTGTGCGTTGGTGAAAATCTGGCTGAGCGTGAAGCAGGCAAAACTGCCCGCAAAATCAATATGCAGCTGAAGAGCGCTCTGCGTGTAATTTCTGCAGAGGATGCAGAAAACCTTGTTGTTGCTTATGAGCCTATCTGGGCTATCGGCAGCGGTAAGGCTGCTACTCCGGAGGATGCTTTGGAAGTATGCACTCTGATTCGTGAAAAAATCGGCAAAATCTTTACACCTGATATCGCCCGTAAGGTTCGTATTCTTTACGGCGGCAGTGTTAATGAAAAGAACGCTGCTTCCTTCAACCTCAGCGGTATTGACGGTGTGCTTGTTGGCGGTGCAAGCCTGAAGGCTGACACCTTTGCCGCAATCGTAAGAAGCTTTTAATAAGACCTCGGAGAAAGCACCTGTTGCTTTCTCCTTCGTCTTTAGGAATTTGATAATGAAAAAACCAGTTTTACTAATGATTCTAGATGGTTGGGGCATTGCTCCCGCAGACAAAACAAACGCTGCGGCGATGGCAAAAACTCCTAACCTGGACAGTTATTTTGCAAATTATCCTCATACAACCTTGGAAGCCAGCGGCAAGGCTGTCGGCCTGCCTGCAGGTCAGATCGGTAATTCCGAGGTAGGTCACCTGAATATCGGTGCGGGCCGCATTATCTACCAAAGCCTGACACGCATTGACAAGGCGATTGAGGATGGCGATTTGTATAAGAACAAAGAGCTCAGCAGGGTGATGGACGAAACGAAGCAGGCAGGCAAGGCGCTGCATCTTCTGGGACTGTTATCCGACGGCGGCGTACACAGCCACATTGAGCATCTTTTGGCACTTATCTGCATGGCTAAGGTTAAAGGCCTGACCAAGGTTTATGTGCATGCCTTCCTGGATGGACGTGATGTCGGTCCGAAAACAGCTTTGGAATATATCCATGAGCTGGAAGATGGCATGGCGCAGATTGGCGTAGGCAAGATTGCTACCGTCAGCGGACGCTATTACGCAATGGACCGCGACAAGCGCTGGGAGCGCGTGGAGCGTGCCTATAAAGCACTGGTGCTGGGCGATGGCGGCAAGGCTGCAAGCGCTGCTGCCGGCGTAGAAGCATCCTATGCCGCAGGTGTAACGGATGAGTTTGTTGAACCCTTCACTGTTGACGGCGTAGATGGCAAAATCACTGCCGGGGACGGTGTGATTTTCTTCAATTTCCGTCCTGACAGAGCACGTGAAATTACCCGTGCGCTGCATGATGAGGACTTCCCGTATTTTGCACGTCCCGAGGGCGCACGCCCTGTAAATTATGTGTGCATGACGCAGTATGATGCTACAATTACCGCACCGGTAGCCTTTCCTCAGGAGGAGATTAAGGATACATTGGGTGAGGTGTTGGCACAGCATGGACTGCACCAGCTGCGCATTGCGGAAACCGAAAAATATGCGCATGTAACCTTCTTCTTCAACGGTGGTGTGGAAGCTCCGAATGCTAATGAGGAGCGTATTCTGATTCCTTCGCCGAAGGTTTCAACCTATGATTTGCAGCCGGAAATGAGCGCCGAAGAGGTTACGCAGGCACTATTGGCAGAGCTGGATAAGGATAAATTTGATGCGATTATCCTGAACTTTGCAAATCCGGATATGGTTGGTCATACCGGTGTGCTCAGCGCTGCGATTACCGCTATGGAAAAGGTTGATGACTGTGCCGGACGCATTGTACGCAAGGTGCTGTCCCTTGGCGGCAGTGTGTGCATTACCGCGGACCACGGCAATTTGGAGAAGATGGCCGAAAGCGACGGTTCTCCGAACACCGCGCATACCACTAACCCTGTACCGTTTATTTTAGTAAGCAAGGAGCAGCACAAGCTGCATAACGGCATTTTGGCCGATATTGCACCGACGCTGCTGCAGCTGCTTAATATTAAACAGCCTGCCGCTATGACAGGTAAAACTTTGATAGACTAATCATGAGGTGATAAGAAATGGCAATGATTACCGAAGTTTACGCTCGCGAGATTCTGGATTCCCGCGGCAATCCGACCGTAGAAGTTGAAGTATGCCTGGAAGACGGCGCTATGGGACGCGCTGCTGTTCCTTCTGGCGCATCTACCGGCGTACACGAAGCTGTAGAGCTGCGTGACGGCGACAAAGAGCGTTACCTGGGCAAGGGCGTTACCAAAGCAGTTGATAATGTTAACGACATTATTGCCGAAGCAATTATCGGTCTGGACGCAACCCGCCAAACCGAAATTGACGAGCTGCTGGTTCGCCTGGACGGCACTCCGAACAAGGGCCGCCTCGGCGCTAACGCTATCCTCGGCGTTTCCATGGCTGTAGCTAAGGCTGCCGCTGCTTCCGTAGGCCTGCCGCTGTACCTGTACTTAGGCGGTGTTGCTGCCAAAGAGCTGCCTGTTCCGATGATGAACATCTTAAACGGCGGCGAGCATGCAGACAACAACGTTGATATTCAGGAATTCATGATTATGCCGGTTGGTGCTAAATCCTTCAGCGAAGCACTGCGCATGAATGCTGAGATTTATCATAACCTGAAGGCACTGCTGAAGGAAAAAGGCCTGAGCACTGCTTTGGGTGATGAAGGCGGTTTTGCACCGAACCTGAAATGCAACGCAGATGCAATCGAGGTTATCCTCGAAGCAACCGAGCGAGCAGGCTACAAACCGGGTAAGGACATCGTTATGGCAATGGACGTTGCTTCTAGCGAATTCTATGTAGACGGCAAATACAAAATGACCGGCGAAGGCGTAGAAATGACCAGCGAAGAAATGGTAGATTATCTGGCAGGTCTGTGCGAGAAATATCCTATCATCTCCATCGAAGACGGTATGGCTGAAGATGACTGGGACGGCTGGAAGAAGCTCACCAAAAAGCTGGGCAAAAAAGTTCAGCTGGTTGGCGATGACCTGTTCGTTACCAACGAAGAGCGTCTGGTTCAGGGCATTGAAAAGGGCGTAGCAAACGCTATTCTGATTAAGGTAAACCAAATCGGTACCTTAACCGAAACCTTCAACGCTATCGAAACCGCAAAACGCGCAGGCTATACCTGCATCATCTCTCACCGCAGCGGTGAAACCGAAGACACCACTCTGGCAGATATTGCTGTTGCTGTAAACGCTGGCCAGATTAAAACCGGTGCTCCGGCACGTACCGACCGTGTTGCCAAATACAACCAGCTGCTGCGTATCGAAGAGGATCTCGGCAAGGCTGCAAAATATAACGGCATGAAGGTTTTCTACAATATTAAATAAAATTTGACAAAGCAATACAATTGCGCTATAGTTAACTCGAAAAGAGATTGTGCAAATGTCATAGTTCGCACGCAAAAAGAAAAGCCCCGGGATTGCGCCTCGGGGTTTTTCATTTTAAGCTGACTGTGCGCTATTTTCGGTCTAACCATTTGCAAATATAATAGCTGATTATACCTGCCATATCAGAAAGAATAAGAGATTGAGCAAATTCTGCCATAATTTACCACTTTCCCGCTGGAAAGAGTCGCAGCAAATATAATATAAAATAATCTGTGAAAAAAATACTAGCTTTATAATTGGCTTTATGGTAAAATACTATGGTACAAAAATATGAGGAGGTAAGCTCTGTGATTGAAACTGTCTTGATGGTTCTTGAAGTTATCGTTTGCATAGCACTCATTGGCGCAGTTCTGCTGCAGTCCGGAAAAGGCGGCGGTATGGGCAGTACTTTCGGCGGCAGTGACGGTGCTTTTTTTGGCAAGGGCAATGATCTGGATACACTCATGGCGAAGGCCACGATTTATTTAGGTGTTGCATTTGCTGTTATTACATTGGCGCTGGCAAAAATCAACGCTTAAGGCTGACGGGGTTTCCTGTTTTCCGCACTCATCATGTTACCAAGAGTGCAACCGCACTCTTAAAATTTTAAATTTTTTTATAAAAAGAAAGGGGTTTGGGTCTTGAATTTCTTAATGATCTCCATTGTTGTCGGCCTCATTGCACTCGCAGTTGCACTGATGCTGAGCAGCGCAATCGGTAAGGCTCCTGCTGGTACAGCACGTATGCAGGAAATTGCCGGTTACATCCACGAGGGCGCTATGGCGTTCCTGTTCCGCGAATACAAAGCACTGTCTGCTTTCGTAATCGTTGTTGCTATCGTAATTTCTATGTTCTTATCTCCGCTTACTGCAGTATGCTTCGTTGCAGGTGCAGTATTCTCCGTATGTGCAGGCTACATCGGCATGACTGTTGCTACCAAAGCTAACGTTCGTACTGCTGCAGCTGCTCAACATGGCGGCATGCCGGAAGCTCTGAAAATTGCTTTCTCCGGCGGTGCTGTTATGGGTCTGGGCGTTGTTGGTCTGGGTATCGTTGGTGTTGCTGCTGCTTACATGCTGTTCGGCAACATTGATATCGTTACCGGCTTCGGTCTGGGCGCAAGCTCCATTGCATTGTTCGCTCGTGTTGGCGGCGGTATCTACACCAAAGCTGCTGACGTTGGCGCTGACCTGGTAGGTAAAGTAGAAGAAGGTCTGCCTGAAGATGACCCGCGTAACCCGGCTACCATCGCTGATAACGTAGGCGATAACGTAGGCGACGTTGCAGGCATGGGCGCTGACTTGTTCGAATCCTATGTAGGTGCTATCATCTCCGCTATTACTCTGGGTGCTGTTGCATATCCCGGCGGCGAAGGCATTATGTTCGTATTTGAGCTGGCTTTCGCTGGTATCATTGCTTCCCTGATCGGTGTATTCTATGCTCGCAGCAGCAAATCCACCAATCCGCAGGCTGCTCTGAACCATGGTACCTATGTTGGCGGCGTAATCGTAATTGCTGCTGCTTACTACCTGTCCACTTCCATCTTCGGTAACACTGCTGCATTCGTAGCTATTGCTTCCGGTCTGGTTGTTGGTCTGTTAATCGGTAAAATCACCGAAATCTACACCTCTGCTGATTATGCTTCCGTTAAGAAGATTGCTGAGCAATCCGAAACCGGTCCGGCAACCACCATCATCTCCGGTCTGGCTGTTGGCATGTATTCCACCTTCCTGCCGATGATCTTCATCTGCGTTGGTGTAATCCTGGCATTCTTCACCATGGGCGGTGCTAAAGATGCAGGCATGGGCCTGTTCGGTATCTCCCTGGCTGCAGTTGGTATGCTGTCCACCACCGGTCTGACCGTAGCAGTTGACGCTTATGGTCCTATCGCTGATAACGCCGGCGGTATCGCAGAAATGTCCGAGCTGCCTCCTGAAGTACGTGAAATCACCGATACCCTGGACTCCGTTGGTAACACCACCGCTGCTATTGGTAAAGGCTTCGCTATCGGTTCCGCTGCTCTGACTGCTCTGGCTCTGTTCTCTGCTTATGCACACACTGTAGGCCTGAAAGCAATCGACCTGCTGAACCCTGTAACCCTGATCGGTCTGTTCATCGGTGCAACCCTGCCGTTCGTATTCGGTGCTATGACCATGGAATCTGTTGGTAAAGCTGCTTACCAGATGATCGAGGAAGTTCGTCGTCAATTCCACGAAATCCCCGGCCTGCTGGAAGGCAAAGCTAAAGCTGACTACCAAAAATGCGTAGACATCTCCACTGCAGCTGCTCTGCACGAGATGATTATGCCTGGTGTTATCGCTATCGTTGCTCCTCTGCTGGTTGGCTTCCTGTTCGGTACTGAAGCTCTGGGCGGCCTGATTGGCGGCTCTCTGGCTTCCGGCGTACTGGTTGCAATCCTGATGGCTAACGCTGGCGGTGCATGGGATAACGCTAAGAAGTTCGTAGAAGCTTCCGGCCGTAAACATACTCCGGTTCATGATGCAACCGTAGTAGGCGATACTGTAGGTGACCCGTTCAAAGATACTTCCGGACCTGCAATGAACATCCTGATCAAACTGATGACCATTGTATCCCTGGTATTTGCTCCTGTACTGGCAGCAAATGGCGGCATCCTGCTTGGCCTGTTCAAATAATTTTATAGTTAAGCTATATTCACGCTGCTGCAGCATTAGCTGCAGCAGCTTTTTTGTTGTGCTTATGCTGTAATACAGCTTTTTGATAAATTTATACATTTGTAGGCAAATGCTTTTTGCTTTAAAATACAAGTGTAACAGTAAAGCAAAATTCAAGTAAAATCAATAACAGATTAACAGAAAAAAACTTGCGCTAAATGTTGATGCATGGTATAATGCAACTATCGATAAGAATTGAAAATACCATTTTTACTGATTACTATTGCTTTATGAATTACTGTGAAGGAAAAACCGGCAAAGGATGACAGAGGAAACAAGGCAACTCTTGAGCGGAATTTGCGGGAGACTCCGGAAGGTGATTTGTAAAAATATAATATTGGCAGTCTGATAATACTGCTACTTCCTGAGGAGGAAACAACAATGAAAAAATCCTTAGTACTCGCTATGGCTATGGCACTGGGCGTAACCGCTTCTGCTTATGCTGCAAATCCGTTCTCTGACGTACCTGCTGGCCACTGGGCTTATGACAGCATCAACAAGCTGGCTGCTGCTGGCGTAATCGAAGGCTACGGCGACACCACCTTCGGTGGCGACAAGCTGATGACCCGTTATGAAATGGCTCAAATCGTTGCTAAAGCTATGGCAAAAGGCGCTAACGTTGACAAGCTGGCTGCTGAATTCGCTGACGAACTGGACACCCTGGGCGTTCGCGTAGCTGCTCTGGAGAAAAAAGCTGACAACGTTAAAATCACTGGTACCATCAAAGCTTCCTATGCTTCCTATGATGGAGACAAACTGGGAAAAACTGGTAAAAAAGGCAATCCTGATACTCGTCGTTTCACTAATCACCAAGGTCGTCTGCGTTCCGATATTTTTGTAACTGGTCAAGTAAACGATGACTGGACTTATACCGCAATGCTGCGTAACCAACAATTCTTCACTGGTGAAGATGCAAATGCTGGCGAAGAAGATGTTAAATTCCAACGCGCATATGTAAATGGTAAAGTTGGCGGCGTTGCTGTTCAAGCTGGCCGTTATAACAAAACTGACATCACCGGCGGCAACATCCATGATACCCGTATGGACGGTGTTCAACTCTCCTATGGCAAAGACGTTAAACTGACTGCTGGTTATGGCAAAGCTACCGATGCTAACGCTGTTGCTGACAATGATGTTGCATATGCAGAGCTGACTGCTAAAATCGGTGCTGTTGATGCTAACGCTGGTTATTACAAATTTAAAAACCTGGAAAAAGCTGCTGATGACGATGCAATCTGGACTGTTGGTTTAGGTTTCAACCTGGCTAAAGACCTGAAATTCTCTGGCAACTACATGAGAAGCGATATTGACAAAGTAACTGTTTCTAGCGATGCTAAAGATGGCAAAGCTACTTTCGATAAAACTTCCAAAGATGGTTATGTTCTGAACTTGGCTTACAAAGGTGCAAAAGCTTCTGAAGCTGGTTCCTGGGGCCTGAACGCTACCTACTATAATGAAGGTGCTGGCGTTGTTGTTGCTCATACTATGGATGGCATCTACTTCGATGAAGGCTTCAAAGGCTACAGCGTAGGTGCTAACTATGCACTGGCTAAAAACATCGTAGCAGGCGTAACCTACTATGATCTGGATTCCAAAGAGACTGATAAAGACGCTCAAACTCTGTGGAGCCAAGTAGTATTCAGCTTCTAATTTGACTTTACGTCAATCCGCTGAAAAGCAAAAAATCGCATATGCATAAATGAAAAGAGGACGGTGCGCACCGTCCTCTTTTTGCATACGCAAGATAGCTTTTGACTTTTTTGCTGAAATACAGTACTATGTAAGTAGGATAATGTGTTTAGAAAGGTTGGTGTCTTATGAGTCAACAAAAATATATTTCTGACGAGCAGGTTGTAAAACGTGCTAATTGTGCCGTAAAAATTGCATTAGAAAAGAAACGTGCTATGGATGTGCCTATTTTTACATATGATAGAGAAACGCAGAGTATTTGTGTAATTGGCAGTGATGGTAGCAAAACTCAGGTATGTGGGAGATATAATCATGGACGCTACAGCGAAAGAGTCAAATAAAAAGCCGGAGATAATCGTTTTTGCTGGACCAAACGGTTCCGGTAAGAGTACTTTTACAGATTTATTAAAACCACCTGTTGACTATATTAATGCTGATGAAATCAAGAAAAATTTAAAATGCGATGATTTGACTGCAGCGCAAATTGCTGAAAAGCAGAGAGAGGATCATTTGAAAAATAGAGAGGACTTCTGTTTTGAAACAGTTATGTCTACACCTAGAAATTTAAATTTGTTGCAACGAGCTAAGGAAGCAGGTTATTTTATACGTTGTTACTATATTTTAACTGTTGACCCTTTTATTAATGTTTATCGAATAAAATCTCGTGTCGCAGAAGGTGGACATGATGTGCCGGTCGAGAAAATAATAGAACGCTATGATAAGGCTTTGGCTCAGGTTTGTGATGTTGTTCATGTTGCAGACGTTTGTCATATATATGACAACTCGACAGAGCAACCTTTTCGTATTTTCAAAAAACGCAAGAGTGAGGAATTCTTTGATGTTTGCGATGAGTGGCATCAAGAAGATATTAAGCTTTTAACTGGTAGCGAAAATATGCAGTATAAGAACTTAAATAAATGAAAAGAGGACGGTGCGCACCGTCCTCTTTTTATCTACATTCCGATGTATAAAACCTTTCAAAAACACCAATTTACATACATTGCAATGTATGTAGTTGGCAAAAATCAGTACTTTTCTGCATCGCAATGTATGAAGTTCTTGCAAAATCAAAGCATGCTGTAATCAGTATGCTTTTTTTATGATATAATATAAATTAGTATAGAATAATTTTGAGGTGAAGCTTGTGCGGATAATTGAAGGTGCAGAATCATTTCTGCTGGAGGGAAAAAACAATAAGGCAGTGTTGCTCTTGCATGGTTACACCGGTGCGCCGTCGGAAATGCGTCCGCTGGGTGATTATCTGCATGCGCTTGGTTATACTGTGAGCTGTGTGCGCCTTCCCGGCCACGGCACGAGCATCAAAGACCTGGAGGCAACCACCGCGACGGATTGGTATGCTGCTGCTGAAGCGGAATGCCTGGAGCTGCTGGCGCGCTTTGATAGCGTTTATGTGGCAGGCCTGTCGATGGGTGGATTGCTGGCTATCAAGCTGGCAGCAAAGCTGCCGGTGAAGAAGGCTGCCTTTATTTCGGCACCTATTTTTGTGCAGGATAAGCGTGCGCCGCTGTTGGCGTTCTTGCGCTTTTTCATCCACTACTTGCCTAAGCACAAGAAGAATTATCAGGAGCTGCAGGAATATTGCATCTCCTATGCCAAAATGCCGACGAAGCCGTTGATGAGTCTTTTTAAGCTGCTTAATGAATGTAAAAACAAGCTGCTGGCGGAAATCAAAATCCCCTGCCTTGTTTTGCAGTCGAAAACAGAGCATACTGTGCAGCCGCGCAGTGCCGAATATATCTATAACAAATTAGCTGCGGCCAGCAGCAGAAGATTAGTCTGGTTTGAGCACAGCGGGCATATTCTGACACTGGACCGTGAGCATGAGGCAGTTTTTAAGGAAATCGCCGATTTTTTTGCGGAATAAAAGGATATTGAAGGGTAAACGAAGAAATATGGATAAGTCATTGTTGAATAATAACGAATACAGCTGGTGCTTTGCCTGTGGCAAGGATAATCCCAGCGGGTTACATATGCGTTTTGAAATTGACGACGACAAGTGCACAGCGTATTTTACGCCGCGCCGGGAGCACCAGAGCTATCCCGGACGTATGCACGGCGGACTGGTGGCAGTGTTGCTGGATGAGGTGACAGGCAATTATCTTTTTGCCAAGGAGGGCAAGCCTTCCTATACGGCGAAGATTGAAATCCGCTACCGCCAGCCACTGGCGATAGGTGAAGAGGTTGTCTGCACCGGGCGCGAGCTGAAGCGCAAGGGGCGTATGGTTGAAATGCAGGGAACTATCTGCAAAAAGGATGGTACGCTGTTGGCGGAATGTCTGTCGAAGATGATGATTGTGGATGAAACGCCGCAACCGTCGCGCAAGCTCGCCGCAGGCGAGGGTGAAGAAGAATAGAGGTAAAATTATGCAGACGAAGGATGTACGTGAAAAAATATTAAATTTTATGCGTGAAGAAAGCTATGCACCGATGACCTCGGAGGAGCTGGTGGATGCGCTGGGGCATGATGTTAATCCCAACAAGTTTTGGGACGAGCTGCTGGCGCTGGAGCAGAACGGCGAGATTATTAAAACACGCTTTGAAACATACGGCCTGCCGGAGAAAATGGGCCTGGTTGCCGGACGCTTTCAGCTGACGAGCAAAGGCTTTGGCTTTGTTATTCCGGATAACAAGGGCGACAGACCGGACGTGTTCATTCCGCCGCGTGCTTTGCAGGGTGCGATGAACAATGACCGCGTGCTGGCGCGCGTGAACAATGCGGCGCAGGGCAAAAAGCCTGAGGGCGAAATCCTGCGTATCATCACGCATGCTAATAATAAGGTGGTAGGCGTATTTCACCAGACCGGTGATTTTGCCTTTGTAACGCCTGACGACAAGCGCATCGGTCAGGATGTATATGTTATGCGCAAGCACTTTAACGGTGCGAAGGACGGTCAGAAGGTAGTAGTAGAAATTACCGAATGGCCGCAGGAGCACCGCAAGGCCGAGGGCAAGGTTACCGAGGTTTTGGGTAACATCGGTGATGTGGGTTTGGAGATTCTGTCGATAATCAAGCAGAATGATCTGCCGCTGACCTTCCCGGATGAGGTGCTGGAGGCTTCGCGCAAGGTGCCGAAGTCTATTAAAAAGGGCGAGCTGGCAGGCCGCCGTGATCTGCGTGAACGCACTGTCGTAACCGTCGACGGCGAGGATGCTAAGGACTTGGATGATGCTGTTTATGTAGAGCAGATTAACGATAACGAATACCTGCTGGGCGTTTATATTGCGGATGTCAGCTATTATGTTACGGAGGACAGCGTGCTGGATAAGGAAGCAAGAGAGCGCGGCACAAGCGTTTATCTTGTCGACCGCGTACTGCCGATGCTGCCGGAGCGTCTGTCGAACGGTATCTGCAGCCTGAATGCCGGTGAGGACCGTTTGTCCATGGCCTGCGAGATGCATATCGACAAAATGGGCAAGGTGCTCAGCTACGAGATTTTCCCGGCGGTTATCAATGTACGTCACCGTTTGAGCTACAATATTGTGCGTGCAATTTTGGCAGGCGACAAGGAAATGTGCGACAAGTATGAGGACATTTTGCCGATGATTGCCCGCATGGATATTCTGCGCCAGATTTTGCATGACAAGCGTGCGCGTCGCGGCGCTGTAGACTTTGATTTGCCGGAGCAGAAGGTTATTCTGGACGAAAAGCTGCACCCGATTGAGATTGTGCAGCGCATCCACGGTAATGCGGAGTCGATTATCGAGGAGTTCATGCTGGCGGCCAACGAAACAGTTGCGCAGCACATGTTTAATCAGCACTGGCCGTTCATCTACCGCGTGCATGATATTCCGAACGAGGAAAAAATGCAGGAGTTCGCCAAGCTGCTGGCAAACTTTAATATTAAATTTATTCCTAAGGAAGAAACGGAGCCGAAGGATATTCAGCAGGCCGTGAAGGAAATCGCCGGCCGTCCGGAAGAACGATTGGTAACTACGGTAGCGTTGCGTTCCATGAAGCAGGCTGTTTATCAGACGGATAATATCGGACACTTTGGCCTGGCGGCGAAGTATTATACGCACTTTACCTCGCCAATCCGCCGTTATCCCGACCTTATCGTGCATCGTTTGCTGCGCGCCTGGATGGCCAAGCCTACACTGAAGGAAGCAGATGCCGAAAAGCTGGGCGATAAGCTGGACGTTATTGCCGATCATTCCTCTATTCGCGAGCGTGCGGCAGCGGATGCGGAGCGTGCAACCGTTGACCTCAAAATGTGCGAATATATGGCAGACCATATCGGCGAAGAATTTGACGGCGTTATTTCCGGCGTAACGGCCTTTGGTATGTTCGTTGAGCTGGAGAACGGCGTAGAGGGACTGGTGCATATTTCCAGCCTGATGGATGATTACTACGAATATTACGAGGAGCGTTATGCCCTCGTAGGCACGCACAGCGGTCACACCTATCGCCTGGGTGATAAGGTGCGCATTGAGGTGCTGCAGGTAAATATCAGCGATGTAAGCATCGACTTCATTATGGCAGGGGAAAACGCAGGCGTGCGCGAGCACATCCGCCAGCAGCTGCTGATGAAGCAGAAGCCGAGCAGCGGACGCAGCACGCAGAGCATCGCTCTGAGTGCGGAAACGCAGAAGAAAAAGCACAAGGGCGCGAAGAATAAAGAGGCCGGACGCCGCAGCGCCAAGCACGGCAAGCCTGCGCCGAAGAGCAGTTCTAAGGGCGGCAGCAAGTCCGGTAAAAAGAGCAGAAAAAAGAATAGGAAAAGCAGATAATTATGGCAGAACAAAAGATTAAAATTATAGCAGAAAATCGTAAGGCACGCCATGACTTTACCATTTACGAAACCTTTGAGGCAGGCATTGCGCTGACCGGTACGGAGGTAAAGTCCCTGCGTGCGGGCAAGGCGAACATGAAGGACAGCTATGCGCAGGTAACACGTCAGGCGGAGGTCTTTGTGTATAATCTGCACATCAGCCCCTACGACCATGGCAACATCTTTAACCATGATCCGCTGCGCAGCCGCCGCCTTTTGCTGCACCGTGCGGAGATTAACAAGCTCATCGGCAAGGTGAAGGAAAAGGGCTATGCGCTTGTACCGCTCAAGCTGTACTTTAAGCATGGTCTGGTGAAGATGGAGCTGGCGCTGGCAGTAGGCAAGAAGCTGTACGATAAGCGTCAGGATATGGCAAAGCGCGACGCGAAGCGTGAGATGGAGCGCGCACTGAAGGACAGGAATCGCTGATAGACGGGTGAATTCACAAATTCTTCATGCACAGTCATTTGACTTTTTGACTAAAGCATAGTAAAATATCATTGTAGCGTATCGGCTCTTTCACCGATATATTCCAATTTGGGGATGTACTGGTTTCGACGGGGGTAGGTGCGGTATGATAAGCGAGCCGTGGTTCCATCTGCACGATAATCGGTGGGCACGTTTAAATATAAACGCTGAACAAGAATACGCTTTAGCAGCTTAATCTGCTAACTGTCTCTGAGCCTTCTCCCGCGGGTGAGGAATGACAGTCAATAGTGGGATACCTTAAGGCTGATTCCTATAGGCTTTAAGGGAAACTCTGTAGGATAGCAATGTGAAGGCCCGTCGTCAGGCAATCGCAGCGCGAAACAAAGTATGACGTCTGCGCTCGGAGAAAGTTGTATGGCAATATTTTCGGACAGGGGTTCGACTCCCCTCATCTCCACCAGAATTAGTCCAATCGTGACAGTTGATTGGTGGAATAAAAAGCAGAGGATAGTGTATAACAGCACTATTCTCTGTTTTTGTTTGAAAATGATTTTATATACAGGAGTGTAGAGATAGAGTAGATAATTTCCAATGCTGTTTATTATATACTGCAGTAGTCCTTTGTGCTATAATTCTATTATAGAAGTAACGTGAAATGCGAGGATGTTAAAGCAGATGGGCAGATTTGTTAATCCTGATAACAGCGCTTTTCAAAATGCGGTTAACGGAGAAATATATATAGATAAGAGCAGATTGATAAATAAAAATTTTTAAAGCATAAAAAAGCCTACTGGATTATATGGTCAGTAATTCAGTAGGCTTGATTTTTGGAACATGTCGGTGTTCAACCGATGAACAAAGTATAACATATAATAACGAGATGATCGTGGAAAAAGGTGCGCGTCAGCCTTTTTTCGCTTGTAGCTGATAATTTGTGCCAAGCGTCCCGAATAATATATATAATTTAGGACACATGCCGCTCTTGTTGATGCCCTTGCTACTCATTATTCTAACCAATATGATTGACAATGACGATTAGAATGGTTAGAATATGGGTAGAATAGAACTGAGGAGTGAGCAGAATGAGATTCCGGGAAACAGAAACGGTTGAATTAAAGTCCATAGTGATGGATGACATCAAAAAAGAGATTATTGCTTTTGCCAACTGTGACGGAGGCACGATTTATGTAGGTGTGGCAGACGATGGCACAGTGTTGGGAATTGAAAATGCGGATAAATGTGCCTTGCAGATTTCCAATATGGTACGGGATGCCGTAAAGCCGGATGTTACTATGTTCATTCACTATGAAACGCTAGAATGTGATGGAAAAGCAGTTGTGGCCGTCAACATTCAGCGCGGCACAAACCGTCCCTATTATCTGGCAAAGAAAGGACTGCGGCCTGAGGGTGTCTATGTGCGGCAGGGATATTCTTCTGTACCGGCAACAGATACGGCTATTCGGCAGATGATCAAGGAAACCGATGGAGATAGCTTTGAGAATATGCGGTCTATCAATCAGGCATTGACCTTTGAGGCAACAAAAAAGGAATTTGAAAAACGCAATGTTGTATTTGGACAGCCGCAAATGCAGACTTTGAAAATCGTTTCCGCAGATGGCATTTATACGAATTTAGGGTTGCTCCTGTCTGAGCAGTGTCCCCACACAATCAAGGCGGCCGTGTTTGAAGGAATCAATCAGAATGTATTTAAGGATCGCCGGGAGTTTTCCGGCTCTCTGATGCAGCAACTCAATGATGTCTACGACTATATTGATTTCCACAATCAGACACATGCGACATTTCGGAAGCTTTTGCGGATTGATACACGGGACTATCCGGAGGTCGCCGTCCGCGAGGCATTGCTGAACACGCTAGTACACCGAGATTATTCTTTCCGAGCCAGCACCTTGATCAGCATATACGATGATCGGATTGAATTCGTGTCCATCGGCGGGCTGCTTCCCGGTTTGGAACTTGACGATTTGATGATGGGTGTTTCTGTTTGCAGAAATCCGCACCTTGCTAATGTTTTTTACCGCTTGCAGCTGATTGAAGCATATGGCACCGGCATGAAGAAAATCATGGGAGCTTATGCAAATGCCCTAGTGCAACCGAAGATCAAGACAACTAACAACGCTTTTAAAATCATTCTTCCTAATGTGAATTTCACGCCAAAAGCAGCAGAAGCACATAAGAAATTTGAAAATGCGGCAGCTCTGGACTTGGATTCAAATGAGGAAAAAGTTCTGCAATTTTTAAGGGAGCACCTGATGATTACCAGAAAAGAAACACAGACACTGTTGGAGGTTAGTCAGTCTACGGCTGGTCGTATTCTGAAAGCAATGGTAGATAGTGGTCAAATCAAACAGATTGGTGGAAGTCGTACCACACGGTATGAACTTAGAAAAGAGTAATTTATAACAGACAAACCACAAAGGTTTGACGCTGTTGATTTTGGTTTTTCGAGACAGGCTTGATACAGTATTTTTACGCAGGGTGAATATTGTCTGCGGCGGCGTAATCTTTTTTTACGGAGTGAAGTTGTTGCTAAACTTTTAGGAACTTGTATGAGGCTGTAATATAAGAATAGGGATGTGGCTGTTAGTTACCTATAACAGCACGAGGATAATGTACTTTCGCGGTACGTTATCCTCTTTTTTGCTTTCAGGATGAATTTAAGCATAGGTGATGTAAAATTTTTATTCTATAGCTTTTTTATGAGAGCAATGACAGTTTCTGTCCATGGTATCGTATATAATTTAGTTATAAGATTCCTGGGCGATAAGTTTCAAGAGGCTTTGGCTAAGGTAAAGATTTGCGGTTAAATGTTATATATGCTGATTTTAGTTTATCTTGAACCGCTTGTGTTGGAAAACACATTTAGAAGAATTATTAACCTCGGAAGCACGTGGCATATAAGCTGTATTTTGTAGTATAATTATATAAACAAAATACGGAGGTTAATACTATGACTAGAGAAATGCATATGGGCGACATTGTGCGCCATTTTAAAAGAGAAACTGTCGAAAATCCTACGACGGAATACTTATATAAAATACTGGCCTTTGCCGAGCACACGGAGACCGGCGAAAAGCTGGTGGTGTATCAGGCGCTGTATGCTCCGTTCAAAATTTGCGCCCGTCCTTACGCTATGTTTATGAGCGAGGTGGACCGCGAAAAATATCCTGCGATTAAGCAAAAGTACCGCTTTGAGGTTGTGCAGGAGTTCTGATTGCTTAGGCGATTATACCGGTGGTGCATATAATTTTATTTGCAGGAGAGAACGGAAATGCTTTATCCGATTTTAGACCAATATGATGTTGATATAAAAAAAGCGCTGGCCTACGGCTTTGTGCGGGAGGGCGCAGGGCTGACACTGCGCAAGACACTGCCGGAAACAGAGTTTTACGCTGTCGTTATGCTTGCAGGCAAGGCCTTATCCGTAAATGTTTTGGAACGCGATACAGATGAGGAGTACCTGCCATTTAACGTTGCCGATAACATCAGCGGTTACGTTATGAGCGTGCGCGAGAAAGCAGAGGCTCTGCTGGAAGAAATAAAAACGCAGTGCCTGATTAAAAGCAATGTTAAGCTGCAGCTGATGGATTACTGCTCGCAGCGCTTCGGCACTGTACCCGACGCTCCGTGGCCGGAAACACCGGAGAATTTTACCTTTAAGACGGCGCGGAGAAATAAATGGTACGCTTTGTTTATGACGATTCCCTATAAAAGCCTGGGCTTAGCGAAGGCGGGGAAGGTTGATGTTTTGAATATTAAGCTGCCACCGGCAAAGATTGAGCAGCTGGTGGACAGGCAGCATTTTTATCCTGCGTATCATATGAACAAAAAGCATTGGCTGACGGTAATGCTGCAAAAGGATGCAGACATTTCGTTGGTGCAGGAGCTGTTGGCGGAAAGCTATCAGCTGGTGGAAAAATAGCAAAGGAGATTGAGCAAGTGTTACATATAGGTTGTCATTTATCCTCATCGAAGGGCTTTCTAGCGATGGGAAAGACGGCGCTGTCGATCGGTGCCGATACGTTTCAGTTTTTTACGCGCAATCCGCGCGGAGGCAAGGCGAAGGCTGTGAAGCCGGAGGACGCGGCGGCGCTGAACGCGTTGATGCAGGAGCACAATTTTGCGCCCATTCTGGCACACGCACCGTATACGATGAACCCATGTGCAGCAGACGAAAAGCTGCTGGAGTTTGCGCAGATGGTGATGGAGGGCGATTTGGCGATGCTGGAATATGTGCCGGGGAATATGTATAATTTTCATCCCGGCAGCCATGTGAAGCAGGGAGCTGAGGTTGGCATAGAAAAAATAGCGGCGCTGCTCAACAGTGTGCTGCACAAGGATTTGCATACCACGGTTCTATTGGAAACGATGGCCGGCAAGGGCACGGAGGTTGGCCGCAGCTTTGAGGAGCTGGCGGCGATTTTGAGCAAGGTGCAGCTTAACGAAAAGATGGGCGTCTGCCTTGATACCTGTCATATTTTTGACGGTGGCTATGATATCGTTAATGATTTGGACGGCGTACTGGCGCAGTTTGACAAAATCATTGGTTTGGAGCGTTTGAAGGCGGTGCATCTGAACGACAGCCTGAATATTTGCGGCAGCCACAAGGACAGGCATGCGTGCATCGGTGCAGGCAATATCGGCTTGGAGGCGCTGACGGCGGTGATTAACCATCCGGCGCTGCGCACACTGCCGTTTTACTTGGAAACACCTAACGAGCTGCCGGGCTACGCTGCGGAAATAAAGCTGCTGCGTGAGCGCTTTAAAGAGTAATATACCAAGGATTTTTATAAGAGGTGAGCGATAGAAATGGAAATGGCTTATACGGAGCTGAATGCGAAGCTGTGCGCTTTTTTGGATAAAACGCCCAACAGCTTTTTCGCCGTGAAAAATATTAAGGTGGAGCTGGCGGCTGCAGGCTTTACCGAGCTGCAGGAAAACAGCAGATGGCAGCTGCAGGAAGGCGGCAAATATTATGTGAGCCGTAACGGTTCGGCGCTGCTGGCCTTTGTGATTCCGCAAAAGGATTACCTGGGCTTTCAGGTTTACGCCTGCCACTGCGATTCGCCGGCGTTCAAGCTGAAGAATAATGCGGAAATTGTGGTAGATAAAAAGTATGTGAAGCTGAATGTGGAAAAGTACGGCGGCATGCTGCTGAACACCTGGCTTGACAGGCCGCTTTCCGTTGCCGGACGTGTGCTGTGCAACGTTGACGGCCGCTTGGAAGCGCGTCTGGTTAATGTTGAGCAGGACCTGATGATGATTCCGAATCTGGCAATCCACATGAACAGGGAAGCCAACGAGGGCGTAAAGCTGAACGCGCAGACGGATATGCTGCCGCTTATCGGCAGTGCTGCGACTAAGGACGGCCTGCAGAAGCTGTTGGCGGAGGCCTGCGGCGTTACCGCAGAGCAGATTGTGGATACGGAGCTTTTCCTTTATAACAGAATGCCGACGACTACAGTCGGGCTGGAGCAGGAATATGTTGCCGGCGGCAGGCTGGATGATTTGCAGTGCGTGTTTGCCGGATTGCAGGGCTTTTTGGCGGCAGAAGCAGGCGAGAGTGTGCCGGTATTCTGCATGCTGGATAACGAAGAGGTTGGCAGCGGCACGAAGCAGGGCGCGGCGGCGACCTTCTTAAAGGATGCGCTGCAGCGCATCAACATGGCATTGGGCAGGGACGAGGAGGATTATCTGGTGTCCTTGGCCAACAGCCTGATGCTTTCGGCGGACAATGCGCATGCTGTGCATCCTAATCATACGGATAAGAACGACCTGACGAACAAGACCTATCCTAATGAGGGTGTGGTTGTCAAATACAGCGCTAACCAAAAATATACTACGGATGCGGTATCCGGCGCATTGGTGCAGCTGCTGGCTAAAAAGGCGAACGTGCCGCTGCAACTTTTCTATAACCGTTCGGATATGGCAGGCGGTTCTACCTTAGGCAATATCTCTACCGCTCAGGTAGCAATCAAATCGGTGGATATCGGCCTGGCGCAGCTGGCGATGCATTCCGCCTACGAAATGGCCGGCGTTAAGGACACGGCGTATCTGGCAAAGCTGGCGCAGGCATTTTTTGCTGCCGCTGTGGCGGAGGCTGCCGACGGAACGTACTTCTTGAAGTAACAATTTAATATGTATAGATATAGGGGCATAGCAGATGCTGGTGACAGGTCTGCTGTGCCTTTGCTATTAGTTGCGGGCGTTTCGGCGTGGTGATATACTGAGCTTAGGAAGATTCATAAGCGAAAGTGGTGATTATATGTTGCAGGCAATACGCAGATTATCTAAAACTCATTTGGCAATGATAGTAGTCTGCCTGCTGGCGGTGGGCGGCGCTGTTTATTTCTTTTTGGCGCAGCGTGCAAGCCGTCATGCGGCGGAGCTTTTTAATTATTATATGGCAAAGCAGCAGGTGCTGACAGGCACGGTGACGGCCGAGGAGCTGCGCGCCGATATCTGGGGCAATGTATATTTTAAAAACCTGACCTGGGATTCGCCGGAGCATGAACGCCTGGTGGATGTGCCCGAGGGACGTATCAAAATCAAGCCGAAGGACATCATCCTGCGCATAGCAGGCATTGATACGGTGCAGGAGGTGGAGCTGAGCGGTGCTTATATTCATCTTGGCTTTGATGATAAAATGCGCCTGGATATCCTGCAGAATAAAAAGACGGCGGAGGAAAGTATCCTGCCGGACGAGGTGCCTATGGAAAAGCGTCATCTGCAGATTAAGGGCAGGCTGCCGAATATTAAGCTGATTTTGCATGATACGGTGCTGTCGGCAGAATATAAAAAGCGTCACTTTATTTTGAATGACGTGGACGGCACGGCGCAGATACATGAGCATCAAAGGCTGGAGCTGCACTTAGCTGCGGGACGCTACGGCGGCAGCATTGCAGGCAAGGGACTGAATATTGACGGCACCTGCGACCTGAAGGGGGAGCAGAAGACGAATATCAATATCTGCCTGTATGATGTTATTCCGGATTCGCTGGGCATGAAAAATGTTAAGGATGCGATGACGGTGACCGGGCAGATGACCGGCAGCCTGAAAAAACCTGTGATTGATGGTGCGCTGGCGCTGAAGGAGCTGCATCTGAACGATTTGTATTTTACGAATATCAACGGTACCTATCATTATGAAAATGCGCTGATAACCTTTCAGGATGTGACTGGCAGCATTTTCGGCGGTACCTTTGATGCGATAGGCTTGTATCATTTTGATAATCGCTATTACAAAATCGATGTTGACGGCAAGAATCTGATGGCTTCGCTGGCTGCCAAAAGCAGCAAGATAAATACGAGCGTGGCCTTGAAGATTAAGTTCCGCAATGAGGGACCGCATGGCAATAATTTGGTATACGGCAGCTTTTCTACGGGCAAGGGAACATATATGCTGGTGCCGTTTTTGAGCCTGCGTGGCAGCTTCAGCGACCAGAGCGGCGAGCTGGCGTTCAGTAATGTAGAGATTGAAACCAAGGTGGGCACGTTTGAAAGCGATGTCTTTAAGATTGTGGACGGCAGATTGCAGCTGGGCGAGATTTTTTTGGCGAACGGCGAGGGCAGGCGTATACGTGTGAGGTAGGGGGGAGAATTTTTATAATAAAAGAATATACAATATAGGTATTCCTTGTGGAATCAGAAAAGTCCAGTCTGTAATTTAAAAAAATTAATAGACTGGACTTTTGTGCAAATTCCTAAATTTTTTTCAAGGTAGCAAGTGACTTTTTCAATATAGACAAAAACTGTCTTTGTAGTGTGATACACTAAAGATAAATTAGCAGAAATGTAAAATAGAGATACATTTTAGTATCTCTATTTACATACATAAAAATATAATTTTTTCAATCCACATATACCGAAAGTATATGACTCTTTCATTGTACAATAACAATCTTCAGAAGACAAGGTAATTTTGCGTGCTTAGCAGAAATAATAATCCTTGACAATTGATTCTTTAAACATTAAAATATAATTGAAAGCAAAAAGTGAGGTGTTCAGTATGTATCCGGCGCATATAAGAAAAGAAATATCTTGTGATGGTAAAGTAACTTATTCATTTCAATCTGTTGCTGAGCATTGCCGTAATACAGCAAAATATGCTAGTGAAGCATTAAAGGCAGTAGGCTTAGAAAAGACTGCTTATCTTGCAGGCTTATTACATGATTGCGGCAAACATACGTTCAGATTTAAGCAGTATATTGAAGATGCAGTTGTCAATGAAAAAGAAGTTAAGCGTGGTACTGTTAATCATACTTTTGCAGGTGTAAAGCTGATTTTAGCGAAACATGCTAAATATGTTGGTGCAAATGACTTCCAAGATTTAACTATTGAATTGATAGCTTATGCAATCGGAGCACATCACGGCTTATTTGACTGTATAAAAGATAAGGATGAAAGTGCCTTTGCTTACAGATTAGAAAAAGAAAACATTGATTCTGAGGAGGCTATAGAAAACTTCTATAATGAATGTGCCAGTGAGGATGAAATTGAAAAATTGCTTCTGGAGGCAACAGATGAAATAAAAAATCTTGCTGATATAATAGTTAGTATAGATAGCACAGAGAATTATAAAGAACCTGAAATTCCGTTTTATTATTCATTGGTGTGTCGTTTACTGACATCGGCAGTTATAGATGCTGATAGAAAAGATACTATGGAATTTGAAAAAAATGAGGTAACTAAGCAGTTAGACTTAGATTGGAGTAGGATTTTAGCGAATTTTAATTCTTATATTGAAAATTTTAAGACAGAACGGGATATAGATTTAGCACGTAAGGCGATTTCTGCTGCATGTGCTGTTGCCGCGCAAAAACCTGAAGGAGTATACAGGTTAAATGTTCCGACTGGTGGTGGCAAAACTTTAAGTTCATTGCGTTATTCCTTGGAACACGCAAAAAAATATCATAAAAAAAGAATGTTTTTTGTCATGCCTTTACTGTCCATCATTGAACAAAATGCACAGGAAATAAGAAAAGCAGTACAGGATGATAGTATTCTTTTAGAGCATCATTCTAATGTCATTGATGATGAAAACAGTGATGTCGAGGAATTAAATAAGAGAGAGCTGCTTATACAGTCCTGGGATAATCCTATTGTGATAACAACATTAGTGCAACTTCTAAATACTATGTTTTTAGGAAAAACCAGTTCAGTCAGACGTTTTGCATCTCTGTGTAATAGTGTAATTGTTTTTGATGAGGTGCAGTCTTTGCCAAATACAATGCTCACGCTGTTTAATTTAACGATAAATTTCCTTGTGAAAAAATGTCATGCAACTGTTATTTTGTGTTCTGCTACACAGCCTTCCTTTGAAAATGCTGAGCACAAATTATTAAGCGAGGTTAGTGACTTGATTACGTTGCCCTCTGAAACTTTAAAGGTTTTTGAACGTGTGGAATTAGTTGACAAGGGTTCTATGAGCATGGAAGAGTTATCTGATTTTGCTTTAGAAATAATAAGGAGCAAAAAAAGCCTTCTAGTTGTATGCAATACAAAACGAGAGGCTAAAGAGTTATTTGAGAGTTTACAGGCTGAAGTAAACGGCGTGATTCCAATGTATCATCTATCTGCTTCGATGTGTACAAAGCATAGAAAAATGATAGTAGAGTCAATGAAAATTGATTTGAGTTTACCAGATCCTAAACAAATAGTTTGCGTTGCAACTCAAGTAATTGAGGCTGGTGTGGATATTTCTTTTAACTGTGTTATTAGATTACAGGCTGGAATGGATAGTATTGTTCAGGCAGCAGGAAGATGCAATAGAAATGGCGAAAATAAATTAGAGTCGGTTTACATTGTAAATTTATTGGGAGAGAAACTTCATCGGCTTAAAGAGATTGAAACTGCTAAAAGAGCTACTGAAAGTTTATTACAGGAAGTTAAAATAAAAAAACATTATACTAGCTTGAACTCCGATGTAGCTATTTCCTTTTATTATAAAAAGCTATACTCTATGATGAACAAGGGTGAGCAAGATTTTTTTGTACCTAATTTACATAAGTCTTTATACGGATTGTTAAATCAACATGATGTTGCAGATGGTTACTTTTTGGCGCAACAGTTAAAGACAGCAGGAAAGTATTTTAATGTTTTTGATAATAATACCGTTGAAATGATAGTGCCTTATGGGAAGGGGCAAGATGTTATTAGCGAGTTGAATTCTGAGAAAGCTATGTATAATCTGGCGTATGCGGAAGAAGCTATAAAGCAAGCAACCGGATATACTGTTACATGTTATCAATATCAGATAGATATTTTAAAGAAAGATGCAGCAGTAATATATAATGATTGCTTTGGCATCTATATCTTGAATGATTCTGCTTACTATGATGATAAGCTTGGTTTAAATTTAGATGCTATAGGTGGCGAAGGAGTTTTTTATTAAGCAATGGAGGTGTCATATGCATTCTAATAATGTCGAATTTGAGGTTTATGGTAATTATGCACTTTTTAGTGATCCAATCATGCGTGTAGGTGGTGAGAAGTGTTCTTATCAGGTGCCTACATATGAAGCATTAAAAGGTATTTTAATGTCGGTGTATTGGAAGCCGACCATCATTTGGTACATTGACAAGGTGCGTGTAATGAATCAGATTCAAACAGAGGTTAAAGGCGTCCGTCCAATTAAATACACTGGTAATGGAAATGATTTGGCATATTATACATACCTGAAAAATTGCCGGTATCAAGTCCAGGCGCATTTTGAATGGAATAAGAACCGACCTGAGTTGGAAGGTGACCGAAATGAGAATAAACACCATAATATTGCAAAACGGATGATATTGAAAGGCGGCCGCCGAGATGTTTTTTTGGGAACACGCGAATGTCAGGCTTATGTAGAGCCTTGTAAATTTGGTGAAGGTTCTGGGGCCTATGATGATGTTAATGAATTGGCTTTTGGTGTTATGTATCATGGTATTACTTATCCGGATGAATTTTATTCTCCCGAAACTAAGGATTGCATGACTGTACGTTTTTGGCGACCAGTTATGAAAAAGGGTGTTATTGATTTCATACGTCCCCAAGAGTGTACTGCTACTAAGAAAATTCATCCGATGAAAATGAAAATTTTTGAAGATAAGAAGAATTTTAGTGGTTTAGATGAGTTCGAACATGAGGAAGGAGGAACAATAGATGAGTTTGTTTAATAAAGCCTATGAGACATATGAATACCATAAGTCATTAGTAGGAATGATTGAAGCCGGCAAATCGCCTTTGTTACCAATCTCTCATATTTTGAAAAATGTACAAATTGAAGCAAGCATTAATTTAAATGGCGAATTTGTAAGTGCAAGAGCATTGGATAAAAAAAGTAAAGATCCTAATGTGCCTTTTGAGCAGCCAACTATTATTCCTGTAACAATAGAATCCGGTAGTCGTTCCGGCAAGAATCCGGCAGCGCATCCATTAAGCGATAAATTAGATTATCTGATTCCTACAGAAAACAACAAGCATCAGGAATATATGAATTTGTTAGCAAATTGGGAAGCATCATCAGAATATGGCGATATAAAACTAAGTGCTATAAAAAAGTATCTTGATGGTGAAACGATTGTCAAGGATTTAGTAAGAGAACAACTTTTGGAATTGGATAAAAATAACAAAATAGCTGACAAAAAAATTAATGGTGTAGAACCATTGCAATGCATGGTGCGTTGGCGTGTTTTGGGAACAGACGTAGAAGAATGTTGGCGTGATAAACAGCTATTCCAAAAATGGGCTTCTTATTATGACACTCAGATGCAAAATAATGAGAAATTCATTATGGATCTTTGTATGATTTCTGGAGAACAAGAAATTCTTGCACCTATGGTTCCTAAAGGAATTGTAAATATGCAGGCAAATGCTAAATTGATTTCTTCTAATGATACTGCAAATTTTGTTTTTCGTGGACGCTTTACTGATGCCGAACAAGCAAGCAGTGTAGGATATTCAACCTTTCAGAAAGTGTTTGTAATTTTGCAGTGGTTGGCCAATAATTCCGAAACTAGCTTTTGCGTATCTGATAGAACTTTTTTGTGTTGGAATCCTAAAGGAAAACCTGTACCAAAGTTTAATAAGAGTATATTTGGCGATAAAAAGAAAACAATTTTTGTTCCTTCGGATTATCGCAAGGAATTAAATAATACCTTGGCAGGATTTAAAAATGATTTACCTAATGAAGAGGATGTAATTATTGCAGCTTTTGATGCAGCAACAACCGGACGATTATCATTGGTATATTATAATGAATTAAAGGCATCTGATTTTTTTGAAAGAATTAATAGCTGGTATAATAGCTGTTATTGGTATTTTTATCAAAATATCCAATCACCGTTGTTGTATGATATAGTGCGTTTTGCTTTCGGTGTTCAGAGGGGCAATGATGATAACAGCAAAGTTGAAGTTGATGATAAGCTTTTAAAACAACATATGCAGAGGCTGTTTAAGTGTCTTATTGAGAAACTACCTATACCTTATGATATAGTAATGGCATTAACTGCCAAGGCTTCAATGCCCAAAAGCTATAATAAGAAAAATCGTGAAAAGATACTTTCTGTAGCTTGTGCGGTCATAAGAAAGTATTATAATGATAAGGCCCAAAAGGAGGAATGGAATATGAGCCTTGATAAAAATAAGTTGAATCGTGATTATTTATATGGCAGATTATTAGCTGTATTTGAAAAGCTAGAGATTGATGCAATGAAGAGCCGGTACGGCTATACTGATAATGATATCAGGGAAACTCATGCTGATAAATTGTGGAATTTTTATTGTGCTAAGCCGGAAAGTGGTGCAGCGAATATTAATGGTGCTTTAAGACCTTATTTGAAATATTTGCCGGACACAAGAAAAAACTTCTATTTGGGCCTTATTGGCGAAATTATGGGAAAAATAGGTGAAACAGCTGATAAAATCCGCAATAAAAGTCTGGAACCCTGTTATTTGATGGGTTATTATGATCAGCGCAATGATTTATATATATCTAAAAAAGACAAACAAGAGGAGGATAAGTAAAATGGCAGAATTAAGCAACAAAATTGACTTTGTATTATTGGTAAGTGTAAAAATGGCAAATCCCAATGGTGATCCGCTGAATGGTAATCGCCCGCGTATTGATTATGGCAGCTATGGTGAAATTACAGCTGAATGTATTAAACGTAAAATTCGTAACCGTATGCAGGATTTGGGATATCCTATTTTTGTCCAGTCTAATGATCGCAGCGATGATGGCTTTACTTCTTTAAGTGATCGTGCATCGGCACTTATTGCTAAAAAGCTTGAAGAAAAACATTTAGCAGAAGATAAGAGCGATAAGAAAGTAAAGAAAGGTGACAAAGTTAGTCCGGAGCAGTATGCTGCCTGGACATGTGAAACTTGGCTTGATGTGCGTAGTTTTGGACAGGTATTCGCATTTAATAATAAAAAAGATAAAGAAGCAGCAGGTGTTTCAGTAGGTGTAAGAGGACCTATCTCGATTCATCAGGCAGTAAGCATTGATCCCGTTGAAGTATGCTCTTATCAAATTACCAAAAGTGTCAATGGCGAAAATAAAGATGGCAAAGAAGGAAAATCTTCTGATACAATGGGCATGAAGCACATGATAAAGTTTGGTATGTATGAAATTAAGGGTGCCATTAATGTTCAGCTTGCAACGAAAACTGGTTTTACAGATGAAGATGCTGAAGTTGTCAAAAAATGTTTATTAACTCTGTTTGAAAATGATGCTTCTTCGGCTCGTCCGGATGGCTCTATGGAAGTTGTTAAGTTGTATTGGTGGAAGCATAATTGCAAGGAAGGGCAGTACTCTTCTGCTAAGGTTCATCGTTCTGTTAAAGTAAAGCTTAAGGAAGGTATTGCAGAGGCACTGTCTGCAGATGATTATGATATTGTTGTCGATGAATTGAATGGTCTTGTTCCCGAAGTTAAAGAAGGAATGTAATATGCAGAAAGATTGGTATCAAGACTTAAATGAATATATTCGTTTGGGTGAACCCAAGCTGGAAGAAAAAACAGTTGCCTGGCAGACCGCAATTGGCTTACAGGCAGTAGATGGCCTTTCTACTTCTGATTACTTACTGGAAACGGCTAAAGAGAATATTGAAGGCAAAATCACTATTAGTGAAGCTAATGATAAAATCAGTAGTTATTATGAGGAATGCAACGATAGGAAAGCTATTGAAGCTGGAACGAAAGAAGCGGATGTTGTAGCAGGTAGGATTACTGCAATATTGGGAGAAAAAACATTTAGCTTTTCTCCTGCTTATTGGATTTCCATACATAAAAACCTTTTTGCGAATGTATTTGCTCATGCCGGAGAGGTCAGAACCTATAATATTAGTAAAAATGAATGGGTTTTGAATGGAAAAAGTGTTTTTTACGCATCCTATGATAGCATTTCTATGACACTCGACTATGATTTTAATACTGAAAAGAGATTTTCTTATAGAAATCTTAGCGAGAGTGAAATCGTTAAGCATATAGCAAAATTTACTTGTGATATATGGCAGATACATCCTTTTTGCGAAGGAAACACTCGCTCAACTGCTGTTTTTATCATAAAGTATTTGAATTCTTTAGGATATTCCATAGGTAATGAAGCTTTTGCTAAGGATTCCTGGTATTTCCGTAATGCTTTGGTTAGAGCAAACTATAATGATTTACAAAATGGAGTTCACGCTACTACGGTGTATTTAGAGAAATTCTTTGAGAATTTACTATATAACGGAAATAACGAATTAAAGAACCGCTATTTGCATATTGATTGGCATGAGTAAAAATAGTGCAGAATTATCCTGTGCGAAGTTATATGGAACATAAAATTTAACTTAGGTTCGCAACTTAAGCTAGAATGGGAAACTATAAGTTTTCTCACATCAAAATAAATTTTTGAGTATTTGAGTTGAGCTAGTTCGCAAAAAATGCTTGATTTAAATGAATAGAGAAGTAATTTGTTTTGATGCTGTCGCTCCCGCGAGGGAGCGTGGATTGAAATAGATAATGGTATTGGAGCCGGTGTTACTAATAGTATGTCGCTCCCGCGAGGGAGCGTGGATTGAAATTCCGACTACTAGCCATGCTATGTATGCAGGCTCTAAGTCGCTCCCGCGAGGGAGCGTGGATTGAAATTAGAGCGTTTGCTCACCGGTGATCGGCGACCAACGTCGCTCCCGCGAGGGAGCGTGGATTGAAATGCAAGTTGCGCCCACCTAAGTATTACGATAAACTGTCGCTCCCGCGAGGGAGCGTGGATTGAAATTTACTTGATGCGTGGTTTAATTTAAATTGTGTTCGGTCGCTCCCGCGAGGGAGCGTGGATTGAAATAGCCGGAGTTTGTTAATATGTCACGTCGGCCCGGGTCGCTCCCGCGAGGGAGCGTGGATTGAAATTACTGACTATTTGTTTCCAACGATTACTAGCCCTGGTCGCTCCCGCGAGGGAGCGTGGATTGAAATGTGTCTGTCCAACCACCGTACACTTTGCAAGTTAGTCGCTCCCGCGAGGGAGCGTGGATTGAAATAACCAACATCGGGCGAATAGACTGCTACTGTCTGGTCGCTCCCGCGAGGGAGCGTGGATTGAAATACCTTGGATACCTTGTGGGCCTGTATCTCCCTTGTCGCTCCCGCGAGGGAGCGTGGATTGAAATTTTGAATTGCGTTTAGACCAGAACCCCGGCGTCTGTCGCTCCCGCGAGGGAGCGCGGATTGAAATGTTAATGCTAGGCTGATTATTAGCCTTGTCGATAGTCGCTCCCGCGAGGGAGCGTGGATTGAAATATACAACCGATTCAAAGGCGTAAACGAGCGCATGTCGCTCCCGCGAGGGAGCGTGGATTGAAATGCCCATATATTGAGTAGTCAAAGCGTCGTAAGAGTCGCTCCCGCGAGGGAGCGTGGATTGAAATAAAAATAATGTCCGGATGCTTATATAAAAGCATCTGTCGCTCCCGCGAGGGAGCGTGGATTGAAATACGTCCTTTGACAGACGGGTTAAACATCATGCATCGTCGCTCCCGCGAGGGAGCGTGGATTGAAATAAAGACGAGCTGCCGCAGGAAGAACCTGCGGAGCGTCGCTCCCGCGAGGGAGCGTGGATTGAAATTACTCTCCATCGTCCGCCTCCGGTGCTCCGTATGTCGCTCCCGCGAGGGAGCGTGGATTGAAATAGCAACAGCAAGTTAATCCACAAACAGGCATGAGTCGCTCCCGCGAGGGAGCGTGGATTGAAATTGCTTAAGCTCAATAGCACGTCCAGATTGAGAAGTCGCTCCCGCGAGGGAGCGTGGATTGAAATCAAAGCCTGCATCAATTTGTTTATCTTAAGCCCAAGTCGCTCCCGCGAGGGAGCGTGGATTGAAATGTCGATGCTCAATATAAAATGCGCATGGAGCGCCGCGTCGCTCCCGCGAGGGAGCGTGGATTGAAATCGGCTGATTCTTATCATGCGTTATCTCCGGCAAGTCGCTCCCGCGAGGGAGCGTGGATTGAAATGCGGGTGTAGTAATTAGAACCGGCGAAAAACTCCCGTCGCTCCCGCGAGGGAGCGTGGATTGAAATAAAGTCATGCGGATGTAAGCGGAACGCAGGACATGAGGTCGCTCCCGCGAGGGAGCGTGGATTGAAATTTCCAGGCGGTCAAAGCCGGGCCGTATATCCTGCGTCGCTCCCGCGAGGGAGCGTGGATTGAAATGCCGATTACGTCATTAAGCTAGGCAGGAGCAACGTCGCTCCCGCGAGGGAGCGTGGATTGAAATGTGCGTGGCAGGAAGTCAATATCATAGCGGTTAAGTCGCTCCCGCGAGGGAGCGTGGATTGAAATAATAGTAACCGCCAGAAGTTTTCGCTCTACCTGGTCGCTCCCGCGAGGGAGCGTGGATTGAAATGTACCCACGTTAGCCTTACCGCCGTAGCCGTAAGTCGCTCCCGCGAGGGAGCGTGGATTGAAATGTCTGCAAGGATGGGAAGACAGGGAAGGGAAGCGTGTCGCTCCCGCGAGGGAGCGTGGATTGAAATTGGAATCATAAGCTCCATGCAGTCGGCGCACATGAGTCGCTCCCGCGAGGGAGCGTGGATTGAAATATCATCATCCTTTGTTTCCTTTAAGTAACATGCCGTCGCTCCCGCGAGGGAGCGTGGATTGAAATTTTGTTGACTCTAGTATACACTATTGGACACCAAGTCGCTCCCGCGAGGGAGCGTGGATTGAAATGGCAAGGCTTTCGCTGCGCTGCAGCTCGACGGGTGTCGCTCCCGCGAGGGAGCGTGGATTGAAATTTGAACAATTCCCCCAATTCGCTAAGCTGGCTATACGTCGCTCCCGCGAGGGAGCGTGGATTGAAATTATGTGAAAGCGACAGCGACTTTAGTCGACATTGAGTCGCTCCCGCGAGGGAGCGTGGATTGAAATTCCGACGATTGGAGTAAGCGGCATAATGTTTTTCTCGTCGCTCCCGCGAGGGAGCGTGGATTGAAATTATATTTTATCTGTATTTTTATCTGTTTGTTACGTCGCTCCCGCGAGGGAGCGTGGATTGAAATATTGACAATACCATGCGTGGTTACAAACACAGTAGCGTCGCTCCCGCGAGGGAGCGTGGATTGAAATGCTACGATAAAGAAGGTGACGCATATATCTACACTGGTCGCTCCCGCGAGGGAGCGTGGATTGAAATCTGGTTGGTGTCTTGCAGGAGCTACACAAGTTGGCGTCGCTCCCGCGAGGGAGCGTGGATTGAAATTACCGTAGAACAGATTAAGCTTATGACCGCGGAAGCGTCGCTCCCGCGAGGGAGCGTGGATTGAAATCGTCACGCTGTACGCTTAGAGGGTGCTATGGAAGTCGCTCCCGCGAGGGAGCGTGGATTGAAATATCAAATACTTCAAACGCTGTTTTATTGAGCACCATGTCGCTCCCGCGAGGGAGCGTGGATTGAAATATTTGGTTACTATATGTAAACTGATGGTGACTGTAGTCGCTCCCGCGAGGGAGCGTGGATTGAAATTTTGAATTGCGTTTAGACCAGAACCCCGGCGTCGTCGCTCCCGCGAGGGAGCGTGGATTGAAATATGCAAGACAACCTCCTTTCAAAATTGTTCATGATGTCGCTCCCGCGAGGGAGCGTGGATTGAAATCTGTTCCGGTATCTGCTATAGCTGAAGCAGGCAAGTCGCTCCCGCGAGGGAGCGTGGATTGAAATATTATATAGCAAAAAGAACCGAAAAAGCACTTAAGTCGCTCCCGCGAGGGAGCGTGGATTGAAATAAAGTTGATTATTAATAATTAATAGCATTGAGCTGTCGCTCCCGCGAGGGAGCGTGGATTGAAATCTGTTCCGGTATCTGCTATAGCTGAAGCAGGCAAGTCGCTCCCGCGAGGGAGCGTGGATTGAAATATTATATAGCAAAAAGAACCGAAAAAGCACTTAA
>ERZ773248.676-NODE-676-length-38923-cov-15.012761_pt1 | contig 38923 bp, 62 predicted proteins | sample MGYA00580518_ERZ773248 | MGnify/ENA primary metagenome ERZ773248 (study PRJEB29015, sample SAMEA2737762) | human gut metagenome | biome: human gut; feature: human-associated habitat; material: faeces | place: China | collected 2012 ...
TGGCATGATCGAGAAGATTACCCAGAAGAGAATAAATGGATTATTGTAAAAGATAAAGATGGTAGAGAATTTAAATACCATCAATGGACAGGATATTGTTATTATGCTTATGTGCTAGACGCTGATGGATGTGATGGGTGGCGCAGCGATATAGATATTGTAGCCTGGCGATATGATTATTCAATTTAACAAAAAGGAGAAGATGAGATATGAAAACAATCTATGAATTAAACGAAAATGATATTGTAAAAATTGTAGCAGATAAATTTGATATTGATACAGAATGCGTTCATGCAAGCTATGATAATGTAACAACTGGTTATGGTGTCGCAGAAACTACGAAACCAACTATTAAGATCCAAATTACAATGGATAAAGAAATAGATGAAGTGTGGTTTTGAAATCTCGATTTCATGGAGGTAAAATATGAATATTGCATATAAAATATTTATCTTATTTACTATGATTTTCTGCCACATTGTAGATGATTATTATTTACAAGGATGGTTGGCATCCGCTAAACAAAAATCATGGTGGGAAAAGAACGCACCAGAGAAATTATATAAATATGATTACCTAGCAGCGTTATTTATGCATAGCTTTAGTTGGTCATTTATGATTATGTTACCACCAACAATTGCTCTTATGGTAATTGGTGGAATATGGAAACCTGTATTATTAATTGTTAATTTATTGATACATATGTTTGTAGACAATTTGAAAGCTAATGAAAAGAAAATTAATTTAATTCAAGACCAAATGATCCACATTATTCAGGTTATTGTTACATGGTGGGTTTTAATTGGAATATTATGATGGGTGATATTTTATGAATAAAAGAGTACATAAAAAGCGGTTAAAGAAACAAGGATTGTATATAAATCCAAAAGAAACATGGAATCTAGATTGTAATATTGCAAAATATGTTCTTCCAAGATTAAAGATGTATAAGAAATTAACCATTGCTTATCCTGGATATGGCGAAGCGAATACACCTGAGAAATGGGATGCTCTATTGGATAAAATGATTTGGTCATTCGAGCAAGTTGCTAATGATTATGAGATATATGTGTCTATAAATTTTAAGGATTCCGATTGGATGGATAAATACAATGAATTGAATGATAAGATTCAAGAAGGATTGACATTATTTGCAAAATGGTTTCGGTATTTAGGGTGGTGAGAAAATGAAAGAGATTTTAGGTAATAACCTTGAGCAATTCTTTTTTGTACTGGATTATCCAAAAGAATATGGAGCAGTATGTACATACAAAAGTAATAGATATGAAGTTTGGTTAATGGATGATGAAATATTTAATATGATTTCAAATATGTCAGAAGAAGATTTTGTTAAATTTGCTGGTGAAGATGCTTGGTGGAGAAGTAGTAGTGGTAGTGTATTATATTCACTTGATAAAGGAGAAGTAACAATCAATAATCATAAAATGATTGGATGGATTAGAAAACCTTGGGATGAAGAAATATCAACAGATATTAAATATTCATCATTAACAGAATATTTATGTGAATTTATTGGAGCTTCTACACCTCATAATGTTGTAGCTTGCGCAATGGATTTGGCTAAATTTAATCATTTGATAATGGGCGGATTGTTTAAAAAATATGAACCAGTGGAGGATTAAAAATTTATGATTATTACAGGAATGAATCACTTTCAGAAAGTATGTTTAAAGAAATTAGTAGAATGGTATTATGAAAATTATCCAGAAGATGAAGTTGATTTGAATGATGTATTTATTGTTTGGTCATGTAAGACTCTACAAAACTATAAATGTCTTGCTTCTACTACGGTTTCTGGTGATGGTATTTATGCTGAATATACATACAATGGTGATAAGCAGGAACTTTATGAAGATGTGTATAAGAAAGTGACAAATACTTGTATTACTGAGGAATAACATAAAATATTTCTTTCATGTGATATGTTAAATCACTAATATTTATGCGGTTTCAGCGTCCCAAAACCACATGATTCTATGTATTCTAGCTGTATCATCTCTTTCAAAAGTCAGTAAAATCAATGATTTTTAAGACTACGATGAAAGAAATAATTGATAGAAGAAAGGAATACATAGTCTCATGAGATAAGCTGCGCAACACTATTATGGTGCGAGACTGTGAAAGTATTAGGATTATTTGCAGGTACAAGATCTATTGAAAAAGCATTTGAATCCAGAGGACATGAAGTTTTTAGTGTAGAATGGAATAAAGATTTTAAAAACATTGATTTATATGATGATGTTAATAATATTACAGCGAAAGATATATTAGAGAAATTTGGGCATCCAGATGTAATCTGGGCGAGTCCTGATTGTACAACATTTTCTATTGCGGCTATTAGTCATCATAGAAGAAAGAATCCAGAAACAGGTAATCTTGATCCTGTAAGTGATTATGCGAAATTCTGTGATAAAACTGATCAACACGTTCTATCCTTAATCAAGGAATTAAACCCAACTTTTTATTTTATTGAAAACCCTAGAGGTGGTATGAGAAAGATGACATGGATGCAAGGTTTACCACGTTATACGGTGACTTATTGCAAATACGGAGATGACAGGATGAAACCTACTGATATTTGGACAAATCATCCTAATCCTAAATTCTTACCTATGTGTAAAAATGGTGATCCATGTCATGTTTCTGCTCCAAGAGGTAGTAGAACTGGAACACAAGGACTAAAAGGTAGTGTTGAGAGAAGTAAAATACCACAGAAATTGTGTGAGCATATTGTAGATATTTGTGAAGAATATATTAAGTAATTAAATGAAATTATTTTTTCAATGTGTGGAAGGAGGTGAGAAACAGTGCATCCAAGCAAATTTTTTAATGAATGTAATTTAAGGACAGGAATTGATACGTTTGAAATATACGATAAAGAACTAAAAGATAAACTATCTTCGGTTCATCCATTGAATTTTCTTAAAACAAAAGTTACATTGCCTGTATATCAAATTGATCTAAGCTACATGACAGACAAAGGTAATTATAAAAATGTCACAAGATATGCAGTAATGGATTCAGAAGCAGATGATGAATACATGGATTTCTGGGCTGATATGTTTACAAGAGATTACAATAACAATCACCCTGAACATCAAATGATTGATTGTAAAATCAATAGCATAGAGAAAATTTGTGAAGCTGTGCTGCCGATTGGCTAGAATACGGCAATGTGTATTTAATACCTTTATTAGATAAAGGTTGTCACAATGATTTATATGTCGGATCGTTGGTCTATATAAATCGAAAAAAGTAATGTGATAGTGACGTAAAAAGACACTCACTAAGTATGGCTTTACCTCATACGAAACGAAATAAATTTCGTGTGAGGAAAGTACATATTGCTGAGTAAAGCCAATAGTATAGAAGAATTATTAGAAAGTTGCCCTAAGAATCAAACAATTGGAGATAACCTGGTTAGGGCATGGTCAAAGATTAATAGTAGTAAGTATAAAAATATTCTATGTAGCATCTCAGGTGGTTCTGATAGTGATGTAATGTTAGACATTGTGTGGAGATGCGATAAAGACAATAAAGTTACATATGTGTGGTTTGATACAGGTCTTGAATATCAAGCTACAAAAGATCATTTGAAATATCTTGAAGAGAAATATAACATAGAGATTCATCCATATAAAGCAATTAAACCAATTCCTTCGTCCTGTAAAAAATATGGACAACCATTCATTTCTAAGCAAGTCAGCGAATTTATCCAACGATTACAAGCACATAATTTCAAGTGGGAAGATGAAGATTTTGATACCTTGATGAAAAAATATCCAAAATGTAAATCTGCACTAGCATGGTGGTGTAATGCAAAAGGCAATGGAAGTAGTTTTAATATTTCTCGTAATAAATATCTGAAAGAATTTATGGTTGCAAATCCACCCACGTTTAAAATATCAAATAAGTGTTGTAAATATGCTAAGAAAGATGTTATGCATAAATGTATTTCAGAGTCCAATTATGATCTTGACATATATGGTGTAAGAAAAGCAGAAGGTGGTTCAAGAGCAACTGCGTATAAATCATGCTTTGATGAAACAGATGCAGGATGTGATAATTATAGACCTTTATTCTGGTATAAAGATTCCGACAAGATTGATTATGAAGGAGCTTATTTTGTTGAGCATAGTAATTGTTACACTGAATATGGATTAAAACGTACTGGATGCGCTGGTTGTCCATTTGGTAGAGATTTTGAATATGAATTAGAAGTTATTCGGAAATATGAATCGAAATTATTTAAAGCGGTGAATAATATATTTGGAGAATCTTATGAGTATACAAGAAGATATAGAGAATTTTGTAAACAGATGAAGGAGAAAGAAAAGGATAACAATGAAATGTGTAAGTAAGAAACAATATGAATGCATAAAATTAACAAAGGAAAATTTAAAAGAATTTTTAAGAATAGTTGAACCTTATCTTGATAGTAAATATGTCTTTATCCAAGATGATAATGATAAATATTGTCTTGTTAAACGTTTTAAAGTGGAGAAATATTATTTTTACAATAAGTGGTATGTTTTCGATTGGGACGAAGCAACGTTGGAAAGTTATACAGATGAAGAATTTAAAGAAGAGTTTGAATTAGTAGAAGAGAGGTGATCCACGATAGAAATTAAATTCAAAAATGGAAGTAAATTAGAGAATATAGAATCAAAAGATAATAAACGTAGTAATTCTATGAGAATTAAATTTGGAGAATGGGAAACTACAACACCAGAAAATCCAGAAGAATTTGGGCGTAGACTTGTTGAAATTGTTGAAACATATAGAGAAACTTATGGTGTAGATGATCCACAATATTCCATTGGATTTTGTGAATATGATATAGAGGTGAATAATTATGATAAGTGCAACTACGGCATACGATAGAACAATGGATAATATCAGAAGCAATTTAACAGAAGAAATGGAGCGCATATCGAAAGAAATTTCTGATGCTATAGAAGATGGTAAGTTTCGTATTAAAATTGATAAATTAAGTGGTATTACTCGAATGCAACTTGAGAAATTAGGATATAAAATAGATTCAGATTCAGAATTTTTTGGAACATATGATGTTATTAGTTGGGATAAAATCTGAAATTTTCATTTCATGGAAAGGAGAAACAATATTATGGGTTGTCAAGAAATTTCTTATGAACAAATGTGTAGAGAAATGGACAGGATTATGTCTGATAAACCTAACACCAATTTTGATATTCCGTTTGATGAGGTGTTAAATCGAATTAAAACATATGAACATAATCCTAAATTTTATTACAATAGTGGCATAGCTGCTCGAAATGTTTTTTGTGATATTGCTGAAAACGAAGGAAATGATGCCCTCAATGCAGCATGTGGTGGGTTATATATGTTTGAAGAATTGATTTTGTTACACAAAGAGGATGAAGATATATGAATTCGACAGAACAAAATAATATATCTTTCCTACTAAATCAATATAAAGATATAGTAAAAAATGATGATGGTTCATTTAGATTGGCTCATCGTTGTATTCCTGGTGATAATGATAGTTATGTTAAATTTGTAGACACAGGTGTACATAGCCATAATGAAATTGAACATAATTGCTACTGTTATAAATGTAAACATTGCGAATTAAATTATCCATTTGATTACTGTATTCTAAGAACAACTCTTGAAAACTCATCTATTAAAATTCCCATACACTATATTGCAAATTGTGATGCATATGATCCAATTGAATGTTTTAATGCTATTCATAATATTTGTGATATGGTGAAGTTTATAGAAATGGTAAAAAATCGTTTTAAGTGTCCAGAAGATTGCGAAAAATATTTTGGATTTACTCTAAATGTAAACGACAGCACAGGAAAAGTTTTAGAAACAGTAAAAGAATATTATGAACGTGGTGGAGAATTTAGTAATATACCAGATAAATACCCATGTGTAATTTATTTTCCAATTGATAATATAGATATTCGCAAGAAATTAGAATGGATTTATATAGGAGAAAAATAGAATATGAAAGTAATTCAAAATAATTATAAAAATCAACCAAGAAATCCACATCAGTTATCAGAAGCAAGTAGACCTAAACCAAGAATAGAAAAAGTAACAGTAGAATGTGAAAATTGCGGATCTGTTCTTGAAGTATCAAGAGAAGATACTCATACAGGATACTTAGGATTGCCACATGTAACATGTCCATGCTGTAATTATGAAATGGATGTTGAAGAATTTGAAGATGATGCAATTAATATTTGTGCATCAAATCTGAAATATCCAACTCATTTCACTGTATCAAGTAAAGATTTTAGAGCTATTGAAATTTCAGATAAAGAAATTAATAAATGGATTCAACAAGGAATTGAATATTTTAGAGGAAACCCAGAAGCATATTCTTATTTTATGGGTTCTGGTAACAGTATGATACATATGTATAAATTCGATGAGGATAAAGAATATTATGTCGTAGTGTCAAAAGATTATGAATCAGGTGAAATTGAGTTTGAGAAAGAAGATTGTGTATGAGTAAAAAAATTAAAATCAAAGGTAAATGTCCTAGATGCGGTTCTAAATTAGAGATGGGTTTATTATGTTATGAATTTTCATATATGGATGAACCAGAAGTAACAGAACTTTTACCAATATGTACAAACGATAATTGTGATGAGTCATGTGGATATGGTAGTGAAATCAAATATAGATGGATTAATCATAGGACAATCAAAATTGATGGATTATGGGACTAATTAAAACTCTGATTTCATGGAGAAAGTGAGAACATTATGAGTATAAACGAAGATTTTCAAATTCTTGCGAAAAAGTTGGACAATTGTGAACTACTTACAAATTACAATCTGAATGTATTAAATGAAGATATGATGTTGTTACAAAATGCTTTTATTGGAGCGTTAGTTACAAGAGATATTTCTGAAATGGAACGCTTATTGAATAATATAAAAGAACTTGCATACAGAATGAAGAATACATTAAAGAGAACAGAATCAATAGAATCACCAGATGTATTGGCTTCAAAATTTGTAGCGACTTATGATATTTTTGAGAAGATTTTGACAATGAATAAGTGATGTACATGTTAGAAAGGTGGTGGTAAATATATGTGGGTTATCTTTTTACTAAGTGCTGTTGGTTTTGCAATTGGCGCACTTGTATTATTTTCAATTGGTTGGTTAATGCTCCATAAGATTGAAATGCACATTAATCGTCAAGATGATGATTATGAAAACGAAAAAGAGAATAAAAAGAAAGAGGACAAAGAATGAAGAAAAAATCAGCAACAAGTAAAGTAGTGGCAGGATTAGTAATTGCATGTGCAGTAATTGGAGGGATTTTTACAATTTCTCACATTAAGATTATTGGTACTGGTAAGGTGGGTATAACCTATACGTATTCATCTGGGGTAAAAGATGAGTTATTAAAGCCAGGTGCGCATTTTATTCCACCAATGGAATATATGAAAGAATTTTCAACAAGTAATGAGATTCTTGTGTTATCAAAAGATAGCAGAGATGGAAGTAAAGATGATGATTCTTTTAAGGTTGCAACATCAGATGATGCTAGTATTGCAATTAGTTTCCAAATGACATACCGATACATTGAAGATCAAGTAATTGATACATATAAAAAATTCAAAGGCATGGATGGAACAGATATTGTTGAAAATCGTGTTAAGACAGTTTTAAAATCTAAAATTTCTGAGGTCACAACTGATTATTCTATGATGGATATTTATTCTGGTAATCGTGCGCAACTTAACGAAGCGATTACAGAATATCTAAATAAAGACTTTTCTCAAAAATACGGCATTGAAGTTCTCGATGCATCTATTATTGACGTTCACCCAGATAAGAAATTAAAAAAGGCAATTGATAATCGTGTTACCGCACTACAGGAAAAGCAACAAGCTCAAGCTGAACAGGAAAAAGTAAAAGTACAAAAACAGACTGAGCAGTTACAAGCCGAAGCAGATGCAAATATTGAGATTACAAAAGCGCAAGCTGATGCAGAGAAAACAAAAATTAAAGCGGAAGCCAATGCTGAAAAGACTAGAATTGCAGCGGAAGCACAAGCAAAGGCGAATAAAGAATTGAGTTCTTCCATTACTGATGAGCTTATCAGAATGAAAGAAGCCGAAGCGCATTATAAGAATGGTTGGGTTACTGTACAAGGTGCAGGCACAACTGTAGTGGACGCAACAGAGAAATAATAGTGTAGATATGGTGTGATTCTATATGGAGAAATATAGAATGGCAAGGTTCAATTCCTTGCCTACACATTCAAAATAAATAGGAAAGGGGAAATAAGTATGGCAAATATAGAAGTAAGAATCCATTTTGGCAATCTCGAATTTCGAAATTGGAATAAACATAAGAAATGGCATGGTATAGAAACTAATATGTGAGGTAGATTATGAGAAATATAGATAGATTAAGATCAATGTCACTTGAAGAAATTGCACCATATTTTGTTCATAGAACTATGATTAATGAGTTAGAAGTTTGGTATAGTCCTAGTGGGTATACGTTCAGTAATAAAGATGCTGCGATTAGCAATTGCATTCATTGGTTAGATAAAGAATATCATAAGGAGAAATGAAATCTAGTTTTCATAGGAGAAGTATATGATAGAAAAATACCAATACAATACAAAATATAAAAATGAGCATTTTGATGAGTACAGAAAAGAATGCATAAAGTCATATGGTTCGCCATGTATGCTTGATTTATCGAAAGAATGTGACGTAAAAATGTTTCATAATCTTGTAGGTATTGATGAATCAAGAATACCAGATGCATATAATATGAAAGTATTTATGGTGATTCCTTGTAAATGGCACAAGAAAAAGCGAATAAATAAGAAATTGCTTAAAAAACATGGACATCCTAATTATGTTCAACAAAGAAGTATTAGAAAAGGTATATGTTTTACAACATATCCAGATGGAACATTTGAATTTATTAAAAAGGATATTTGATTATGAAAGATATTAAAATTGCAAGATTTGTAGAATTAATCATTAAAGGCAAAACAGCAATAGAAGCTGCGAGAGAATCCGGTATATCACATTTACTAATGGATGAAGTATTGACAGAATTATCAAAAGAAGATTATGAATCTGATTGGGATAAATTAGCAAAAGCGATTATGGGAGAATGCGTATGATTAAAAATGAAAAAGATAGTGTTTATCTAATTACTCATTCCTATGGAGAAGTAATAGATGGAATCACATACGATGAAGAGTCTGCAAAATATTTTGTTGATAAGATGAATGAGAAATATAAATTATCTATGAAGTGTTTTGAGTGTCGTAAAGATTGGTTTGAAACTGGTGAAGAAACTTGCGATAATGCAGAAATTCATTTCAATAGTAGTGGTCATGGTAGTAGATGCACAGTATTTTGTGTAAATGACGTAAATGATAAGTTAAATAAGAACTACATCGAATCGCCGCATGAATATCATTACCAGAAGATTGATGTACTTGATGTGAAGAAAATGTTAGGAGAAGAGAAGTTATGATTAGTGCAAAAGAAGCAAGAGAATTAATTAAAAGAAATACAGAATATAATAATAAATTAAAAAATTATATTGATAAAATAGACAAGGAAATACGAAAACATGCTTCATATTCAGAAGATAATGCAATTCAATGGACAATTTCAAAACCAGAACCATTTAGAACATTATCAAAAGATTTAGAAGATGTTTTAAGAAGAAATGGTTATGATTTTGCTGTAAAATATGAAAAAGACCATAGTATAATTCAAATTTCTTGGTAAACGGAGAATACATAAATGAACATTAAAATAACTGGAAAAATTGAAAAGCCTGTTGAAATCAATCCATTAGATGTAATCAGAGAGTTGAAGTTGCAATTACTTGGTAGAAATGATTATTTCATTGGTGAAGATGAACAAGTCTATTATCAAGAACAATGTAGTTTATATGGTGATTATGAAAATGTTCTAGCCCCTCAATATATTCAAGAAAATATTGAAGTTATAAAAGCGTTAAATGTTCTTGCAAATAAATTATCATAAAGGAGAAATTATTAGTGGCGAAGAAAAATTATATGAAAGAACTTCTTGATCAATACGGTAGACTCAATACAAATTATCGAAATAGTTTTCACCAAGGGGACATTGTTAAGCATTTTAAAAGAGAAACAATAAATATAGCAAATTCGCCAAATGAATATCTTTATAAAATTTTATGTATCGCAAAGTATACAGAAAAAGATGAATATATGGTTGTGTATCAAGCGTTATATGGACAGTTTGAAATTTATGCAAGACCTTATAAGATGTTCATGAGCGAAGTAGATCATAAGAAATATCCTGAGATTAAACAGAAATATAGATTTGTGTTATGGGATGGAGAATAAATAAATGGCATGTGAAAAATATACAAATTGTGAATATTGCGGAAAAGATTATCACTGTCCATATGATCACATGGGAGATGGAAGTCCCTGGTGTAGAGAATTTCAATGCATAGTGGACAATTGTAAAAGATATGAATGTATCTCATATGATGAAGAATTATATGAGATGAGAGGCTATTGAAAGGAGAATAAATACATATGAAGTATAGTGATAATATTACAATCCAAAAATTTATAGAACAGTTGGTTGATGCATTGAAATACGAGAATACATATAGAGAACTAAATGGTAAAAAGTTAAATATTCCATTTTTAGTATCTGCGCTATGGCAGGATTTAATGGACAACTATGAATGTTATGATGAATTTTGTTCTGATTTAAGAGATTGTGATAATTATGATATTGTAATTGGAGATGATAATTATTACATTTGTAAGGTAAATATTTTTCTTTACAACGAAATTGAAAACGATGATTGGAAATGTTTAAGAGAATCAGATTCCAGATACGAATTTACATTTAATTATGATGAACACAATTGGGGATATTGTGAATGTAAACCTGGTGATCCAGATTATAGAGAAGATAAACATTGTTGTGGTCATGGATGTGATTGGGATGCACCAAGTATTGAAGTAAGAAAAAGTTTTCTTGTATCAAACCACTCATGGAATGGAGATGAACATGATTATTGGGACTTTGAAGATAAGTTTTATGCGAATGATAAAGAAGAAAATGAAAAAAAGTTATTAGCAGAAAGAGAATATAAGATTAAGAATCTTAAAGAAACTATCGAAAATGCTCAAAAAGAGTTAAAAAAGTTAGAGAATTTATAAATGAAACTTTCGTTTCATGTGCTTCTCAAACCCAGTGTTTATAAGGGTTTTGGGACACGAAATTTAAAAAATGCTTGAAAATCAAGTAAAATCAACAAATTACAGATTTTTTAAAAATCAATCGCTGAAAAGCCTTGATACATAAGGGTTTCTGAGTTTAAAAAACGAAAAAATGTAAATGTGTTAAATAGTTGAAATCCAAATTTCATCGGAGAAATAAATCTCATAGATTCAATCGAATCGAATTTTCCAAATAAATTAAAACTGAATAGAGAAATAAAAAATGGGTGGTTAGCAGCATACCCTTGGGATTTTGTACCCATAAACCACTGTTGACATAGAATTTATCTTATAGATTTAATTCCATGTTCCGTCCGATAGGGCGTTTATCATAAACAAATTAAAAATTAATAAACAATTATTAAGGAGAAAAACACATGAAAGAATTAAAGAATCTAGTAACAGTAACAGGAAGACTTGTAAAAAATAACATTGAAGAGTTTAAAACAAAAAAAGGTGTAGACGCAATCGGAGGAAGTCTTGTATTAAGAACTGCTGACAATAGTGAACATGAGATTAATTTCTATGCGAATAAATACAAGAAAAATGAAAACAAAGAGTTTACAACAGAAGAAAGTTACTTCTATAAACAGTATATGGATGCAAAAAATAATCTGAAAGATATTGAACATTGCTCAGAAGGAGAATCACCAGATGTTGTATCTATTACAGATGGTACATTCACAGACAACGACTTCAAGATTAATGGAAAAGTAGTATCTTCAAACAAAATCAACGCTAAATTTATTAATAAAATTGAGCCGAAAGATTATGAAAGCACAGTTCTGGAAGCTAAATTTGAAGTAGAAGGAATTGTAGAAAAAATTACAGATGAGATTGTGAAAGATGTTCCTACTGGAAATCTCGTAGTTACAATGAATGCTATTGGTCAAATGGCTGATGGATTTGGAAAAGATGCCAAATATGAAGCTGATCACCTGATTCCAATTAGAATGACTGTTGATAAATCAATGGCTACAGATTTCCGCAATGCAGGATATTATGATGGATGCTTTACTAAATTCACAGGTGTTGTAATTAATACTGTTGAAATTACAAAAGAAGTTGAGAAGGCTGCGTTTGGAACAGACATTATTAAAAAAGTAAAGAGAAATATCAGAAGAAACGAAATTAAATCTGGTGTTGCGGTATCAACAATTTATGAACATGATCTGACAGAAGATGTTGTAGATACTCTGAAATCAAAGAGAAAAGCAAAACTCAAAGAGATTGAAAGTGGAGAATCAGCACATACAGAAACAGCAGAAGGATTTGAGAAAAATCCAACTCCTGCTCCTGCAACTACATACAATCCATTTTTACAGAGATAAACACAATTAATTGAAATGGTAAATTACCTACTCAGTTCATATTGAATTGAGTAGGTACACAAATAAATCACATATATAAGGAGAAAATTAGAATGATTCCAAATTTATTAGACTTACAACCAAACAAAGTATCTGTTGACCTTACTCAGTATTCAATGATTATCATGGGTGATACTGGTGTTGGTAAAACAATGAGTACAATGAAGTTTCTGAAAGAATTAGTTCCAGATAAAGATCCATTCTTCCTAGAATTTGAAGATAGATTCCAGAACATTCCTGGAATTACCGCAGTAAAAGTAAATAGTATGTCAGACTTTAAATCAATCATTGGACAGTTAAGAAATCCAGCATTAAAAAATAAATTCTCTTGTATTGTAATTGATACGCTTGACAAATATGAAGAATTTTGTGAGAGATATGTCCTTGAGAATAGAGATGCTGAAATCTTAAAAGATGTTGGTGGTTTTGGTGAAGGTTCATTAAGATTTAAAAGTGCATTAAGAAACATTGGATTGATTCAAAGTTTAGGATATACAGTTCATTGTATTGCACAGTCTTCTCACGTAAAAGATTTTGACACAAAGAAAGAGAGTGATTCTCTTAAACTTAACAAAAACACATTTTCATATTGTAGAGAAGGTGCTTTCCTTGTTGGATATATGTATCAAAAAGATGGAGAGCGTTATGTAACATTTAAGAAAAGTGACAAATATCCAGATTTAAAAGATACATTCAATCTTCCAAACGAAATCAACATTAAAGATTTGAAAGATGTATGGGTAAAAGCAGTAGAAGATTTAGGTGGAGATTTCACAACCAAAGAGAAAACAATTGATAAGACTACTCATGTAGAAGACTTTAATGCAATTAAGAATAAAGGATTAGAGTTAGGAGCATTACTTGCACAGCATGGATATCTGAATGAAGCTACCGCAGTTTTACAGAAAAATTTAGGTCTTGATGATGATGGAAATGTAAAAATGTTTGATAGTCTAAGAGATACACAGATTGATCTTACAAAAGTAATTGTAATGGAACTTGAAGAACTTGTTACAAAATACAACATTAAATAAATCTAAGGGAGGGGCAATTCCCTCCCAATAATTAAATTTAAAAGGTGAGTGTATTATGGCAAGAGGTGTTAAATGTAAATGTTGTGGTAAAGCATTACAACCAGAAGAAAAGCATAAATATGATAATCGTTATTATTGCGAAGAATGTTTTAGTAAAGTAGAAAAAGATGCAAGAGAATATAAACAACTTATGGATTACATATTCACTATATTTCATTTGGAAAAAGCAAATGGATTAATATTGAATCAAGTTAAAAAATTTAGAAAAGAATATAACTATCCATACGCTGCTATGACATATACGTTGTGGTATTGTAAAGAAATTTTAGGAAAATCATTTAATGAAAAGTATGGAATTTATATTATAGATCATTATTACGATGAAGCTTGTAATTTTTATCTTCAACAAGAAAAACAAAAAGAACAAGCTGACAAAATATCCAAAGTAGATATTAAAACAAAAATTGTAAATAGAAAATCTTTAAATATGAATAAAATAAAATCATCTACATCATTGATTAATTTAGGTGATTTGATAGAGGGTGGTGATTCAAATTAATTTTAATCAACAGGTAGATAAGAAAGCTATATTTTTATTATTTGGTTGTTATTGTTTGAATCCAAGATTAGCATTGGATGAAAAATATGCAACTAATACAAATGATTACCCTGAGAATTTTCATAAAATGATATGGGGTGCAATTATTAATATTGCTAAGAAAAGAACGGCTGAAAAAATTACACCCATAGATATTGAAAATGAAATATCACAATTTGATACCGCTTTGTCTTTATGGAAAAATAACGATGGTTGGGGGTATATTGAATCTGCGATTGATATGTCTTCTGACAAACTTTCAAATGTAGGTAAATATTATGATGATGTAAGAAAATATTCAATCATTAGAAATGCTACAGAATCTCTTAGAATGGATGTATCGTTTATATATGATGAAAATGATGATGAAAAACTTGAACATTTCAATCAGTTGACTAGCATTGAAGTATTAAATGAAATCAATAATAAATTTATGGATTTTAAATCTAAATGGAAGAATGTTTTTGGTGATAACTATTCATTTAGAGCAGGTGAAGGCATTGTAGAAAGATTAAATGAACATAAGAATCAGCAAAATGTATATGGTTATCCGTTTCAATCTGGATATTTAACTACAGTATATCGAGGGATGCGACCTAAAAAATACATTTTAAGAAGTTCTGTATCTGGTGGTGGAAAATCAAGATCTTCATTAGCAGATGGATGTAACATGGTATCAGATAGAATTTATGATTGGAATAAAAGAGAATGGATTCCAACAGGTGAAAGCCAACCAGTGTTATTTATTTCAACAGAGCTTGAAAAAGAGGAAATTCAAGATATCATTTTAGCTCATGTTAGTGGAGTTGATCAGGATAGAATTGAAGAATGGAGTGATATTACACCAGAAGAAGAATCAATTCTTGATGAATCTGCAAAATACATAGAAAATTATAATTATTATATAGAGTATATGCCAGATTTTACAATTGATTTGATTTCTGAAACTATTGAGAAATATGTTTTAAACTATGGAATAGTAGCTTGTTTCTTTGATTACATAAATGATTCACCATCACTTTACGAATATTATTACAATAAGACGCATACAAGACTTAGAACAGATCAGATTCTTTTTTTGTTTAGTGCAGCTTTAAAATCAGTTTGTAATAAATTTAATGTATATCTTGGTTCAGCTACACAGTTAAATGATAATTATAAAGAAGATAATAATAAAGATGCAGGTGCATTAAAAGGATCTAAAGCTATTATCGAAAAAGCTGATGGTGGTATACTTGCACTTCCTGTAACACACAAAGATTTAAAAAGATTAAAACCAATTCTTGAGTCAGATGGTTCATTCGGATCATTAATCCCCAATATGTCTTACTACATATTTAAAAATCGTGGTGGAAAATGGAAAACTATTATAATTTGGACAAAACTCAATATGGGAACTATGAGAGAAGTAGATTGTTTTGTGACGGATTACAACTATGAATTAATTACTGATATTGAGAAAACGTTGATTGATTTTAGATTAGATGATGTTGGAGATGTTGGTATTATTGAAACTGATATTGATGTATCTGGATCAGATTTAGCAATGCAATTATCTAAGTAGGGAGGTACTTATATGACCGCCCAGGAATTAAAAAGTAAACTTACAGAAGATGATATTAAGAAACTTCTTGAATTGATGGGAGCTACTTTTTATTACGAAGACGATGATATGTGGATAACAGATACGATATGTCATCATGGAACTAAACCTAAATTATATTTTTATAAAGATTCTATGTCATTTCATTGTTATACAGAATGTGGTCAATTAGATATTATTGGCGTAGTCATGGGATATAAAGGATATGAACAAGAAGAATTTCAAAAAGCTATCAATTGGATTTCTATAAAATTAAATCTTGACAATCATGTGTATGGATTTGGTAAACAGGAACAAATTTCTGATTGGGAGTTTATCAAAAAATATAAGAAAAATAAAAAGGTAAAACCAAAAGACAAAATATTAGTTCCTTACGATAAAAATATTCTTAATATATTTCAGCACTTTTATTGTCAATCATGGATAGAAGAAGGAATTTCTGTAGAAACGATGAAAAAGTACAACATTCTTTATTCAACATGGCAACAAAAAATTATCATACCTCATTACGATATGAACAATAATTTAGTTGGTGTAAGATCGAGAGCATTACTTCCTGATGATATTGAATTATTTGGTAAATATGCACCCTTTAAAATTGGCAATAAATTTTATAATCATTCTCTTGGATTAAATTTATTTGGTTTAAATCATAATATAAATGCAATTCAAAAAAAGAGAAAGATAATGCTTGTAGAAGCTGAAAAATCAGTATTTCAAACTGATACTATGTTTGGTGAAGATAATTTTACAGTTGCTTTATGTGGAAGTAATTTAACTGATTATCAAAAAGGAATGATTCTTATGTTGGGAGTTAGAGAAGTTATTATTGCATTGGATAAACAATATCAAACTCTTGATTCAGACGAATGTAAAAACTGGTCACAACATATAAAAGATAAAATCATAGATAAATTAAGTCCATTTGTTTCTGTATCTGTACTATGGGATAGTACAAATTTGTTAGGTTATAAAGATTCTCCAACAGATAGAGGTAAAGAAACTTTGTTGAAACTTATGGAGAATAAAATATATGTAGGAACAAATCAATAATTAAGGTGGTGCAGAGTGAGTTTTAAATATGATGTACTTGGACATGTGAGGTTTGGATATGAATTAAATGATATTTTGACATTAAAAGGTATTGAAGATATTGATTCATTTTTACATCCAACCATTAAACATGTTGAGAGTGAAGAATTATTTGACAATATAAAAAAAGCAAGAGATGTATATGTACAGCATGTGTCGCAGAATCATACAATTGATTTACTTGTTGACTGTGATGTTGATGGATATACATCTGGTGCAAATATATATCAATATACCAAAAGAATAAATCCATCAATAGAAATTAGATGTTTTATTCACAGTGGGAAAGTACATGGATTATCTGAATTTATAGACTCTATGTGTTCAGATAATTCAGATTTAGTTATTATTCCTGATGCTGGTAGCGGTGATTGGAATGAATGTAAGCGATTAATTGACTCTGGTAAAGATGTGATTATTCTTGATCATCATTCAATTGATACATCTGGAAATCCTGCAATTGTAATTAATAATCAATCATCAAAAAATATTACAGATAAAGCTATGACAGGAGTTGGAATTACATACAAATTTACAAAACTATTAGACAAATACTATAAAGTAAATTACGCTGATGATTATTTGGATTTAGTGGCTCTTGGTATGATTGGCGATAGAGCGGATGTTTTAAATCTTCAAACACGATATTTAATACTAAAAGGTATTGAAGAGATTAAAAATCATACTAATAAAAATAAGTTGATTAGTACGTTTGTCGAAGCTCAAATGTATTCTATGAATAATAAAGTTACTATTAATGGTATAGGTTTCTATGTGTGTCCATTAATCAATTCAATGATTAGACTTGGAGATTATCAAGATAAATGTTATATGTTTGAAGCGTTATGTAATTCTAATGAATTTCTTGATAGAAAAGTTAGAGGTCAAGGAATTGTAAATATGTCAATTCAAGACTATGTGTTAAAAGCATGTCAGTCAAGTAATCGTAAACAGAAAAAACAAACAGAAGAAAGTGCTGCGATATTATCGGAAGAAATATCAAAATACAATCTTGATAAATTTCCAATTCTAGTATGTAATGCAAAAGATGATGTTGACGGTAATTCCACTGGTTTAATTGCTAATAGACTTGCTGATCAATATCAACGTCCATGTTTATTAATGAGAAGAAAAGGTGATATATGTAGAGGAAGTGGAAGAGGAAGCGACAAATGCGAAATACTAGATTTTAATGAATGGTGTAAAAATACAGGTTTATTTAATAAAGTAGAAGGTCATTCAGGAGCATTTGGTTGTGAAATAAGTGTTGATAATACAAATAGATTATTTGAATTATTATCAACTATGAAAAGCATTAATGAACCTACATATCATGTCTATAACGTCTATGAATCAAATCAAATTCATGATCAGATTATCAAAAATGTAGCGAAATATGACTACATTTGGGGTAACACGATTAGTGAACCGATATTTCTTATCAAAAATATTCCATGTAATAAATACAATTTATATCTATTAGGTTCTAAACAAAATAGAATCGAATTTACATATCACAATATTAAATTCATAAAACAAACCAAAGGAAGTTCTTTGGCAGCACAATATAAAGAAATTATAGATATTGGAGATAATGTGGAATTTGATATTGTTGGTAGATTTTCAATTGATTATAAAACAAAATCAGCACAAGTTTTGATTGATGACTGGATGTTCTATAAGAGTGATAAAGTTTCTGGATTTGCATTTGGATAAGGATGGTGATTGATATAATAGATAAAAGTAAAATTTATGGTTATGATTTCGAGGTATACAGTAAAATTAATTGGTTTTGCGTTACATTTATAAATTATGAAGATAGAAATAAAGAAGTAGTTATAGTAAATGACAGAGCAAAATTAATAGAATTTTACAACTCACACAAAGACGATATTTTTATTTCATATAATGGACGACAATATGATACGGGGATTTTTAAAGGAATCCTGGATGGAATGAATGTCGGATTTGTAAATGATAAACTTATCAAAGAAGGTAAAAAACCTTTTCAAGTTGTAAAAAATGCAAAGAAATATCCATTGAATGATTATGATACCATTTTAAAAGATAAATCATTGAAGCAGTTAGAAGCATTTATGGGAGATGATATTAGAGAAACAGAAGTAGACTTTAATATTGATAGATCTCTCACACAAGAAGAAATAGAACAAACACTCTATTACAACCATCATGATGTAATAGAGGTATTGAGAGTTCTTGATTATTGTTGGGATGATTTTGAAGGTCAATTAGATATCATTGAATTATATGGACTTGATATGTCGTATTTCACTAAAACTAAGGTTCAATTAGCTGTATCTCCTAAAATTTTAAATGCTGTAAATCAACATACTTTAGATGATGAATTTGATATTCGTCTTCCAGAAACCATTCAATTATCTGATAAATACAAATTTATTCCAGAATGGTATATGAATCCTAAAAATTGGAGATATAAAGAACATTTACGATCAGATGACGATAAACAACATAATAATCAGTTATGTTGCACTGTTGCAGGAATACCGCATGTATTTGCATGGGGAGGATGTCATGGGGCTGATGACAAAGAAGCTGTATTTGAAGGAATTATTCTACATGCTGACGTAGCTTCAATGTATCCTACAACAGATATTGAATATGGTTTGTTGAGTAGAAAATTTAAGAATCCTGATGACTTTAAGCAAATGAGAGATTTTAGATTAAAATTAAAATCAGAAAAGAATCCAAAAAATAAAGCTCTTAAACCTATGATTAATGGTGTGTATGGAGCAGGAAAAGATAGAAATAATCCATCATATGATCCGTTAATGGCTAATTTAACTTGTGTATTTGGACAAATGTTTATTCTTGATTTAATTGATAAACTTGAACCATATTGTAGATTATTACAAACTAATACAGATGGTATTTTTGTTCTTTGTGAAAACGAAGAGATGAAAAATAAGGTAATTGAGATAACGAATGAAGTTGGTAAACGACTCAAAATGGAGTTTGAGATAGATGAATATATAAAACTCATTCAAAAAGATGTAAATAATTATATTGCTGTTATGAAAAATGGGAAACTGGAATGTAAAGGAGCAATGGTTAAATTCAATAAACCAATTGATAATGATTTGCCGATTTTGAATGATGCTGTTAGAAATTATTTAGCATATGATATTCCAGTTGAACAAACAATTAATGAGTGTAATGAATATATCAAATTTCAAAAAGTTATTAAGTTATCTGCGAAATACAAAGAAATATGGTATGGAAATGGAGTGTCTAGCAAAGATGGTAAAGTAATATCAATAAATGGAGAATTATTGAAAGGTAAAGTACATAGAGTATTTGCTAGCAAACGACAATCTGATGGATCAATTTACAAATTAAAAATTGAAAAAGGTATAAAATCATATGAACAGTTTGCTAATACACCTACTCATTTGTTTATTGACAATGAAGATATTCACGATAAGTCAATACCTGAATATCTCGATAAAGATTATTACATCAATGAAGCGAAAAAACGAGCAGATATGTTTTTAACGAAAGACGAAGAAAAAATAGATGAAACTCCATATGTATTATATAAATGTATGTGTGAAAGTCCAACATTCTATGAATTTTTAAAAGAATGTTTAGATAATAAAATAACGAAAAAAGTATTAGAACAATATTTAATTGCAGATTGTTGTAATATTTATGGTAAAACAAAAAAATTATTAATTTTTAGAGATTATTTTACTATTCTATACGGAAAAGATAAAATTAATTTAACTACGTTGAACAAGAAAATAACTGATGAAGTTATAAAAAATATAATTATTTCAAATTCTGAATTATCTAAATCTGGTAAATCTTATAACAACATGAATTTTGAAAAAGTTCTATTAGAAATATTCGATATTATTCCAAACGAAAATATAAACCCATATAATATCATGGAAATGCAAATTAATAAATTTGATAAAGTTAGTTATATTGATTCATCTTTAGAAAAGGATATGTGGTTTGTATTAAACACCAGAAATGTAATTGCTCCAAATTTAATTATTTATAATATTAAAAATGGAGAAATACAATATAGAAAGGTAGACAAACAAATATTTAAAATATTACCTTTACAGGATGGTGATATTATCGAAATTAAAAATTCTAAAAAGGAATTTGCAAAAAAAATAATTGGAAAAGATGAAGATGGTAAAAACATCGTTGTTGCCGATATAGATAGAGAATTAGATATTATCACACAATATGAAATATTATATAGAAACTATGGAAAAGGCAAGTCTTTAGTTAACAGTGAGGATATTTAATGGAAGAGAAAATTTTAAAATTTGAATGTGCTTTGGATAGAATTATCTATCCAAAGTATACCAAAAAAGTACAATCTGGTGACTTTGCGATATTTAGTATGAGAATAACTAAATGGTTAGATAATCAAATTGATGGCGTTGAAGTTATCAAACTCAAAGGAACAACGTGTACACTTGAATATGGAACTACATATAAAATATTTTGTAAATTAGCAGAAACTCACGAAATATATGGAGATACGTATGGATTAATTTATATTAGTAAATGTATTGATATTTCAAGTAAAGATAAACAAAAAGAATTTTTGAAAAATGTTTTGAATGAAAATTTAGTAGAAAAGCTTTTTGATGAATATGATGACGTTATTAAATTACTTGAAAATAGAGATGTTAAATCTCTAATGAAGATAAAAGGAATAGGAAATCAAGTAGCTTTAAGAATGATTGATGAATACGAGGAATCTAAAGATTATAGCTCTATTTATATGGAATTAGGTCAGTTGGGATTTACACATACATTTATTAAAAAGCTTGTAGATTTTTATAAATCACCAGATACAGTAATTGATATTGTTAAAAATAATCCATATGATTTGTTGAGAGTTGATGGTATTGGTTTCAAAAAGGCTGATGAAGTAGCTTGTAAAGTTGGAATAACTCAATATGATGTTAGAAGAATCAAAGGATTTTTATTATATTATTTGAATGATCAAGGAGAAGCAGGAAGAAGTTATTTAAATTATCAAGATTTAATGAAAGCCTTATATGATACATTGGGATTTGTACCAGAAGAAATAATAAATACCACAGCGAAACAAATGATTGATAATAAGGATGTAGTTGTACTTGATAATGGTTCTAAAATAGCATTGAAAAAATTCTACGATTTGGAGAAAAATATTATGAATGAATTATTTAGACTTCAAATTGGACTTGTAAAAGTAGTAGAAAATGATTCAAACAAACTCAATAGTATTCATGATGATTATATTCCTAAGTCATTCAACATAGGAAATTGGGAAACAATTACAGAAAATGTAGAAGAGAAACAAGGATTTATGTTTACTGATGAACAAAGAGCCGCAATTAAACTTAGCCTGGATAATCATGTTATGGCTTTAACTGGTGGAGCAGGATCAGGTAAAACAAGCACAGCAAATGGAATATGTTCATTATATAGTGGGTATAGTATTTTAGCTTGTGCGTTATCAGGAAAAGCCAGTGTGAGAATTACCGAAGCTACGGGACTTTCAGCTAGTACAATTCATAGAGCTTTAGGATATCAAAATGGTGAATTTATGTTCAACAAAGATAATAAATTAGCAGTTGATATTGTTTTAATTGATGAAGCAACTATGATTAATGGTGCATTATTCTTATCATTGTTAGAAGCTATCCCAACAGGTGCGAAAGTAATTATCATGGGTGATGTACAACAGCTTACACCAATTGGTAATTGTCAAGTATTTGCTGATATTCTTGATAGTAATGTTTTACCAGTAGTAAAATTAAGTAAACCACATAGACAAGCTTTGAGAAGCGGTATTATTCCAACTTCAATTAAAATTGCCAACCAAGAACAAATCTTTGATGGAAATTATACAGGAAATGTGATTATTGGAGAATTAGAAGATATGGAATTGGATATTTCTGGAAAAGGAAATGATGAATCTATATCTGATAAGATTATTAAACATTTTCAAATTGAATTAGAAAAATTCCATGATATTATGGAAGTTCAGATTTGTGTTCCTATGAGATTACGTGGAGAATTATCTTGCTATAATCTAAATTCTAAAATTCAATCTATTTATAATCCCAAATTAAGTAATGGTAACGAAATTGAAATTTTCTTAGAAAAGAAAAAAGACGAAGCAAAAAAATATATTATTAGAGCAGGAGATAAGGTTATTAATACAAAAAATAATTACAAGTGTATCAATTCAGAAGGTGACACAACTCCTGTATTCAATGGAAATATGGGAATTGTAAAAGAAATTGAAAAGAATGGAATGTGTACAATAGATTTTATTGGTATTGGAGAAGTAATCTTTACAAAATCCGATTGTAAAAATCTTGAGTTAGGATATGCATGTACCGTACATAAACTTCAAGGATCTGGATTCTGCTCAACAATTGTTGGATTGGATAATAGCAGTTACATAATGAATAATTCAGAATTACTTTATACGGCTATCACCAGAGCAAAAAAATACTGTGTTCTCATCGCTAACAATTATGCTGTTGTTAAATCTATTCAGACCAAAGAAGTTAAAACTAAGCAAACATTTTTAAAAGATATGTTACTTGAAAATGCAAAAAGATTAAAAGAAAAGGAGAATTAATATATGTCAAGTATTTATGAACTTACAGGAGAATATCTGGAACTTATGGATATGTTAGAAGATGAGGAAATTGATGAGCAAACAATCATTGATACACTTGAAGCATTGGACGGAGAAATAGAAAATAAAGCAGACAACTACGCTAAGATTATCCGATCTCTTGAATCTGACATTGAGGGAATTTCAAAAGAGAATAATAGATTAGCATCAAGAAAAAAAACATATGAAAATAGAATCAAGTGGTTAAAACAAAATCTTGAAATGTGTATGAGAACCATTGGAAAGAAAAAATTTACAACAGATTTGTTCTCATTTAGCATTCAGAAAAATGGTGGAAAGCGCAAACTTACAATTGATGTTGATGTAGAAAATATTCCAGAGGAATATAGAATTAAACAACCTGATGCTGTTGATGGAGAAAAGCTGAGAGATTATTTAAAGGAAAATGGATTAGAAGGACAAGATGGATCACTCAATTGTGAATGGTGTCACTTAGAACCACAGAGCGAAAGTTTGAGAATTAGATAACTTTTATTTTATAAAGTTTAAAGGAGTATGAGATATGACATTTGATAATTTACTTGATTTACAACCTAATGTTAGGTTAGCAGATTTAATTCAATTATTCTTAATGGGGTATGATGATAAAATTTATGTAAATGTGATTATACATGAAGCAAACTTAAAAGAACCAATTGAATTATCTGAGGTAAGAATTATAGATAGTGCTTTGAAACCGTATTATGAATATAAAATAGCATATTTAGAAGATTCATATTATGAAACTCCTGGAAGCATGATGACAATAAATCTAACAAAAGAAGATGATTAAATGAAAGCAGAATTTCATGGCAAAAATGATACTATATATAGTGTTTTGAATAGTTATAAATACTATATATAGTACGTGAGAAAAGGGGTGAACAACTATTATTCCAGAAAAATGTAATAAATGTGGTTGTGAAGAATTTTATACAAAAGAAAGTGGCACACAGACAGGACTGTATTGTAAGAAATGCAACAAATGGATTAAATGGTTAAGTAAGAAAGAAATAACTGACTTTAATAAACTGAGTGTTTCTGATGTACAGATTGATACAAATGGTGACATTCATGGCAAATTAGTTTCTTCAATTGAAGAGCGTTTGTGGAGATTTGTAGAATTTCTTGATAAGAAAATTGATAAAGAATTAGAAAGAGAACCATTATCTCAATCAGATTCTATTGCAAAATGTTCTTATTCACTTGCATTAGAAAGAGATAAAAACGCACTAATCAATATTCTTAATGGTAGAGAATTTCATGATATGGGTGAATAAATATGTTATACAAAATCAAGAGTATTAAACATAACGGTACATGTGATGAATGTGGCACTGAAAGAACAGATGACAGATATCATCAACGAATTGGTAGAGTTGTAGAGTTAAATATTGATGATATCGAAATTGGATATCCGCTACTCATTCGATATATAAAAGATTCTGATGGTACTTCAATGAAGTTTAGTCTTTTGAAAACAAGTTGTGTTAAAAACTATATTACTGTTGATGATTTAGAAGGAATCGTAAAATATATTACGATAGAAACCCAAAACTCCATATTTGAGTTTGAAAGAGTGGATGATAATGAATAAATATGTTAAATCATATCTACAAGCTTTAGAAGAAACATTGTCAAAGAAGTACAGTATTTCATCATATAAAGCAAAATGATTATTCAAGATTCATATGTAATTCAATGTTTAAGAGACTATCCAGAAGAAAGTTTACATGAGGATATAGAAACTGTCGCAGATATTATATATGGTGATTATATATGGTGATTATATAGAAAAGAGGTAAATAAATGCAAGATATTTTAGGAAGAGAACTACAAGACGGTGATATATGTGTTGGAAAAGGCACTGGACGTAATGTAATTGGAATGTCAATTGGTGTCTGGTATGGTAATTCAATGACTGATGAAGATGGATGTAAACGACATATGAGAGATCTATTTAAGATTGTAAATCCTTCTGATGAGGAACTTAAGATTGCAAATGAAATTAAAAGTAGACTACGTGAACAAGAAGAAGAGAAAGAAAAGAAGAGGCAAATTAAAACTATTCCATTGAAAGATTTAGTTGTTGGTGGAATATATAAAGGCATCTATGGAGAATATTATTTATATTTGGGAAATAGAATTGTTTCTAATGAATATAGAGACGCATTAATAGAAGAAAAGGGTAATTGTTTTATTCGTATATCAAATGCAAATATGGAATTAAAAAGAATGTTTAATTCGGCAGATATTAAGGTTTTAAAAGGGTGTAAAAAATTAGTAGAACATATAAAAACTGTAGAATTAAAAAAATTCCCAATAGTAATTGAGTCCTGTTCTCCACTTGATTACAAAAGAAAACTTACAATAAGATGAAAGAACTGTTTCATGGAGGTCAATATGAGAGATAAGAATAGAATACCAGAATTTACTAAAGAATTAGAAAGAGTATGGATGAGATATTATCCAGATTGGAGATTTGGTCAGTTGATGATGAACTTTCTAAATTATGTTGCACTTGAATATAAACGAGATCCATTCTTTCCAGAAGAATCAGAGATGTTAAAGTATCTGAAAGAATATGAGAAGAAAAGTCCATATTATAAGGAGAAATAAAAGTATGAGTAAAAAGCATTATATATATGTCCCATGTATTAAATATGGTCATAATGGCGGTGTAATGGGAGACAAATACAAAAATATGCAAGATGCATGGGACTGGCTTTTAGAATACAAACAAACTTATCATACAAGGAATGATGTTGTGTTTATTGGAGTTATTAAATGTAGAGAAGATGAATCTGCATTTAGCAGAATTATGGATATTGATAAAAGGAGTTATGAAAATATATGGGAAACACTATTGGCAAAATGAAAGAATTAATCCAGGAACTCAATACAGCATCATATGCATATTACACAAGTACACCAATTATGTCTGATTATGACTGGGATAAGAAATATGAAGAACTACAGATGTTAGAAAGTCAAGAAAATATCATCTTCCCAAACAGTCCTACTCAAAACGTGGGATATACAGTATCAGATAAATTAAATGAGGTTAAGTTGGATCATTTGATGTTATCGCTTGACAAGACAAAATCTATCAATGATTTAAAACAATTTGCTGGGAACAAACAGTGCATTGTATCTGTAAAATGTGATGGTCTTAGTACAACATTAAAGTATATTCATGGTGAATTAGTAAGTGCTGTCACTAGAGGTAATGGCTATGAAGGTACAGATGTTCTCAAAAATGTATTAACAATCAAGAATATTCCAAAGAAAATCCCATATTACGATGAGTTAATCATTGATGGAGAAACTATTATTGGGTGGGACACATTCAATAAGATTAATGAAAATATTAAAGATACAGATAAAAAATATAAGCATCCAAGAAATCTTGTGTCTGGTTCATTACTTTTATTAGATAGTAAAGAAGCTGCTCAAAGAAATATGAGATTCATTGCATGGCGTGTCATTAAAGGATTTGAACATAAATCAGTATATGAAGATTTGCTAAATGCAGAAAAATGTGGATTTGAAAGAGTCCCAATGATTCCATATATAGAATGTGAAAATACCCAAACTGTATTAGATACGATTAAAGATGTTGCTGACGCAAATAATATTCCATATGACGGTGCAGTAATGGCATATGATGATTACGATTATGGAGAATCATTAGGTAAAACTGATAAATTCTTTAGACATTCCATTGCATATAAATATGAAGATCAACTATATGAAACTATATTAAAAGATATTGAATGGAATACTTCTAAAACAGGATTAATTAATCCCGTAGCAATATTTGAACCTATTGATTTAGATGGTGCAATTACTACCAGAGCCACATTACATAACATTTCTTATATCAAGAAGTTATCTCTTGGTATCGGTGACAGAATCAGAGTATATCGCTCAAATAAAGTTATCCCAAAAGTACATGATAGTATTGATAAATCTAATAATTTTACAATTCCAGATAAATGTCCTATTTGTGGTGGGGAAACTAAAATTGTAAAAGAAAATGATTCAGAAGTATTAATGTGTATGAATGATGATTGCCAAGGTAAGTTATTAGGCAAACTCAGTCATGCGGTGAATAGAAATACACTGGATATAGATAATTTATCAGAAGCTACGATTGAGAAATTTATTTCTCTTGGTTGGTTAGATTCTATTAAGAGCGTTTATCATCTATCTGACTATAAGGGTAAAATGTATAGTCTTGAAGGATTTGGTAAGAAATCAGTAGATAAATTGTTAGAATCTATTGATAAAAGTAGAGAAACAACACTTGATAGATTTATCTATAGTTTATCCATTCCTTTAATTGGTAAAAGTGCAAGTAAAGATATTGCTAAACATTTTAAATATAACTTTGATGAATTTTATCATTGTTTCTCTTGTGGATATGGATATTTTTGGAATCTTAAAGTAGATGGTATCGGTGTAGTTGCAAGTAATAATATTCAAAAATTTGCTATAACATACATGGATAAAGTTTTTGAATTGAGTAAAGAATTTACATTTAAAATTCCCAATGAATCTAATCATAATCAAAATATTTTACAAGGTAAAACATTTGTTATTACAGGATCATTAGAGAAATACAGTAATAGAGATGAACTGAAATCTATTATTGAGTTAAATGGCGGTAAAGTATCTGGTTCTGTATCTGCTAAGACGTTTGCGTTGATTAATAATGATATTGAATCTTCTTCCAGCAAGAACAAGAAAGCAAAATCATTGGGAGTGCAAATTATCAATGAAGAACAATTTATGCAACTATTAAATTAACATTATAATAGGAAAGGATTTTATAAAATGAAGTGCAAAGTCAAATTAAACACAATCAATGATGCAGGATTATTCGTAGCAAAATGTGGAGAATATAAAGATGTGGATATCGACTATGTATATTCTAGGTATACGATTGATGCCAAATCTATTATGGGAATTCTAAGCACAAGTCTTAATAAAGAATGTGTTGTAAATTTCTTATCGGATGATGAAAAATTATGTAATCAATTTAAAGAAGATATTAGATTATGGATTGTGGAGGGGTAATACATGACAAGAGCAGATTTATTATTAATGAATGATATTCGTAATATTCTTGCAAATGGAACAAAAGACGAAAATCCTCGTCCAAAATATGAAGATAGTACACCAGCTCATACATATTTTGTGAATCATGTTGTGAGAACTTATAATCTTCAAACTGAATTTCCAATTTGTACATTACGTTCTATTGCGTGGAAAAGTGCGATTAAGGAATTGCTATGGATATACCAAGATCAGAGTAGTTCATTACATTTATTAAAAGATAAATATAATGTTAATTATTGGGACGCATGGGAATCTAAAGATATTCCAGGAACAATAGGTGTTAGATACGGTGAAACAGTAAGAAAACATAATCTTATAAACAATTTAATTGCTGATATTAAAGAAAATCCATATGGACGTAGACATATTATGTCTTTGTGGCAAGAAGAAGATTTTAAAGAATCTGACGGACTTATGCCATGTGCATTCCTTACAATCTGGAATGTAAGAGGTGAATATCTTGATATGTGTCTCATTCAGAGAAGTGGAGATATGCTTACTGCTTCGGGTGCAGGTGGAGTTAATGAAGTACAGTATGCTTGTTTACAGATGATGGTTGCGAAAGCTACTGGATATAAGCCAGGTAAGTTCACACATTTTGTAGCAAATGAACAGATTTACGATCGTCACATTGACGCAGCTAATGAATTACTTAACAGAGCAAAGCAACAGAAATTAGATTTATCTACATCTAATGGACATTATAATTATGAATTTGAATCAATCAAAATGAATTTCAATCCTAAGTCTGATAATTTTTATGATTTCTCAATCGAAGATTTTTCTCTTGAAAATTATAATCCGATTAAGCCACAGATCAAACTTGAATTAGGCATTTAAGAATAGGAGCGTGATTATTATACATACAGTATATTGTGTATTAGGAAGAACAGGATCAGGTAAATCAACAATTACAAAAGAAGCATCAAAGCAATTGAATATGAGTATCTTACGTTCATATTCTACACGACAATATCTACGTAAAGGTGAAACAAAAGAAAATTCAGACCATATATTAATTTCACCAGACGAAGTGGAGAAACATCGTAACGATATGATTGCTTATACTGATAGAGTAGGATATTGTAACTTCGCAACAAAACAACAACTCTTAGATAATGACTTCTACATTATCAATCCCACAGGATATTACGAATTAAAACTCAAAACAAAAGATATGGATATTGAATTAGTAACCATTATGGTGAATGTTCCATATAATGACTTACGAAAAAGAGCAGAGAAACGTGGAGATTATGATGCTTGGCAAGCTAATTACATCAAAGAAAGTGAAGAATTTTCAAGTTTTGAGAAATCCAATCTTATTGATTACTTTGTATTGAATGATAGAAGTCTTGAAGAATCTGTTGCGAAAATGGTACGTGTAATCAATAAGGACAGAGCAAAACGAGGTATCACAGATGAGAAATGATATTAAAACATTATATGTTGATTTTGATGGAACATTAGTTGCCACTATAGATGCAATTGTTGATTTATACAATGAAGATTTTCAGTATTATAAGAAATTTCATTATGTAAATTGGTGGAATGTTGATACTTATGGATTTGAAGAATGCAATTGTGCGTCACCTGGATTTATTGATTTGTACTTCAATCAACCTAGATTCTTTGAGAGATTACATTTTATGCCTTGGGCTGAACGTGCAATTAATGAATTATCTGAGTATTACATAATTAAAATTGTGTCACATGGATATTCACCTAATCTTAAACAAAAGGAAGAATGGATTAAAAAAAGATTTCCAGATATAGAATTTATTGGTGTAAATCTCAAAGAACATTCAGATAAGTCACATATTGATATGAGTGATGGATTATTTATTGATGATAGTACAAAAAATCTTGTGACTTCCAATGCAAAAGAAAATATTTGTTTTGGTAGAACATATAGTTGGAATAGAGATTGGACAGGTAAAAGATTACAGAATTGGGCTGAAATTAGACAATATCTACTAGGTATTGGAAAAGAGGTGACAAAGGAGAAGTGATTATTAGTAGCGGAGAGCTAGTACGAGAGTTAAGACGTATTGGGGATAATTTTATCACTGTTGAAGTTGAGAATAGAGAATATGTAATTGATATGATTTCGCATAAACCAAATTGTGCTGATTCATTATGTACACATCTTGTTTTGAAATGTAAAGATGGTGGTAACGGTGAAATCAAAAGAATTTGCTCATAAGGATATGGAGGGCAAGTTAATAGTTGCATGTTGATAAAATTTGATATATCCCATTTATACAATTTATATATAAGAGAATTAAACACTATATGGACTATTAATTTTTGGATAAATTTTTGAAACGCCCTCCATTAACAAATATTATATCACATTTGTGGAGAAAATAAACATATAAGAAAAAATTAGTAAGGAATCATAAAACAATGACAGAAAAAGAGAAGAAACTACTTGTGGAACTTATATGCAACGAGCAGACACATATGATTCGTAAAGATCATACCAGATATGATACTGATGAATATAAAGAATTAGAAGCATTGAAAATTAAGATTAAAGATATGTGAGGTGGTTATTATGAATGCAGTTGTTATCGGAGTTGGAGCTTTTATAATTGCGTGTTTGATTGTAATCGCATATATGTGCTTATGTTTAGCAATTTCAACGAAGGATAGAGAAAAGATGGAAAAGGAACTATTTAATAAGAGATTTAGTAAAGGAGATAATGAATGATTAGAATTATCAAAAAGGATGGGACTTTAGAAGATTTTGATGAACAAAAAATTGTAAATGCTTGTGATAAAGCCGCAAGACGAGCAATGTTTGAATTTTCAGAAAATGATTATTCTATTATTCTGAATGATGTTTGGCAAAAAATCGAAGAACTATATGAAGACGATTCCAATATTGAAATTTATGATATGCACAATATTGTAGAATCCGTGCTTGAAGAAGATTTTCCAGTTGTTGCAAAGATGTATAAAGAGTATAGAAATTACAAAAAAGATTTTGTTCATATGATGGATAAGGTATATGAGAGAAGTCAAACTATCAGATATATTGGAGATAAAAACAATGCCAATACAGATAGTGCATTAGTAGCAACTAAAAGAAGTCTTATTTACAATGAATTAAGTAGCCAATTATATAAGAAATTTTTCTTAACGCATGATGAAAAACAGGCTATGAAAGATGGATATATTTATATTCATGATAGAAGTGCAAGACTTGACACATTTAACTGTTGCTTATTTGATATTGGTTCAGTTATGAAGAATGGATTTGAAATGGGAAATATTTGGTATAATGAGCCAAATTATCTGGACACTGCTTTTGATGTTATGGGAGATATTATTTTATCAACGGCTGCACAACAATATGGTGGTTTCACTGTACCAGAAGTAGACAAAATTTTAGAACCATATGCAGAGAAAAGTTATGATAAATATTTTAATGAATATTTAGAAATTTGCGAAGATGTAAATGGTATTATTCCAGAAGTAATGGATTATAGATGTGAAAAAGCATGTGAATATGCAACTGAAAAAGTAGAACGTGACTTTGAACAGGGATGGCAAGGGATAGAATATAAATTAAATAGCGTTGGATCAAGTCGAGGTGACTATCCGTTTGTAACAATGACCGTAGGGTTATCTACGAGCAAGTTTGGGAAAATGGCTGCGATTACATTATTAAATGTTCATAAAGAAGGTCAAGGTAAAAACGGATTTAAACGCCCTGTATTATTCCCTAAAATTGTATTTCTTTACGACAAAGATTTACACGGAGATGGTTCTGAAAAATATCCAAGTGCAGATGTATTTAATGCAGGAATTGAATGTAGTGCAAAAACAATGTATCCAGATTGGTTATCATTAACAGGCGATGGATATGTGGCAGAAATGTATAAGAAATATAAACGAGTGGTAAGTCCGATGGGATGTAGGGCGTTCCTTTCACCTTGGTATGAAAAAGGTGGAATGCATCCAGTGGATGAAAATGACAAACCTGTTTTCGAAGGAAGATTTAACTTGGGCGTTGTGAGTCTGCATCTTCCTATGATTCTTGCTAAAGCAAGAAGAGAATCTAAAGATTTCTATGACGTTCTTAATTATTATCTTGAAATGATTCGTAATCTCCATAAACGTACATATGAATACATTGGCGAATTAAGAGCAAGTGTAAATCCTATTGCATTTTGTGAAGGTGGGTTACTTGGTGGTCATTTAAAACCAGACGATAAAATTAAATCATTATTATCACCAATGACATTAAGTTATGGAATTACAGCGTTAAACGAACTTCAAAGATTATATAATGGCAAATCTATCAGAGAAGATGGGGAATTTGCATTAGAAGTAATGAAGTATATCAATAATTATACAAATAAAATCAAAGAAGAAGATCATTTACTCTATGCAATTTACGGCACTCCTGCTGAGAGTTTATGTGGGTTGCAAATTAAGCAGTTCCGTAAGATTTATGGAATCGTAGAAAATGTATCAGATAGAGAATATGTAAGTAATAGCTTTCACTGTCATGTATCAGAAGATATGAACCCTATCGAAAAGCAAGATAAAGAAGGAAGATTCTGGAATTATTTTAATGGTGGAAAAATTCAATATTGCAGATATAATCTTGGGTACAATAAAGAAGCTATTAAAACATTGGTATTAAGAGCTATGGATAAAGGTTTCTATGAAGGTGTAAATCTTGCAATGTGCTATTGTGAAGATTGTGGGTATCAGCAAGTGGAGATGGATATATGTCCTAAGTGTGGAAGTAAAATGATTACAAAGATTGACAGGATAGAAAATCCGTTTGTCCTGTATAAATAGGTTAAATTGCGGGGACATCCCCATAATCCTATCTCGCTACAACGTAACTAGAAATGGTAAGCGTGAATGCGGTACATATTTATAATATATCAGCCGAAAGGTAGAAACCATAAAAAGTAGATAGGTTAGGGACAACCGAGTGTGCAAGTCACTCAGACGCAGCGAAATCTTCTTAACAGATCATGCTGATGAAGAACGTTCAGAGACTATAATCCTACATTGATTGTATAGTCCAACCCGTTATTCATATATGAATAAGAAATATTACGAAAGTGACGGTAATTAAAGATATTGGAACGGTTATCTAGGATTCACAAGAGTTCATGGTAAGACAAGATACAATGAGGCAAAAAATGCTGAAATTAAAGATAGGGTGAGCATGTGATTATAGATTTTAGACAAAAAATAAATGATGTATTTATAACTAATGAAGGGTATAAAATTCAAATCATTGACTACCTTGATACTAAAAATGTTCTAATTAATTTTGTAGATAGACCAGATGTTCAAATTTGGTCTACTCTGCAAAATATTAAGAAAGGACAAATTAAAAATCCATATCATAGATCTGTATATAATAAAGGTTATTATGGCATAGGGAAATATACCGCAAGAAAAAATAACGTAAAAACAGAAGAGTATGTAAAATGGATAAGTATGTTTGTAAGATGTTATGACGAAAAATATCATATGAGACAACATACATATATTGGCTGTAAAGTATCAGAAGAATTTTGTAATTTCCAAAATTTTGCTGAATGGTATTCACATTATAAATACGATTGTAAATATCCATTAGAAATCGACAAAGATTTGTTATATGAAGGAAATAAAATTTATTCTCCAAGAACTTGTTGTGTGATACCTAAAGAAATTAATACAACATTAAATAGTAAAAGACATGACATTTCTACAATGAAAAGTTTATACCAAAAATATAAAATGGATGTTCCTTATTATATAAGAACTGAATTGTATGAACTAACAAAGGAGAATAAATAATATGAATTATCATAATATAACATATCCAGATCAAAACAATGGTGATGGATTAAGAATTGTATTATGGGTAGCTGGTTGTGAACATCATTGTGCAAATTGCCAGAATCAACAAACGTGGAATCCGCAAAGTGGGATTCCATTTGATGAAAATTCAATGAATGAAATACGAAATGAGTTAAAAAAAGACTATATTAGTGGCATTACATTCAGTGGTGGTGACCCTTTACACCCTAAAAATGTACAAAATGTTCTGAAAATCGTAGATGAAATCCGAGTTTCATATCCCACTAAAAATATATGGTTATACACAGGATATACTTGGGAAGAAATCTGGATTAAAGATATAGTAAAAACTGGTGATAGAATTAAAAATATGAGACAAAAAGCAATTACAAATCTTCGCAGACAAGTAGTAAGTATGTGTGACGTACTTATAGATGGGAGATATGTTGATGAACTCAGAGATGTATCACTACATTGGATAGGTTCATCAAATCAGAGGGTTATTAATGTACAAGAAACATTGGAACAAAAACAAATAGTATTATGGGAGTCTTAATTGACTCCCGTACAAAAGGAGAAAATTCTTATGGTAGAACCAAAAACATATCGTGTAAAACAACCGATTAGAGATAGAGATTTTGTATCTAATAATTTTAGAGTAACACCAACTCAGTATATACTGAACAAGCCATTATATACAGAAGAAATTATTCTTAATCTTACTGTAGATAAAGAAGATTACTTTGTATCAACAAATGTACGATATGCAAACGGAACATTATTTGCACCATTTTATAATCCAGATGATAGAGGAAATAATAAACTCTATAAAAAAGTAGTAAAAGCATACAATAAATTCATGAATAATATGAAAGATGTTTTCGAGGAAATATCAGAGAATGAAAACTATTAATAAAGGAGATGTCGTATATTATACACGTATATTTCCAGAAACAGGCACATATGATTTGTGCGATTTAGTCATAAGAACTGTTATGAATAATTGGTTCTGTGGTGTAGACAAGAAAGACAAACGTGCATATCTATTAGGGTTCAACGAAATAGATGAAAATGTGTTTGATACTCGTTCAATTGCTCTTAAAAGAATACACAATGCAGAACAAAAATATCCAAAAATAAACGGAGAAACATATTATGAAGAATATTGATGATAGCATTAAGCTAGAGTGGAATGTATTTATATACGATATAAATGAAAGGCAGATTGAATTATTTAATGTGTTTAATCATGGAAGATACAGACAGGAAATTATTAAGTTATTAAATCATAAACATGATTTTAGGCTAAAAGAATTTACAGAAAAAGTAAAACGTCAACGATGTATTACTATTGGTGCAAGTGTGAATGGGAGATTTTAATTGCTCCTTGGATTGGTGATTTTGATAAGGAATCTGTAAAAATGGACGTGTATATGCAGTTAGAAATGAATTGGAATCACTACATAAAATATTTATGGGAGATATAAATTTATGCTTAAATATTATATACCAACAACCGAAGTGTGTATCAATTCTATTACTCCATTCCATATAAATTTGTATGCACCTAAGATATGTGAGAATTATCCTGATACAGATGTAATTAATATCAATTGGGATAACACAGAAGAAGAAATTCAAAAACTTGATATATGGCTTCCATTTGGAATTACGAAGCGAAGAAAAGGATTAAAATTATTCTTTTGGGATGATTTATTTACAAATGTTAAACAATGGAAAGAAGATTTAGATATAGAAATTAAAACATCTTGGAGAGAATATAAGCCTACAATTAAAGAAATTATGGACTTCAAAGATAGTGATAAATCTATTCAATATCTTGTCGAACGTGGTCTTAATGCAAGTTCATTAATAAAATAATTATAACAAATTACATACACAAAGGAGATTATTAATATGGCAAAAAGAGTTGCAAAATTTGAGAAAGTTACATACGGACAGTTTGAAAAAGATTGGCTTGATACATTTGATATTCCTGAATTAGATACATCAACCAGACGTGAGATTGAGAGTATTTACGGAGCAATTACACTACCAAAAAGAGCAACAAAAGGCAGCGCAGGATATGACTTTGTAAGTCCTCTGATATTCACTTTAAGACCTGGTGAAACTCTTAAAATTCCTACTGGAATCAGATGCGGAATGAACACTGATTGGGTGTTAATGTTATATCCTAGAAGTGGACTAGGATTCAAATTTAAAGCTAGACTCTGTAACACCGTTGGAGTTGTGGATAGCGATTTTTATTATAGTAATAATGAAGGTCACATCTTTGTCAAACTCTCAAATGAAGGAGATAAGGAGATTAAAATTCTTAGGGGAAATGCATTTTGTCAAGGAATTTTTATGGAGTATGGAATCACAGAAGATGATAAAGTAGAAACTTCTCGTAATGGTGGATTTGGAAGCACAGATAAGAATAAAAAGGAATGATTTGAATGTCTGATTTAGAAGAAATGTTAACCCCTATAGATATTATGAATCACTTAAAGCTGGGGAGAAATAGAACATATGATCTTATTAAATTGAGCAGTTTCCCCAAAATCAAAATAGGAAATACATACCGTATTCCTAAAGATAAATACATAAAATGGGTGTCCGACAACATAAAAAATACAATATATCTATAATAAAAAATGGGAGCTATATCGTAATGATATGCTCCCTTATTTTTATTTTATAACAGCAGATTTATTACTTCTGATTTATGTTTATTCATGATGTGCAAATAAATATTGTAAGTCGTAGATACATCATCATGACCAAGAATTTCTGATATAACTTTAATATCTACAGGTTTATTTTCTTCCCAACCCTTTTGCAATAACATTGAACCAAATGAGTGCCTTAAATCATGAAGTCCAAATCCATCGGCATTTATTTCTGATCGTGTTAATATAGCTTTTAGTGTTCTTGTCAATGTAGATTGAGATGGTGGTATATTGTTTTTAGTAACGAATACACCATCATCATTATCTGCGTTTTTTCCAGGTTCAATTGATTTCAGATACAATAATTGTTCTCGTGCAACAGTAGACATAGGAATTATTCTAATAGATGCTGGTTTCTTTGGAGTATCAATTATCCATTGATATTTGTCTTCTATTTTGATTCGTTCCATTGTTTTATTGATATTAATTGTGTTATGCTCAAAATCTATATCCTTCCATGTAAGTGCATATGCTTCACCCACACGCATTCCTGTATATAATATAATCAAACAAAATCTTGCATTTCTCCCGTAAATAAAATCGCCAGTTTTCACACCTGCAATTGTTTCGTCTGCTTTCATTAATGCAACTTCTTTAAATTTATTAGCTTGTTCTAATGACAAAAATGAATGCTCTTTCTTTTGTACAGCATAATTAGTTTTATGTGGCATTCTAACACCATTCGTAGGATTTGATGTCATTATATTTACGGATATCAAGTAATTAAATACAGTGTTGAGTAATGTTCTTGCCTTTTTAACGGTGCTTTCCGAATATTTTTTTGATAGATCAACATAATAATTTTGTATCAATATAGAATCTATTGATCCCATTTGCACCTCTGAAATTTTATTTGTTTTAATATAGCATCTGTTTGTAGCTTGCAGCGTGGCGTAATTATTTGCTTTAAATGTTGGTTTAAGTGAAGTCAAAACGCTATCAATACAATCCCCTAATGTCATTTTTAAATAATCTCTGTTTGTGATATGCATTGTTTTTGATTCAAACTCTTGAATCTTACGTTTTACCTCTGCTTTTGTCCGACCAGTAAATTCTTTTCGTGAACTCATGCCGTCATACTTTTTTCGATATCTTTGATACACCACTCCTTTCTTGGTAACAGTGTCCCATGATCCAGTTCCTTTTTCTCTCCTAGATACTGTCATATTTACACCTCCAATGAATATTTTGTCGAATTGTCTACACAAAATAAAAAACTTTACTTTTCAGTAAGAATGTGGTAGCATATATATTGTGTTAGAAATATTATACCATATGAAGTGGCAAGTTACAATCATAGTTCACCCTTATAAATAAATTTGGACTATAGATTCACCCAGTATTCACCCTTATGAATTAAATCTAATTGGTATGAACGGGTACAAACTAACACGACTAAGTATTAAGTTTGATAATTGAATATTTCCTATGAAACGGCTTTAAAGCCAGTAAAATCAATATTTTCCAGCGTTTATAAGGGCTTTGGAAGATTGATTTTCGAAGTTTGCACCTGTAGCTCAGTGGATAGAGCAGTGGTTTCCGGTACCAT
>ERZ773248.691-NODE-691-length-38210-cov-21.032158_pt1 | contig 38210 bp, 36 predicted proteins | sample MGYA00580518_ERZ773248 | MGnify/ENA primary metagenome ERZ773248 (study PRJEB29015, sample SAMEA2737762) | human gut metagenome | biome: human gut; feature: human-associated habitat; material: faeces | place: China | collected 2012 ...
GAGAGTGCAAAGCACGTAGCAATCTGGTATCAAAGGGGTCAAAATACCTTTTGACTCCAACATCATTGCTATGTAAAAGAGGGAACAGAAATTATCACATCTATCCTGTTTCCTCTTTACATGTTCTCCTACTCAATCAGTCCGATTGCCTCGTTAATGCTTTTCACTCCAATGATTTTGATCCCACCAATACTCTTCACGCTATCCAGAGATACTTCTGGCACAATACACGTCTCAAATCCAAGCTTCTTCGCCTCTGCCACCCGCTGTTCCGGCATATTTACCGCGCGGACTTCTCCGCTTAATCCTACTTCCCCAAACACAATTGTCCGTTCATCAAATGGTCTGTTCTTATAGCTTGATACGATCGCCATCACGATTCCAAGGTCTATCGCCGGTTCATTGATCTTGATACCTCCGGCAATATTTACATAGGCATCGTAATTTCCAAGATGATATCCAATCCTTTTTTCCAAAACCGCCATCAGAAGGTTCACCCTGTTGTAATCTGTTCCTGCTGCTGTTCTTCTTGGCATTCCAAAATTGCTTTCGCATACCAGCGCCTGGATTTCCAGCAAGATCGGACGTGTTCCTTCCATCGAACATGCCACAACAGATCCGGATGCATTTTCCGGGCGCCCATTCAACATAAATTCTGAGGGATTCTCTACTTCACGCAGACCATCTCTTCGCATTTCAAATACACCAATCTCATTCGTCGAACCAAAACGGTTTTTCACTCCTCGGAGAATCCGGTAAGATGCATGTCTGTCTCCTTCAAAATACAGAACTGTATCTACCATATGTTCCAGTACTCTTGGTCCGGCGACAGTTCCTTCTTTTGTAACATGTCCGACAATAAAAATCGAAATCCCAAGCCCTTTTGCAAGCTGCATCAGCGTATTTGTTGCCTCTCTGACCTGCGACACACTTCCCGGTGCGGAACCGACTTCTTCACTGTACATTGTCTGAATCGAATCAATGATCACGGTATCTGGTTTTTCCTTTTCAATCACATTGCGGATCAGTTCCAGATTAGTCTCACAAAGCAAAAGCAGATGATCATTAAATTTTCCCATCCTCTGTGCACGCAATTTAATCTGGCGAAGCGATTCTTCCCCTGATATGTACAAAACCTTTCGTTCTTTTTTTGCCAGTTTCTGACACACCTGCAGGAGCAGCGTTGACTTACCGATTCCCGGATCACCGCCTACCAGAATCAGGGAACCCGGTACGATTCCGCCTCCCAGTACACGATCCAGTTCTTTAATCTCGGTTGTCACCCGCTCTTCATTCTCTGTCTTTACTTCTGACAATGGTACAATACGAATCTCTTTTGCCGCTTTAACCGCTGCCGTTTTCGACGTTGTCACACGCTCTTCCACGAAAGAGTTCCATTCCTTGCACATCGGGCACTGTCCCAGCCATTTTGATTCTTCATGCCCACAATTCTGGCAGAAAAAAACCGACTTTTTTGCCTTCGCCATATTCCAGCTCCTTATCTATCTTAAAAAATTACCAACTGCTTCTCTTGCCTGTTCCCATTTTGTATACTTCCGGTAAAGAAAGAGCCTGCCGAAGCAGACTCTTTTACTTTTCTTAAATACCTATGTACTTCAGACAACCCTTGTTATAATCATTGTCCTACTTTCTTACGACCTTGATCTCAACGCTTTCTTTTCCAAGTTCCGCACTTACACTAAGCTTTGCGCTTAAGTTTGTCTTCATATCACCAACATTCATATCATTCATATATACGATATAGTCTGTATCCGGTTCAAGTTCCAGTGTGATCTGTGCATCTCCTGTCCCTGATACTTTGAATGAGATCACATCCTCTGATACTTCAAAATGCTCTACTGCAGTTCCCGGAACAGATTCATATACGAACATTCCATTCTTTTCAAGCTTTGTAATCTCTTTAAATGTCTTTACTTTATATATATCTCCCTGAAATTCAAATCCATCCTTTTTTGTCTTTGTATCCAGAGTGTAATCACCGAAACTGAGTGTTCCGTCCAATTCACTTCTGATAAGTTCTTTGACTACTGTCATTGTTCAAATCCTCCTAATGGTCTTTCTCTTTCGACTTGTGGACTGTGAATTTTCCACATCCGAACCGTTTTTCTTATTATATAATAAAACTTCTTCTTTTGCTAGCTGTTTATCTCTCTGACTGTAAATTTTATTTCCTTTTTAGAAATACCGACTTCCACATGGTCTCCACGTTTGATCTCACCATTCAAAAGTGCTTCCGCAAGTTTGTCTTCCAACTGGCTCTGTACTGCCCTTCTCAGCGGTCTTGCACCATACTTCTTGTCACTTCCGGTCTCAACGATATGCTTCTTCACAGAATCACGCACAACCAGTGTAATTTCAAGCTGCTCTTTTGCTCTCTGCACAACTTCTTTACACATCAGCCCTACGATCTTCTTCATATTGTCCTCATTCAGCGGATGGAATACGATGATCTCATCAATACGGTTCAGGAACTCTGGGCGGAATAACTGCTTTACTTCATCCATCACATTTGCTTTCATACGCTTGTAATCCGCCTTCTGGTCTTCCTGCTGGGTAAATCCAAGCTTCTTCGGTTCAATGATTGCCTTGGCACCTGCATTGGACGTCATAATGATAACCGTATTGCGGAAATCTACTTTTCTTCCCTGCGAATCCGTAATATGTCCGTCATCCAGTACCTGAAGTAAAATATTAAACACATCCGGATGTGCTTTCTCAATCTCATCAAACAAAATGACAGAATATGGATTTCTGCGTACTTTTTCGCTGAGCTGTCCGCCATCCTCATGTCCCACATACCCCGGAGGCGATCCGATCATCTTGGATACACTGTGCTTCTCCATATATTCGGACATATCTACCCGGATCATATCCTCTTCATTGCCAAAGAGTGCTTCTGCAAGAGCTTTGGAAAGCTCTGTCTTTCCGACACCTGTAGGACCAAGGAATAAGAATGAACCAATCGGACGTGCCGGATCTTTCAATCCCACTCTTCCTCGTTTTACCGCTTTGGAAAGTGCCTGGATCGCCTCTTCCTGACCAATCACACGCTTCTCCAGTGTTTTATCCAGCTTTTTCAGGCGTTCGCTCTCAGATTCATTCAGTCTTGTTACCGGGATTCGTGTCCACATGGAAATTACATCCGCAACATCTTCTTCAGTTACCGGAACTTTTTTCTTTTCATTCTTTTTATTGAAACGCTTTTTCGCCTGCTCTAATTTCTTTTCCGCTTCCTTCTGTTCTCTATGGAGCTCCGATGCTTTTTCAATATCTCCTGCTTTCAGCGCCGCTTCTTTTTCCTGCTCCAGCTTTCCACAGCGGATTTCTGTCCCAACAATATTCTCCGGCACTTTAAATCCACGAAGTTTTACTTTTGAACAGCTTTCATCCAACACATCAATTGCCTTATCCGGAAGGAAACGGTCATTGATATAACGGCATGACATATGTACTGCCGCTTTCAACGCATCCTCTTCGATCTCTACATCATGATGAGCCTCATATTTTTCTTTCAGGCCTTCCAGGATCCGGATACACTCGTCTTCTGTCGGTTCTTCAACCGTAACCGGCTGGAATCTTCTTTCCAGAGCCGCATCCTTCTCAATATACTTGCGGTATTCCGTAAGAGTTGTTGCACCGATCAGCTGCATCTCCCCTCTTGCCAGAGATGGTTTCAGAATATTGGATGCATCAATCGCGCCCTCTGCACCACCGGCACCGATAATGGTATGAAGTTCATCTAAGAAAAGGATAATATTGCCCGCCGTCTTTACCTCACGGATCAGTTTTTTCATGCGCTCTTCAAATTCACCACGATACTTGGAGCCTGCAATCATCCCCGGAAGATCCAGCACCATGATCCGCTTATCTTTCATGCTTTCCGGAACAATTCCTTCCGCGATCTGTCTTGCAAGTCCTTCCACGATTGCTGTCTTACCGACTCCCGGCTCTCCCACAAGGCACGGATTATTCTTGGTCCGTCTGCTCAGGATCTCCATGATACGTGCAATTTCTTTTTCACGTCCAATAACCGGATCCAGCTTTCCTTCTCTTGCTTCCTGTGTCAGATCCGTACTGTACTGGTCTATAATTCCGCCAACAGTTTCCCCATCCTTCTGATTTTCCATATACTCTTTCGGATCAATTCCCGCCGCAAGCAGAAGATCCTGAAAAAGTTTTTGAATATTTACATTCAGGGTCATCAACATACGGGTAGCCACACAATCTCCATCTTTGAGCATTGTAAGCAGAAGATGTTCGGTTCCGACTTTTTCAGATGCAAGCTGCGCTGCCTCATTCTGGCTTTCTTCCAGAATATATCGAAGTCTCGGACTGTACTCCAGATGCTTTCTTTCCTTCTTAGCTGCCTCAGGAGCAGATACAAGGATATCCATTGCTTTTTCCATCTGTTCTTCATCGACTTTATTCTTATCAAGCACCTGCCCTGCAACTCCGGTAAAAACCCTCTTAAGCCCGAAAAGAAGATGTTCTGTCCCAACATATGGATGCTTCAGTTCGGCTGCAATCTTCCGTGCCATATTCAGCGCTTCCTGCGCCTGCCTTGTATATTGCTTTTCTGCCATATAATTTTAGTCTCCTTTTTTCAATCTATCTCTGTTCATAATCTGCATAGATCTCGTCTACCAGTTCATGAACTTCTTCTTTCGTAATGTTTTTGCAACTTCCTTTTGCCAGAAGTACCCGAAGCTGCTCTTTCAGATCCTGCAAAGCTTCCAGCTTATCTTCATCAATACAGATCACCGCACCTCTTCGTCTGTCAAGCTGAAGGAAACCTTCCTGCCGCAGGACATTGTATGCCTTATTCACTGTATGCATATTGATTCCGATATTATCTGCCAGCTGTCTCACAGACGGCAAAGTATCTCCTTCATGAATCGTCGAAGTGGCAATTCCCATAATGATCTGATTCCTGAGCTGTATATAAATCGCCTCATCACTGTTAAAATCAATTTCAATCAGCATAAAACGCACTCCTTTTTCTATTGTACCGGCATCGCCATTGTTATATTCATGTTAGCACAGACGACACTTTTTGTAAAGGAAACAGTATGTAAAAAAGCACTACCTCTTCTTACTCACACTTTTTTGTGCTTTCCGTTTCAGAAGTAATGCTTTTCATTTCTTATTTCCGATTTCTTTTTCTCACGTTCAAACCTCTTCAACCTAAAATTTTCTTCAGATCCTCATCTACTGTACTGATCGGGGTAATCTGATACTCTTGTACCAGGTAATTCAGAACATTCGGTGACACAAACGCCGGAAGCGTCGGACCCAGGTAAATATTTTTGATTCCGAGCGCCAGAAGTGTCAGCAGAATCGCAACCGCTTTCTGTTCATACCATGACAGAATCATAGACAGTGGAAGTTCATTTACCTCACACCCAAACGCTTCTGCAAGAGCAATTGCAACTTTAATCGCACTGTACGCATCATTACACTGTCCCATATCCAAAATTCTTGGAATCCCCTCAATTTCTCCGAGCCTCAGATCATTCAATCTGTATTTTCCACATGCCAGCGTCAGGATGATCGTATCCATCGGTGTCTTTTTCGCAAATTCCGTATAGTAGCTCCGGCCTGGTGCTGCGCCATCACAGCCTCCGATCAGAAAGAAATGCCTGATTTTCCCCTGCTTTACCAAATCCACGATCTTTCCTGCATTTTCCAGAACTGCGTTGTGTGCAAATCCGGTCATCACGGTTGTTCCTCCATTAATCCCTGTCATCGGATGATCTTCCGGATATCCACCGCATTCCAATGCTTTTGCAATAACCGGTGTAAAATCTTTGTCCGCACCAATATGAACCATCTCCGGATAAGACACCACCGAAGTTGTAAACACCCGGTCTGCATAGCTCTGTCTGACCGGCATCAGACAATTTGTCGTAAATAAAATTGGCGCAGGAATATTATGGAACTCAAATTGCTGACTCTGCCAGGCCGTTCCGAAATTGCCTTTCAAATGCGGATATTCCTTTAATTTTGGATATCCGTGTGCCGGAAGCATTTCACTGTGCGTATAAATATTGATGCCTTTATCTTTGGTCTGCTCCAGAAGCAGCTTCATATCATGCAGATCATGACCACTGACTACAATAAACGGTCCCTTTTCTATCGTAAGCGGAACTTCTGTCGGAATTGGATCTCCATAGCTTTCCGTGTTTGCTTTATCCAGAAGTTCCATGCAGCGCAGGTTGATTTTACCGGTTTCTATGACTACCGGAAGCAGTTCTTCCATCCCTTTTTCTTCTCCCAGAATCCTCATTCCCTTATAAAAGAAATTCATAATCTCCGCATCCACATATCCCAGTGCCCATGCATGATAAGCATATGCTGCAGTCCCTCGTAAGCCAAACAAGATCAATGACTTTAACGAACGGATATCTTCCGGTGCCTCCCAGATCTTCTGTACATTATAAGCATCTTTTCCTGGTTTTCTGTTTTCTGCTTCTTCTCTGATCTCATCTGACAGTTTTTTCACTGTATCACTGTTGAAATTTACATTTGTAATCGTGGTAAACAGACCTTTTAACATCAGTTCATCCGAAGATCTGCTTCTTTCATTTTCTGTAACTGCCCTTGCCAGCCGGATCAGTTCACCAGTCAGTTCATCTTGAAGATTTGCTGTATCCGACTTTTTCCCACATACACCTGTATGTCCTTCGCAGCCCGTGTTATGAGCGGTCTGCTGACATTGAAAACAAAACATTTCCTCCATTTCTTTTTCCTCCATGTTTTTTTAATAGCATGTCAAAATATAGAAAATCTATACCGGAAGAACATTTTTCTTTATTATTCAAATAATATTTTTCAAACATCCAGACTATGGTTCGCAAACTAAAAAAGGATGGCCCACAGACTTTCATCTGCAAGCTATCCTTTTCTGCACGATTCTATTTCAGATTTTTTATTCTACGATGAGTCCTTCTTTTTCAATCACATCGATTACCTGAGTCACATACTTTTCGCAAAGCTCGTCCGTCGCCGCTTCAACCATGACACGGATTACCGGTTCCGTTCCACTTTCACGGACAAGGATTCTTCCGTCATCTCCAAGTGCTTCTGCAACTGCATCGACTGCTTTGACCACTTCCGGATTCTCCCTTGCTGTCTTCTTATCTGCCACACGCACATTTTTCAGAAGCTGTGGATAGATCTTCACTTCTTCTGTCAGCTGTCCGAGGGACTGTTTGGTCTCCATGATAACTTCCATCAGCATCAGAGAAGTCAGAATACCATCTCCTGTCGTTGCATGCTTACTGAAAATAATATGTCCGGACTGTTCACCGCCCAGCATGAATCCATTCTTGATCATGTTCTCATAGACATATTTGTCGCCGACCTGTGTCTTTTCGTACTTCATGCCAATCTTGTCGCATGCTTTATAAAGTCCAAGATTCGACATGATAGTAGTAACGATGGTATCGTCTTTTAACTGACCATGTTCTTTCATATATTTGCCACACACATAAAGGATCAGATCCCCGTCAACAACATTTCCATTCTCATCAACAGCGATGCAGCGGTCCGCATCTCCATCGTATGCAAATCCGACATCCAGACCATTTTCTTTTACATATTCCTGGAGCACGTTAATATGTGTAGAACCGCAATTTGTGTTGATATTGGTTCCATCCGGCTCATTATTGATCACATAAGTTTTTGCTCCAAGTGCATCAAATACGCTTTTGGCAATACTTGAAGAACTTCCGTTGGAACAATCCAGTCCGACTTTCACCTCTTTAAAAGAACGGGTTGCCAGACTGATCAAATGTCCGATATAACGGTTTCTTCCTGCTGCATAATCTACGGTTCTTCCGATCGCCTCTTTTTTAGCAAGCGGAATGTCTCCGGATTCCCCATCAATATAAGCTTCCACTTTGGCTTCTACTTCTGCTTCCAGTTTCTGACCTTTACTGTTGATCACTTTGATTCCATTATCATAGTACGGGTTATGGCTTGCAGAAATCATGATTCCGCAGTCAAAATCTTCGGTTCTTACCACGTAAGACACGCTTGGAGTCGTCGTCACATGAAGAAGATATGCATCTGCTCCTGACGCAGTAAGTCCTGCCGCCAGTGCATATTCAAACATATAGCTGCTTCTTCTGGTATCTTTACCAATCACGATTCTTGCCTTGTGTTCCTGTCCGTAATACCAGCCAAGATAACGTCCTACCTTAAACGCATGCTCTACCGTCAGTACTACATTAGCTTCTCCACGGAATCCATCTGTTCCGAAATATTTACCCATAATTATTATCTCTCCTCCGGCTTAAAGCCTTTCTTTATTCTGCAAATCTTGCTGTCTGTTCCTGGATCAGCTGCTGATCTTCAAAATAGTTGATCTTCATCGCATCTTTTACTTCTTTTAAAGTCTGTGCTGCCACTTTTTCAGCTTCAATACTTCCTTTATGAAGGATCTCGTAGATCTCCGGAATCTTCTTCTCCAGTTCTTTTCTTCTTGCACGGATCGGTGCAAGCTCTTCCTGCATAACCGCATTCAGGAACTTCTTAACCTTAACGTCACCAAGTCCACCACGTCTGTAATGATCCTTCAATTCATCCAGATTCTTATAATCCGGCAGATATTTTTCAAAATGTTCATCTGTACAGAATGCATCCAGATAAGTGAAAACGGAATTCCCTTCTACCTGTCCCGGATCAGATACCTTCAAATGATTCGGATCTGTATACATTCCCATGATCTTCTGTCTTACTTCTTCCTCGGAATCAGACAGATAAATACAGTTACCAAGGGATTTACTCATCTTTGCTTTTCCATCCGTTCCAGGAAGACGGCAACAGCTTTCGTTCTCCGGAATCAGCGCTTTCGGCATAACCAATGCTTCTCCATATACACTGTTGAATTTGTGTACGATCTCACGGCACTGTTCGATCATCGGAAGCTGATCCTCACCTACCGGTACAGTCGTTGCCTTAAACGCTGTGATATCTGCTGCCTGGCTGATCGGATAAGTAAAGAATCCTACCGGAATACTTGCTTCAAAATTACGCATCTGGATCTCCGATTTAACCGTTGGGTTTCTCTGAAGACGGGATACCGTAACCAGATTCATATAATAAAAAGAAAGTTCTGTCAGTTCCGGTACCTGTGACTGGATGAATATCGTGGATTTCTCCGGATCCAGTCCGCATGACAGATAATCCAGTGCAACCTCAATAATATTCTGACGTACCTTTTCCGGGTTATCTGCATTATCAGTCAGTGCCTGTGCATCTGCGATCATGATAAAGATCTTGTCATATTCTCCGGAATTCTGCAGTTCTACTCTTCGCTTTAAGGATCCAACATAATGTCCGACATGAAGCCGTCCGGTTGGTCTGTCACCTGTTAAAATAATTTTCTCCATTGTTTTTATGTTCCTCTCTGTCGTATTATTCCTGTCTTTTCTTTATTCTTCTTTGTCCGTATCCTCAGCCGGAAGCTCAGATGTACAGTATGCACATCTGGTTGCCGCGATCGGGATTTCTGACATGCAGTACGGGCAGATCTTCGTAGCCGGTGCTGCCGGTGCTTCTTCCTCCTTCTTAAGCAGCTTTTCTGTTCTTGAAGCAAGATTGTTCATCACTTTTACAAAACAAAAAATAACAAGTGCCATCAGAAGAAAGTTGATCACCGCTGTAATAAAATTGCCATATTTGATCGTGTCATTCTCACCAGATCCGATCCGGATCACCCAGTTGGAAAAATTGACCCCACCAGTCAGAAGACTGATCACCGGCATGATCATATCATTTACAAGAGAATTCTCTTCTTTCGTTCCTTTTAGTCTTCTGCGCCACATAAGGATATTGTACTACATTCCAAACAAGATTTCCACTATAATTCCGCACACTACACTGATTCCGTAAAGTGTTGCGACGATCATCACATTCTTCTTCCAACTATGGTTCGTCTTAAAAAGCACGATCAGTCCGATTCCGGCACATGACAAAAGTCCGGCAAACATACTGCCGACATTTAAGACTCCCTCAAGATAAAATTTCGTAATTGTAATAGAAGCTGCGCAGTTCGGAATCAGACCGACAAGACCAGCCAGAAAAATTCCGGCAATTGGATAATGCGTCACCACGTTCATGACCTGTTCCATTCCAATCAACTCCACAACTGCATTTAACGCAAAAGAAATTACATATATAAATACCAGAATCTGTACCGAATGGATGAGTGCTGATTTTACAATGCTTCCTTCTTCACAGTGACAGTGGTCATGCTCACAGATATCATGAATGTGCAGTCCTCTCTGGTATCCTTTGCCTAGCACCCGCACTCCGATATCAACCAGAATCCCTGCAACAATACCAACGATGATCTTTCCGATTAAAATTGCCATGATCTTACGGACATCCGCCTGCTCTGAGATCAGGATCGGAAGCATTTCATCTGATGTAGACAGAAAAACAGCGATCATCGTTCCGACTGTGATAACTCCGCCGGAATACAGGTTTGCTGCCGCTGCCGAAAATCCGCACTGCGGAACAACGCCCAGGATTCCACCGATCACAGGTCCTTTTTTCCCTGCTCCAAGAAGCATCCGCACCGTCTTCTGACCGGCTTTATTCTCCAGATATTCCATCGCAAGGTATGTCAGAAAAAGGAAAGGTATCAGTTTCACAGTGTCGATTGTTGTATCTTTTAGTATATCTATAAACAGTTCCATCTTGTATCTCCCTTCTTGGTTTCACTATTCTAATCCGTTTTGTCATTTTACACTGTCGCTGACAAAAATGCAAGTAGAATAAATTAGTGTGGCAAAGCAACAGAAATAAGAAAGAATGTGCCTCGGCACATTCTCGCGCCGAGCGCGGTCGCTTGCGACATTCTTCATCTTCGTGCGAGTGCGCATCTCCGGCACGCAGTGCCTTTTATTTCATAGGAAGTTCCTTTGGAATTTCCTATGAAACAAAAAAGAATTATCCCCATCACGTTAAGGATAATTCTTTCTTGTTTTACATTATGCTTTTGACATCTATTTTACTTTCAGCGTTCTCATGGAGTTCAGGATTGCGATTACGGATACTCCTACATCGGCAAAGACGGCTTCCCACATATTGGCCATGCCGAGGGCTCCCAGGATGAGGACCAGAACTTTGACACCGAGGGCAAAGACGATATTCTGATGTACGATCTGGAGAGTTTTTCCTGCAATTCTCATAATGGAGGATATCTTAAGGATATTATCATCCATCAGAACAACATCTGCGGCTTCGATTGCTGCATCGGATCCCATGCTTCCCATTGCGATTCCGATATCAGCTCTGGAGAGTACCGGTGCATCATTGATACCATCACCAACAAAACCAAGCTTTTCTTTCTCACTGAGTTCTCCGAGAAGTGCTTCAACCTTATCTACCTTATCCCCCGGAAGGAGATCTGTGTAGACTTCATCGATTCCAAGGCTTTCTGCTACTGCTTCACCGACATCTTTTCTGTCACCGGTAAGCATAACTGTCTTTTTGACACCGCTTTGTTTGAGCTGCGCGATCGCACGTTTGGCTTCCGGTTTGACCGTATCAGAAATTACGATGGTCCCGAGGAATTCTTTTTCAGCCGCCAGATATACGACCGTACCAGGGACTGTGCATGGCTCATATTCCACGCCTTTTTCTTCCATCAGCTTTGCATTTCCGGCATAGACAACTCTTCCGTCGATCTTTGCCTTGATTCCGTGGCCGGCGATTTCTTCAGCCTGTTCCACCCTGTCCATAGACAACTCACCAAGCTCCGCTTCTTCGTACGCTTTCTTGAGTGCTGCTGAGATTGGATGATCGGAATAGCCTTCCGCAAGGGCTGCCACTTCAAGAAGTCCTTCTTTTTCCCATCCGTTCGGAATAACTTCTGATACAACGAATTCACCTTTTGTCAGTGTACCAGTCTTATCAAATACAATCGTTTTCATCTCAGAGAGTGCTTCCAGATAATTGCTTCCCTTTACCAGAACGCCCTGTTTGGATGCTGCTCCGATTCCTCCAAAAAAACCAAGTGGAACAGAGATCACCAGTGCACATGGGCAGGAGATTACAAGGAAAATACATGCTCTCTGAATCCATTCTGCAAATCCACCGCCAAGAATGATTGGTGGAAGGAATGCAAGTACAACTGCCGCACAAACCACGATCGGCGTATAGTATTTTGCAAACTTTGTAATGAAGTTCTCTACATGTGCCTTTTTGCTGCTGGCATTTTCAACCAGTTCCAGAATCTTCGCAACTGTAGAATCATCAAACTCTTTCGTTGTGCGCACCTTAAGAAGTCCGCTTCCATTTACACAACCGCTGATAATCTCGGAACCTTCTGTTACTTCTCGCGGAACCGACTCTCCGGTCAGTGCAGAAGTATCTACAAAGGATGTTCCCGATACAACCACACCATCGAGAGGAACTCTCTCTCCTGCTTTGATGACGATCTCTGTACCAATCTCTACATCATCCGGATCAACCTGTTTGAGCTTTCCGTCTTCTTCAATATTCGCATATTCCGGACAGATATCCATCATTGCACTGATTGACTGGCGGGAACGGTTGACTGCATAACTCTGGAATAACTCCCCGATCTGATAGAACAACATAACCGCTACCGCTTCCGAATATTCCTTTACTCCAAGTGCACCAAACGTTGCTATACACATCAGAAAGTTCTCATCAAATACCTGACCATGACTGATATTGCGCACAGCCCGGTAAATGATGTCCCATCCCACGATCAGATAAGGTATCATAAATAACAAAAACTGCACCGGAATTTCGGACTTAAATTCCAGTTTTCCCATATGTTCCAGTACAAAAAGAGGAACATAAATAACTGCCGCTGCGATAATACGGTACAGCATTATTTTCTGTTTTTTCATCATAGAAGACTCTCCCCTTTCATACCTTTCCGATTTTACAGCTGAATCTGGCAATCCGGCTCTACCTTCTTGCATACAGCAACGACTTCCTGCATAATTTCATCAAACCTTACATCATCTGCATCGATCGTAAGCTTCTGCATCATAAAACTTACCGTTGCATCATTTACACCATCAATTTTTTTGATTGCATCTTCCATTTTTGCTGCACAGTTTGCGCAATCAAGGTCTACCATTTTAAATTTTTTCTTCATCTCTTTTTCCTCCTGAAAAATATTTTTCTCACTGAACATATGAGCAACTGTTCATATGTTCATAATAACTCTGTAATAGAAATCCGTCAAGCAATTTAAATAACATTTTTTATTTTCTGACAGTAAAACAAAAAGAAGAACCCGGAATATCCCAGATTCTTCTCAAATTTATATTTTGTTCTTTACTTTTCAAGTAGCTCCAAAATAGGATGCGACATCAGAAACAGATAATACTCCATCGCTTCATCCGCTGTCAGGTGAATCTCCCGGCTGGTCAGCCAGTATTTAAGCCCGTTTACAACGGTAATCGTATGAAACTCCAGAAAGATCTTTTTATCTTTGATACCCTGAAGCTTTTCGATCTTGATCTTATGCCTGCTTACCAGTTCTTCAATCAGCTGGCGAATTTTTTTTTCAAGAATCTCTTCAAATCCATTCTGACCGGTAACTTCAAACGCTTTCAGATAATAGATCCGGTCTTTTTCCATCTTCCGGAACAGCAGATAGATCGCTTCTTTTTCCATCCCGTCTTCCATCATCTCACGGGCATGTCGGAATACCTCTGTCTCCAGAAGCCACTCCATCACTTCATATTTATCCTGAAAGTAATTATAAAATGTCGGTCTGATAACTCCCGCCTGATCTGTGATCATCTTAATTGTTATCTTATCAAAAGATCCTTTGATTAGAAGCTCCTTGAAGCTCTCTGCAAGCAGGTTCTTTGTCAATTCTCTTTTTCTCTCCATGTATCGTCCTCTTTTTCCTGCCCATTTCTCTTGACGAACATTCTATCACAACCGAAACGCTTTTTCAAACCGATTTTCTTTTAGTTTTCTGTGCGTTTTTTATAGTTTGTGTAACCTTTCTGCTGATGCGGATGCTCTTTCCAAAGTCTGTCTGCCGTTTCTTTCCATTCACAGGCATATGCTTCACATTTGCTGCATAAATGCTCTGCACTCTCCGGTGACTGCAGATCTGTTGATTTTGCACCAGTCTCCTTTATCATCTCCTGAAGGATTTCCGGATTCTCAAGCATCGGACATGGCCGCAGATGATTATCATTAAATGGCTGCCGGTCTCTGTATGCCATAAAGAGTGGCTGTTTGAGAGCTTCCAGGAGCGTAACTTCCCGGATATTTGCAGAAGAGTAATGAATAAATACACATGGTTCTACATCTCCATTTGCATTGATATGGCAATAATTTCTTCCTCCTGCGATACATCCTCCGACAAACTCTCCATCATTCTGGAAATCCATCGCATAAATTGGCTTTCCGCCTGTCATACTGCGGATCTCTCTTACCCGGTGATACATATATTCTCTCTGTTCTTTTGTCGGCAGCAGATCCGGTGCTGCATCATTTCCAACCGGCATATAATGAAAATACCAGGTGAAACGACATCCCTTTCCAATGATCATATCCAGGAATTCATCCGATGTAACCGTTTCAATGTTCTTTCTGGTATAACAGATAGACGTACCAAAGATCAGTCCATATTTCTTTAATCGATCCATGGTTGCCATAACCTTGTTGAATACACCCTCTCCACGGCGCATGTCATTGACCTCTTCAAATCCTTCCAGACTAATTGAAAGGGACAGGTTGCCGACTCTTCTCATCTCTTCGCAAAATTCATCATCTACCAGTGTTCCATTTGTAAATGCATGGAATTCGCAGTCATAATGCTTTTCACAAAGTCTGATAATATCTTTTTTTCTTACTAACGGCTCCCCGCCTGTATACATATAGAAATAAATTCCAAGTTCTTTTCCTTGCGTAATGATGCTGTCCATCTCTTCATATGTAAGATTCAGTTTATGCCCATATTCTGCCGCCCAGCATCCGGTACAATGAAGATTACATGCACTTGTCGGATCCATCAGGATCAGCCATGGAATATTACACTGATGTACCTCTCTCATGCTGCGGATCATTTTTGTTCCGTGAAATGCTGCTTCAAATCCAAGGTTTAATGCGGTCTGTTTCACAACATGCGGTTCGATCTCGTCCAGTGCACGGTTCAGATAACGCATCCATTTGGAATCTGGATCCTGTATCAGTTTTCTTGCACCCTCATAGGCACTTTTCTGAAAATTATCTCCCATGAAACGCTCAGTCAGATCCACAATATCAAGCAGACCTTTTTCTCTGTCTTTATCCATTTTTCGCATTGCAAAATCAATTGCTCCACCAAAGGCTGCCCTTGCTGCCTTATGTGTCAGTTCGCCCATACTCTTTTCCTCCTGCTATCTAAAATAGAAAATGTGTAACCGCCATATCTGCTCCTGCGATCAGGAACAGCATCCCGCCAATCCAATAAGCTCTGCGGTTATATTCACAGCCCAGTCTGTATCCAACCTCCACGCCAAGAAAACACTGAATGATCGTAACCGGAAGCAGTACCATCCCCTGTTCCAGAATCTCTACACTCCAAAAACCAATTCCCATTCCGGCAAAAAGCGCATCTACGCTGGTAAGTACTGCCAGTTTTCTAAGCCGTTTCCAATTTATCTCATCGTTTCTACGCTCAAAGATCTGTTTATTATTTCTTGCTTTACAGATCATATAGATACCAAGTCCGATAAATATCAGCACCGACAAAATTTCCCAACCGCTTGCCGCTGTTGAAATCGTTTCATTCATCTTCCTGTCCGGCTTCAGAATATCTGCAACAACATTTCCCAGGATCAATGCAAGGAGTTGTGCCCCTCCAAAAAGCAGACTGGATAAGATTATGTCTTTTCCGTGCTTTCTTGAAAATCCTGCTCCGACACAGATATGTACGACAAATACGTCAAACGAAAGCCCGATTGAAATTAAAAGAATTTCAAGAATACCCATAGATTCGCCTCCTCCTGCTGGCTGTTATATATATATTATGTGATTTTCTTCCGAATAATAAATCTTCAGATTACCGGTTCTGTTTATTTTTTAACGACATCTTTCCACATTTGTCGCATATCTTTTTATTTTTTCAATAGATTCGTGCGAGTGCGCATCTCCGGCACGCAGTGCCTTTTGTTTCCTAGGAAGTTCTTTCGGAATTTCCTAGGAAATAAAAAATTCCCGCAAAGGTAGATCTTCTACCTCTGCAGGAACTTTGCTTTTTTATTATCTTAGTGATGGAATAAACGGATTCCGGTAAATGCCATCGCCATGTTGTATTTGTTACAGGTATCAATTACATTGTCATCACGGATTGATCCACCCGGTTCTGCAATATATGTAACACCGCTCTTATGTGCACGTTCGATGTTATCTCCAAACGGGAAAAATGCGTCTGATCCAAGTGCCACACCCGTCAGCTTATCAAGCCATGCTCTCTTTTCTTCTCTGGTAAATACTTCCGGTTTTTCAGTGAAAATATTTTCCCAGGTTCCGTCTGCCAGTACGTCCATATATTCTTCACCAATGTACAGATCAATTGCATTATCCCGGTCTGCACGCTTGATTCCTTCTTTAAATGGAAGAGCAAGTACTTTCGGGCACTGTCTCAGCCACCAGTTATCTGCCTTCTGTCCTGCAAGACGGGTACAGTGGATACGGGACTGCTGTCCGGCTCCGATTCCGATTGCCTGTCCGTCTTTTACATAGCATACAGAGTTTGACTGTGTATATTTTAAAGTAATCATGGAAATTGCAAGATCTCTCTTTGCGTGATCTGGAATTTCTTTGTTCTCAGTCACTATATTTGAGAAGAAATCATCATCGATCTTCAGTTCATTTCTTCCCTGCTCAAAGGTAATACCAAAAACATCCTTGTGTTCTGTAGGTGCCGGAACATAATTCGGATCGATCTGGATCACATTGTAATTACCTTTCTTTTTCTGTGCAAGAATCTCCAGTGCTTCCGGTTCATATCCAGGTGCGATCACTCCATCCGACACTTCTCTCTTGATCAGTCTTGCCGTATCAACATCACAGACATCAGAAAGCGCAATAAAATCACCGAATGAAGACATACGGTCTGCGCCTCTTGCACGTGCATAAGCACTTGCAAGCGGAGAAAGTTCTCCAAGGTCATCTACCCAGTAAATTTTTGCAAGAGTTTCATCCAGTGGAAGTCCGACTGCAGCACCTGCCGGTGACACATGCTTAAAGGAAGTTGCTGCCGGAAGTCCGGTTGCTTTTTTTAATTCCGATACCAGCTGCCATCCGTTAAATGCATCCAGAAAGTTGATATATCCCGGACGGCCCATCAGAACTTTGATCGGGAGATCACTTCCGTCTTTCATATAGATACGTGACGGCTTCTGATTTGGGTTACATCCATATTTGAGTTCTAATTCATTCATGATTCCTGCTCCTTCTTCACCTTTGTATACTATTTATTCTTATTGATGATCTTGCTTTCGTATGTTCCTGTCTCAATATCAATATATCTTACAAACAGAGATACTTTATTATCTGCATTCAGACTGTTCCAGAGTGTGTCTGCAAATGTGTCCATATCATCCGGAATTGCAACAAGCTTTGGTTCTCCTTCAAAACTCGGAAGCGGATTTCCATCACACTTGTATGTGTGGATAAAATGTCCTTCTCCGGCTACCGGATTCTCATATGCAAAGGTGTAACGGTTGCATGCATCCGGATTTCCGTTATTGCTCTTCAAAATGGACATTGCATAGTTATATTTTCCGTTCTCAATGTGCATGATACCGGAAATACGAGGTGTGTAGTTTGGTCCATCCGGTTCAAATTCACGGCTTCGAAGGGACTGTTCAAACGTCATCTGTCTGTCCATACCTTCATAAATTGTATCAGTCTGATCTCCGTTTGTAACGATCGTCTTATTGCCGAGTACACGCACCGGTGCGTAGATAATTAAGCTTGGGTCTGTCAGCTTTGACTCGTCAAATGCCTGTGTGCGGATTCCTTCTCCTTCTTCTACAAAGACACGATTACGGCTGTTCTCACTTCTTCCCATGATAAAATAAGCTGTGACCGCTTTGCTTCCGTCGGCAGACTTTCCGATGATGATCCCTCTTCCAGGATAAGAATTGCTCTGCAGTTCTTTTTCAATAGATAACATTTCCATGCTTCAATCTCCTTTTATAACTTGTACTTATGTTTGCACATTTATTTATCACTATTTATTATAACTCATAATACCACTATATTTCCAGTCTTTCTGTAAATTTTTTTTCAAGTTCTTTTAAAACATCATTTTCAAGACCACCGTTCCATGGTAAAATGTTAGTAAAATAACAATTCAAATTTGGGGATTATTTACAAAAGAGAGGTTTTACTTCATGAGTAGAAACAGAAAAATGGATTTTGCAGCCGGGATACAGGATGGCATTCCCATCTGTCTCGGCTATATTGCGGTATCATTTACCTTTGGTATCATGGCAAAAAATGCAGGACTTTCCACTTGGAAAGCCGTTCTGCTTTCCCTTACAAACCTGACCAGCGCCGGGCAATTTGCTGGTCTGTCACTGATTACGGCATCCGCATCCTATTTTGAAATGGCATTTACCCAGCTCATCATCAATCTCAGGTATTCACTGATGTCCTGTGCCCTTTCACAGAAAATTGATAACCACTATCCTTTTTTCCACCGTTTTCTTATCGCATACGGTGTAACGGATGAAGTCTTCGGCGTATCCGTATCCCGCCCCGGAAGGATTACTCCATGGTATTCTTACGGTGTGATGGCACTTGCCGCACCTGGCTGGACACTTGGCACTTTCCTCGGAGTAGTATCAGGAAGTATCCTGCCTGACCGGATCGTCAGCGCACTGAGCGTTGCATTGTATGGAATGTTTATCGCAATCATTATTCCTCCGGCACGTGATAACAGGATCATCGGAACCATTGTCGTGATTTCCATGGCAGCAAGCTTCCTTTTCACAAAGGCTCCTGTGCTATGCCAGATTTCTTCTGGCTTCCGAATCATTATCCTTACGATTCTGATTGCCGGAATCGCAGCGTATTTCTTCCCTGTAAAAGAAGAAACAAATCCAGAAGATAAGGAGGATTCTTCCGTTGAAGCATAATCTATATATGTATATCTTTGTCATGGCAGCCGTCACCTATCTGATCCGTATGCTGCCACTGACGCTGATCAGGAAAGAGATCAAAAATACTTTTATAAAATCTTTTTTATATTATGTACCTTATGTAACTCTGGCTGTTATGACCTTTCCGGCCATTCTGACAGCCACCGCCAATATCTGGTCTGCCGCCATTGGTTTTGCAATCGCACTGATCCTTGCATGGAACAGAAAAAGTCTGATCTGTGTTTCCCTTTTTTCATGTGCCGGCGTATTTCTTGTTGAATTATTAACCGGACTGTAGACTGTAAGACAGATGATCTGAATAAAGGAGGCTTTCTTATGTGGACTAAAAGTTTTTCACGTTATACCCGCATTTTGCTGGTCAGCGCTGCTGTTATCATTGGCGCACAGATCAGCATCTCACTTTTTGAAAGCGATTTTCGTGTTTCCATCGGAATTTTTGGCATTTTCATGTCTCTGATCCTTTTTGGGAAATATCCGGTTCTTCCGGTCACAGTGATAAGTGCCCTCTGTGTTTTCTTTTCCCGTACACTGATGCACTGGCTTCGCTTTGGCAGTTGGAATCCACAGAGCTATTTTCCGGAAATGTTTTTCTATCTGGTCTACGGAATCCTTTTTTTCCTCTACTGCCGTAAAAATGACTATGAACTTTCGACGTATTCCCTACCCTGGATGTTTCTTTTTGACTATCTGGCAAATATAACAGAACTGCTGTCCCGTATGGGTATGGACGCTTTTTCTTTTCAGTCCCAGGCAGGTGTCCTTCTGGTTGCGCTTCTGCGTACTGCACTTGCAGGTCTTCTCCTGTTCTGTCTCAGCCATTACAAGTTCAGTCTTCTGAGTGCTGAACATGCACGGAGATACCAGAATCTTCTTCTTTTGATCTCTGAGCTTAACGGCGAAGTTGTTCTGATGCAGAAAGGCACACATATGATAGAGGACACCATGAGCACCGCATACCGCCTTTACCACGATATGAGTGAACGGAATATAGACGAATCCCTCACCCGCACTGCACTTCAGATCGCACGGGATGTCCACGAGATCAAAAAAGACTACAATTTGATCGTAAGAGGACTTTCCTCTTCAATGAAAGTAAATTCTGAAAATGACGGAATGAGCCTGGATGATATCCTCACCATTCTGAAAAGCAGCCTGGATGCATCCCTTCCAAAAGGGAAACGACTTTCTTTTAATATACAGCTGGAAGAAAATCTTTATACACAGAACCATTATCTTCTGCTCTCAATCTTCCGCAATCTTTTCAACAATGCAATTGAAGCAACAAACGGAAATCTGGTCGAGCTTTCTGTCCGTCAATCCTCCACGGATTCTTCTTATGTTATTGAAGTTGAAGATCATGGGCCCGGAATCGATCCGGAGGATATGGAACAAATTTTTGAACCTGGTTTTTCCACAAAGATCAATTACGAAACCGGCGAAGTCAATCGGGGACTTGGCCTTAGCCTGGTAAAGGATTTTATCGAATTCCGCCTAGGCGGAACCATCCGGGTAACTTCCGTTCCCGGAAAAACAGTTTTCACACTTACTATACCAAAAGAGAAATGGAGCGGTTTATAAATGAAATTCTATCTCATTGATGATGATAAAAATGTACTGCATATATTAAAACGTATTATACGGGACCGGGGACTTGGAGAGATTGCCGGAACTGCAGAAAACGGTGTGGATGCACTCACGGATCTTCCTCTTATAAATCCAGACATCGTAATTGTTGATCTTCTGATGCCGGAAATAGACGGAATCACTTTCGTAAAACGTGCCCGCTCTTATGCACCGGATCTTACTTTTATTATGCTTTCCCAGGTTGCATCCAAAGATATGATCGCAGACGCCTATTCTGCGGGCATTGAATTTTATATTCATAAGCCGATCAACAGTATCGAAGTAGAATCCATCCTCCGGAAGGTCAGTGAATCCCTGACCGCCCGCCGGACATTGCAGCAGGTACAGACGATTTTCCAAGCCCAGCAGAATTTTGTACAGCCACAGGGATTTATAAATGATACAGCTGAAAAACCTTATATTATCCGGTTAAAAGGAATTCTCCAAAAGCTTGGCATCACCGGCGAACGTGGCAGCAAGGATATCATTTCCCTTGTCGATTATCTGATCCAGCATAACCAGAAAGTTGACAATGTCACTTTAAGCGAACTTTGCAGCCGGTTCAGTGACAATCCGAAATCCATGGAACAAAGGATCCGTCGGACAGCCAACATGGGAATGGTCAACCTTGCCAACCTTGGTCTTGAGGATTACGCCAATGACACGTTTACAACCTACTCCAACTCCCTGTATAACTTTGAACAAGTCCGAAGGGAAATGGATTTCATCCGTGGAAAAAGTGTACGGCACGGCAATGTGAAAATTAAAAATTTCCTGAATGCACTGATTCAGGAATGCACCGAGAGGGCCTGATTTTCAGGTCCCCTCCTGCTTCTTATTTCATCTCTTTACGTAATTTTTTTATTTATATATTTTCCCTATAATTCATTATCACTTATAGTTACCGTCATTATATACAATAAATCCTTCCCGTATTTGTAGTTTTTTCCAAAAATAAATTTCATTTTGATACTTTTTGTATCTTTTTGTAACTTCCATTTTATTATGTTATCACGATAACTGATGCGAATAAATATAAATTTTAAGGAGGATATCATATGTTAACAATCGTAAAAGGTATTGGTTTACTGCTTCTCACTTTAGCCTGCTTCTCTGTATTCAGCCTGAAGTTTCCAAAAGGATCAGAAGCAATGTCTGGAATGGCTAATGCAGCTGTTGCTTCGTTCCTGGTTGAAGCTGTTCACCATTACATCACAGGTGATTTATTAGGAATTGCATTTTTCTCAGAACTCGGAACCGTATCCGGCAGCTTCGGGGGAATCGCTGCAGCTACTTTAGTTCCGATCAGTATGGGATGTAATCCGGTACTTGCAGTCGTTGCAGGTGTCGCAGTTGGAGGATACGGAATCCTTCCTGGTTTTGTAGCAGGTTATATTGTAGGCTTTGTAGCTCCGTTCCTGGAAAAGAAACTTCCAGAGGGTCTGAATCTGATCGTTGGTGCTCTTGCAATCGCACCGCTCGCAAGAATTATCGCCATCGCAGTTGATCCGGTCGTTAATTCAACACTGCTCAACATCGGACGTATGATTTCTGCCGCTGCTGAACAGTCTCCAATTATCATGGGATTCCTGCTCGGTGGTATTATGAAGATGATCTGTACCTCACCACTCAGTTCTATGGCCCTGACTGCTATGCTCGGACTTGATGGACTTGCAATGGGTATTGCAGCAATTGCATGTGTTGGTGGTTCTTTCACAAACGGTATCATTTTCGACCGTTTAAAACTTGGCGAACGCAGTAATGTTATCGCGGTAATGCTTGAACCTCTTACACAGGCTGATATTATTACACAGAATCCGATCCCGATTTACGGATCAAACTTCTTTGGCGGCGGACTTGCCGGACTTGCAGCAGCTATGCTCGGCATCATCAATAACGCCCCTGGAACAGCATCTCCGATTCCTGGGCTTTTAGCTCCATTCGGATTCAACCCACCGCTTAAGGTTGTAGCTGCAATCGTACTTGCTGCGATTGGTGGATCTTTAGCTGGATTTGTTGGTTCTATCGTATTTAAAGGTTTTGCAAAAACACCTGCAGATATCAACGCATCTGAAAGAGTTACTGAAACAATTGCTCCAGAAGTTGCTATCGCTGCTGAATAATCAAAATGACTATTTCAAACTGCTTGTTTATATAGCCCTTAAAGAAGAAAAAGACTCGAAAACTTTTGTTTCCGGGTCTTTTTCGATTTACGGAAAATTATATTTCTCACTCCAGTGTTTCTTCTATATCTGCGTTGATTCCTCTGTGTTCAATCGGAGTTGAAAATACGATCAGTGTCTTTGTCCTTCCAAATCGCTGCAATCTCTTTCAATGGGCATTTGGCATTTCTCTGTAAAATATTCAAAATTATACGATCCACTGCATCCAGTTCATGATTTTTCATTTGCACTACCTCTTTCTGACATCCCATTTATACTTTTGACACTCACATCAAAGAATGCACCTCACAAAGTATTTTCGTTTTACAAAAAACACTCCTGCAAGTCAAAAAAAGAGGTACTCTCTGCGTTCTTCTCCGCAGTAAAGTACCTCTTTGTACAAATATTTTCACTCTTTAAATATGTTAAAAATAATAGCATTCCTTTTTCTTCCTGTCAATAAAAAGACATTTATTTTTTCCTATTTTTCCTATTTTGATTTGACATTTGTCCTACCACGTGATATTCTGAAATTGTGTTTTAGATAAGATTTAGATTTCACATATTTTTGTAAATCATTAACATCTGTCTGATGACTTACAAAAATATGTGATTTTTATTTTTATCGGCATCATCAATTTTTTAGGAGGTACTACTAATGAACAAGGGTACAGTTAAGTGGTTCAACGCACAGAAAGGCTACGGATTCATCACAAACGAAAGCACCGGAGAAGATGTATTCGTACATTTTTCAGGAATCGCAGGAGAAGGATACAAATCTCTTGAAGAAGGACAGAACGTTACTTTCGATATCACAGAAGGAAACCGCGGACTTCAGGCTGTTAATGTAACAGTTGCGTAATCACTGCAAAAGATGCTAGAGTAAAAAGCCCGGCTTGTGGATCACTCCACAGCCGGGTTTTCTATGTTATAAATGTGCTTTGCTGGAATTACCCAAGCATTTCTCTATATATCCGCATTACATTCTTATAGAAGATTTTCTCAATCTCGCTCTCTGTAAATCCATTCTTTTTAAATACCTCTTCCAGCTTTTCCATATCTGCCGGGGATGCGATCTCCAGTTCTCCATTCATACCATCAAAGTCTGAACCAAGTCCTAAAGCCTCTATTCCCGCCATATCACGGATATATTTTGCATGTGCCACAATATCCTCCGCTCTGCTCACAACCGTCTCTCCGTCTTTCCAGTCGCGCAGGAAATATGCATAATAATTCAGCCCGATCACACCGCCTCTTTCCCCGATCGCTTTCAGAAGTTCATCATTCAGGTTTCTCGGATGACTGCACAAATGTCGCGCGTTGGAATGGCTCGCTACAAAAGGCTTCTTTGTGAACTTTAATACATCCCGGATTCCTGCATCGTTTAAATGTGCCACATCGATGATCATTCCCAGTTTCTCCATCTCTTCCAGAAACTCAATCCCACGCGCTGTAAGCCCATATCCGGCTTCTGAAAAGGCTTTTCCGGCAAATTCTCCGCCAGTCGCTTTTGCCGGATATCCAAGCTGATTCGGATAGTTCCAGGTCAGAGTCATCATCCTTGCCCCCATCCGGTAAAAGTCTCTTAAAAGGGAAGGATCGCCCTCACAGATTTCTCCTTCTTCCAATGTCAGCAACGCTGACATCTTTCCATTTTTCCGGTTTTCTTCAATCTCTTCATACTTCGTGACCGGTCGGATCCAGTCTTTATTTTTCTCCATTTCCTGATAAAATACATCCGCCATTTTCATTGCATAACGGAATGGACTTCCTGCAAGTATCGGATCCTCCAGATCCAGAAAAAGGGCAAAATTCTGAATCAGATAATCCCCCTTTTTCATCTGTTCAAGATCCACATTTAAATTATTTTTACGAAGTGAAATCTCTTTTCCCTGTTCCTTTCCTCTCAGAATCGCTAAAATCGTATCACAATGCATATCTGCTACTTTCATTTTCTATTCCTCCATCTTTTTTCTTTCTTATAATATCTACCGTATGTGATCCCGCACCAACCAGTTCCGGGCGTTCACACGTAGTCAGATGATAGTCAATAAACGTCTGGAAGGTCTTTTCATCCATCGTATTTAACACCTGACGCATATAATCGGATGGTCCATCCGCCGAAATAATCTGGATCCGTTCCATTCCTGCTGCTTCATTGTAGCTGTCAATATCCTCCAGGCGCACATAATCATACAAATCCTCCGGTGAAGGACATACCCGGTAATTCGCATCCAGCTTGCCATTTTCCAGGCACTCCTGAATATGGTTCTCCCGGAATCCATACACCAGAACACTGTACTCATTCATTGTATAAGCCACCAGGATCGTGCCCTCATCCTTCAGAACACGCTTCGCCTCCATCAGCGCCTTCACCTTATCTTCCTTTGTATAAAGATGATACATCGGCCCAAACAGGATGATCAGGTCAAATTCCTTATCTGGAAAACGTGACAGCTTCAGCGCATTTCCCTGATATGCTTTCACAGAACTGTTCTTCTTTTTCAGAATTCCCAGATTGTATTTTACCAGCTCTACCGCCGTCACATCGTACCCTTCTTCGGCAAGCGCAACACTGTAGCGCCCGGTTCCGGCTCCTACATCCAGAATCTTTACCTGTCTATGCTCCCGCTTAGGAAGATATTTGTGAATGTACTTCATTGAAGTGATAAATTCTACCTGTCCATGGCGGCTCTTAAGCCGCTTCTCTTCGTTGAATTTGTTATAATATTTTTCAAGCTCTGTCATCATAAATCTATTGTATCCTTTGTTTTTATTCTAGGGCTGCCGCTCTCCGGAATAAAATAATTCCGATCACAAACAAGACAGCGATCATCCCCACACCAATATTGATATTGCCGGTAAGCTGCGAGATCAGGCTCACGATCGTTGTTCCCATAAAGGACGCGCCTTTTCCGCAAATATCCATTAAGCCGAAGAATTCACCTGACTGGTTTGCCGGTATGATCTTCGTAAAGTAAGATCTTGAAAGCGCCTGCACACCTCCCTGGAACATACCTACCCAGACTGCAAGGACCCAGAACTGCCACTGGTAATGCAGAAAAATCGCAAAAATTGCCACTCCAAGATATGCTACGATACATACTGTGATCAGCTTTTCTGCAGAATATTTCTGCGCCAGTCTTCCGAAAATAATCGCAAACGGAAAAGCTACGATCTGCGTAAGCAATAATGCAAGAAGAAGTCCTGTGCTGCTAAGCCCAAGTGCAGATCCGTATGCAGTTGCCATATCAATAATCGTATAAACCCCATCAATATAAAAGAAAAACGCCAGAAGGAACAGAAAAACCTTCTTCTCCTTCTTTACATTTTTCAGTGTAATGCCGATTCTTTTGAAGCTTTCTGAAAAAGCATGCTGCTTCTTTTCTACATAATACTTCTGGTGATAAGTTTTCAGAAGTGGTAATGTCATAATTACCCACCATACCGTGATGATCACAAAGGAAACCATCATTGCTGTTTCCATTGTAATCCCAATCTTCCCTGCATTTAACACAACCAGAAGACAGATTACAAACGGTACACAGCTTCCGATATATCCCCACGCATATCCCTGGGAAGAGACTTCATCCATCCGGTCTTCCGATGTCACATCGACAAGCATGGAATCATAAAATACCAGTGTTACGGAATATCCGACCTTTGCAATGACAAAAACTACCAGAAAGGCCAGCCAGTACTTCGCAAATCCCAGAGCAACTGAAGCAATTGTCCCGATTCCAAGTGCAATTGTAAAAACTGGTTTTTTATAGCCTTTTGTATCTGCAACGGTTCCAAATACTGGTCCTGCAAGTGCCGTAAGCAAGGTTGCAATGGATACTGCATATCCCCAGTATGCCAGATACTGTACATCCGAAAGTCCCTGCTTTCCTGCGATATAGTTGAAATAAATCGGTAAAATGGTTGCTGCCAGAAGTGTAAATGCAGAATTTCCGACATCATAAAGTATCCAGTTTTTCTCCTGTTTTGTCAGTTTTGTTTTCATTCAACGTATCCTCCTTGCCCGGAAGCTGAGAACCAAATGTGTAGGCATATACAGAATCTAATGTAGCGCTTCCTTCCAAAAACGGTTTGTATTCACAGATCAGTTTGTCTGCCAGTGGAACTGCTTTTTCATAAAGATGAAGCAGTCTTCTTATCTGTTCCCTGCAGGATCCATTCTCATGATACTTGATAATAAACCCATGAAAATCATAATAAAGTCCTGCCACTTTAAGTGCTGCATAAAGTGCCATCCGCTTTATTTTAGATGGACAGACAAGAATCCTGTCATAAAATACCATTCCATTCAGTGCTTTTTTGACTTCCTTTGCTGTAATTCCGCGATAAAAATCTTTTATAATTACCGCATTTTTCATAGAAGGAACAATATGTCCGGTCAGCCTCCTGCTCACTGGATTTTCTCCATTCATAATCATCAGCTTACGGTCCAGCTCGCCCTCCACTGCAATATGTGCAAGACCAGTCTCTTTTACTGTCTGTTCCACGTAACCATGGCAGGTCACATCCAGCGCAAAATGGCAGAGCACTCCATATACATAAGCCAGATGCTTCTCATACTGGTCGTGTGTATGTAAAACCTTTGCTGCATGAACGAAGAACTTTGCTCCGCTCTCGCTATGCATACGGCTTCCCAACTGATTGACCTTGTTCTTGCAGAGTGGTCTGTAATAAAAAAGAATATCCGGTCCATGAAGTCCAATATTAAAAAGCTCCGGGTATTTATCAATAACTTTTCTCTCATATCCGCTTAATCTGCCCCTGATCTGCTGTCCGAAAATGTAATGTGCATAGGTTGACGGCATATTATCCCATCCTTTCTTTTCTGAAACACGTTTTATTATAGACGTTGCACTTTACAGGCTCTATCTTACTTCTGTAAAGCTTATATAACGGCTTTGTAAAAAAGAATGTACCTCGGTACATTCTCGCGCCGAGCGCAGTCGCTTGCGACATTCTTCATCTTCGTGCGAGTGCGCATCTCCGGCACGTAGTGCCTTTTATTTCATAGGAAGTTCCTTCGGAATTTCCTATAAAATAAAAAGTAATAACTAAAATGATACGCTCTAAATAAATAGTAACACAAAAAGGCCTTTCAGGATAGTCCCGAAAGGTCTTCTGCACAACACTTTTAAAATACTTTCATTGTCCACTTGCTCATATCCCACACTTCATTTACCACATCCTGATAAAATTCCGGCTCATGGCAAATCAGAAGAATACTTCCTTTGTATTCCTGAAGCGCTTTTTTCAGAGATTCCTTTGCATCCACGTCAAGATGATTGGTCGGCTCATCCAGGATCAGCAGATTCGTGTCCCTGTTGACCAGCTTACAAAGTCTTACCTTTGCCTGTTCACCACCACTCAGTACCCTTACCTGGCTCTCAATATGCTTGGTAGTGAGTCCGCATTTTGCAAGGGCGGAACGCACTTCATACTGGGTAAATGACGGAAATTCCTGCCACAGTTCTTCAATACAGGTTGTCTTGTTCTCTCCTTTAACTTCCTGTTCAAAATAGCCGATCTGAAGATTTTCCCCAAGCTCACACTCGCCGGAAATTGCCGGGATCAGACCAAGTACACTCTTCAAAAATGTAGTCTTTCCAATACCATTGGTTCCGACAATCGCAATCTTGTGTCCTCTTTCCATCTGGAAATTCAGCGGCTTGGAAAGTGGTTCATCATAACCGATTACAAGATCCTTTGTTTCAAATAACATTTTTCCCGGAGTCCGTCCGTAACGGAACTTAAATTCCGGTTTCGGCTTTTCCGCTGCCAGCTCAATTACATCCATTTTATCCAGCTTCTTCTGTCTGGACATCGCCATATTTCTTGTAGAAACACGGGCTTTATTTCTCGCCACAAAGTCCTTCAGTTCACTGATCTCCTGCTGCTGTCTGCGGTATGCTGCCTCAAGCTGTGCTTTCTTAACTGCATAGACCTCCTGGAAATGTTCATAGTCTCCCACGTAGCGGTTCAGTTCCTGATTCTCCATATGATAGATGATATTTACCACTTCATTCAGGAACGGAATATCATGGGAAATCAGAATGAATGCATTCTCATAATCCTGCAGATACCGCTTCAGCCACGTAATATGTTCTTCATCCAGATAGTTTGTCGGTTCGTCCAGAAGCAGGATATCCGGCTTCTCAAGCAGAAGCTTTGCCAGAAGAACCTTTGTTCTCTGACCTCCGCTTAGATCTGTAACATCACGGTCAAGTCCCAGATCCAGAAGTCCCAGTGCTCTTGCGACCTCTTCTACCTTTGCATCGATCGTGTAAAAATCATGCAGTGTCAACTCGTCCTGGATCGTTCCAAGCTCTTCCATCAGAAGATTCATCTCATCCTCATCTACTTCGCCAAGCTTCTCACAGATCTCGTTCATCCGCTGCTCCTTCTGTAAAAGCGGATCAAATGCACTTTTCAGCACGTCCTGGATCGTCATTCCACTCTGAAGGACTGCATGCTGATCCAGATAACCTGCGCGCACATTCTTTGCCCATTCTACCTTTCCCTCGTCCGGCGTAAGTTTCCCGGTAACAATACTCATAAAGGTGGATTTCCCCTCTCCGTTTGCTCCTACAAGACCGATGTGCTCCCCTTTTAAAAGGCGAAACGATACATCATCAAAAATGGCACGGTCACCAAAACCGTGTGTCAGATGTTCTACATTTAATATACTCATATTTTATTATTCTCCCTAATTCATTTCTTTACACATTGTCTTTTATTATATGTGGAAATCGGGGTTCTTTCAATATAAACAGACAAAAAACCCCAGTTCTATATCTATATCTAAAATCCAAAATCACTCAACTCCTTTAATCCTCTCGACAACAGTTCCATTCTTTTCCAAAATAATCCAAGCAAGGACTGGAACCATAGTACAAACTAGCAAACTGATTCCCACTGCAAATAAAAGTGAAAGTAATGGCACTGAAAACGCAATCCCACGATAATTCATTGATTCATAAAGAAGATACGTAGCTCCCATTCCTACTGTTAGCGTAACAAGCCATGCGCCGCCTGCATAGAGAACTCCTTCCCTGACCAGCATTCCAAGAATCTGCTTCGGAGTCATCCCGATACTCTCCATAATCGAAAGCTCCATCATCCGGCTCTGCACATTTACTACAAAGGTGTTCATGTAGTTCATGATTCCGATAAAAGCCAGAATCAGCACAATCCCGATTCCCAGTTGCGGCATATTACCTTGTGCTTTTTCAATCTCATCTGCATCTTCGATTTTGGATTCCCAGGAAAAGTCTTTTGCATTGTCATTTTCTTCTAATAACGCCATGATTTCTTGTTCTGTATCTCTATCATATTCTTTGTGATATTTTATGCTGGTCTTTAATATAATTGGATTATTGGCAAATGTTTTCACTACCTGATCACTGGCTATAATCGTCGGTGGGTATCCAAGGAGTGCCGTATAATAATTCTCGTCCGTAACTCCTTCTATGATAAAAGTTTTTGTCGTTTGTTGATCTTCATACAAAGCACATGTCACATTTTTTCCTATTACGTCAGCATCTGCGAAATCCAAACCATTTCGATAAACAATACATGCTTTTCCCGAAAGGAAGTCCTCTTTATTGATCGGATGCTCAAGACTGTTATTTAAATAATCAAATTCCTGTTCATCAATTCCGATCAGAGAGGATCCAAAATTCTCAGGATGATTCTGATACTCGTCCTTGTCCTTACTATATGGAGTACTCATCCACTTTGCATAAAATTCTTTCATCCACATCTCAGCAAAATCCGGTTCCCATGGAACTGTAATCTCGGCAAATATCATAGAATGTACTTCAGAGACTCCGGCATTTTCTTTGATTGACTTCACGAAAGCTTCATCCAGAATATCTCTTCTGTCTTCTGATTTTTCTTTGCATGCCGTATCATTTTTAATAACCATATCCGTATCCATATAATTTGACACTATGGTTCTTGCTGCCTGACTGTCCAGCATGGTCACAATACAAAGGTACACAGACAGACTGGCTGCCAAGGACAACAGTACCACCGCAGTTCTTTTCTTATCCTTTGTAAACTGCTCCATAGAAAGTCTTGCTATTACTTTCCCCTTTCCTGCTCTTCTTACTTTTACGGTTTTGTGGGTCGGACAATAACCAAGCGCTTCTATTGGAGAGATATCTGCTGCCATTTTTGCTGGTTTTCGGCTGGCCAGAAAAATAGTAACTCCAACCAGTAAGATGGTTGCCAGCAGAACTACCGGATGAAAACGAACCATATCTGCTCCTACATAACCACTTTTGATTCCAAGTGATTTTACTACAACAGGAATCAGGAAAAAGGATACCATCCCACCTGACAGACATCCAAGTACTGTCCCTGCAGATCCGATCAGAAGCATCTGTTTTTTCATCATCCTTTTTATCTGCTTTTCCGTCATTCCGACCGTCTGAAGCAAACCATAATAACGAACTTTTCCAGCTACGGAAAGATACATAATATTATAAATAAGCAGATATGCACACAAACAGGTAACTGCAATCAAGCCAATAAGACCTGCCAATATCTGAACCGATGCGCCAAGATCTTCCATAAAGAAAAGATTCTGCTGCTTTCCAAGGTTCATACTTTCGATAAAAGCATTCTGCTCTGTTTTTGTCATTATTTTTTGCTTAAAATCCATAAGGTAACGACCTGAAGCTGCCTGCGAAAGCTTCCACCCCGATTGATCATAGAATTCTTTCGAAACATAAAACTGCTTCTTGGGTCCATATCCGTCCCAGATCCCACAGATTCGAAAAGTCCCTGTAAAGATCCCCTCATTTGTTCCATAAGACATAGCAAGGGTATCGCCTACATCAAGATCTTCGTAACCACATTCTTTTAAAGCGGATTGTGTTACCATTATCTCATCCAAAGCTGTCGGATATCTTCCTTCCAGCTTTTCTCTGACCGGCTCCATCATCTGTGTCCAATATCCATCATCTGCCCAGATCAGTCCCACATTCGGGGTGGAATCCTGATCTGTTTTTTCTACCCATCCACAGACTCCCACTGTACCTGTCAGAACGATATCCGGGTTGTTCTCACACATTTGCCTCTGTTCATCCGTCACTCCATACATGATTGCATCAAATTCTGCTCCTGACATACGGATGTTCTGAATTTTCTGAAGCCTAAAATAAGAATCTCCAACTGTGAATATTGTGAATACCAAAAAGGAAGAAAGAAGAATCGCAAGGAGCAAAGTAATGGTCTTTCTCCTGTTTACTTTTAAAGCATTCCGTGCCATTCTTTTGATCACTTTCTGATTCGGATTCTTAAGCATAGGAATCACTTCCCTTCCCGGTATCTCCTACAATCTTTCCGTCCTCAATATGTACGATACGATCTGCAAGCTGTGCAATGTCTCTGTCATGCGTGATAAGAATCAAGGTCTGGCTGAACTGTTTTGCTGCCATTTTCAAAAGTCCAAGTACATCATGGCTGGTAACCGAATCCAGATTTCCCGTCGGTTCATCAGCCAAAATAATGGCAGGCTTCGACGCAAGCGCCCTGGCAATCGCAGCCCTCTGCTGCTGTCCACCAGATAATGTCCCAGGAAGAGCTTCCCTCTTCTCTGACAGCCCTAAAAGTTCGAGTATCCCATCCACATACTCCACATCAACCTTTCTTCCATCCAGTTCCACCGGAAGAATGACATTCTCATATACATTAAGATCCGGGACAAGATTATAATTCTGAAAAATAAACCCGATCTTTCTTCTGCGGAATATGGCAAGCTGTTCTTTTTTCAATCCCAGAAGGCACTTCCCCTTCTGTTGGCACATCCAGTCCACCCAGCATATGCAAAAGTGTACTTTTCCCGGATCCGCTTTTTCCGATAATGGCAACAAATTCCTGATCTTTCACACGAAAATCTACGCCATCCAATGCCTTTACCGTATTTTCACCCATTTGATAGTATTTTTTTAAGCTTCTTGTCTCTACAATGTATTCTTTCATTGGTTTGCCTCCTTCTTTTGATATTCTATAGAATATCTCCTAAAAATCACAAACCTGTCTCAATTTTCAATTATCACAAGATTGTGACAATCCCCGATCGGTTGGTTATGTTACGATTCATTCACCGGTAAATACAAGCGAAAACACGCTCCTTTTCCCACTTCAGACTGTACTTCTATGTAGCCCTTCTGAAGTTCCATGATTGTTCTTGCAAGATATAATCCGATCCCAACCCCTGGTTTATCATGCACCTCCGGCTCACGGTAAAATCTTATAAAGATCTCTGCCTGCCTCTCCGGGGCAATCCCTTTTCCAGTATCAGAAATGCTGATCTTTAAAAATAATTCCTGTCTTTCTGTCTGAATATGGATCTTTCCACCTGGTTCGGTATACTTGAGTGCATTATCCAGAATATTATAAATTGCTTCCTCCGTCCATTTGCTGTCATGACGAATCATCATATTTTCTTCGCAGTTCACATATAGATCAATCCCCTTTGACGCCGCCTCCGGAACCACACCGGCAACTGCGTGGCGGATTGTTTCGTATAGATTTTTGTCTTCCTTATGTATTTGCAGAATTCCCGTTTCAAGCCTTGACATTTTTACCATGCTCTGCATTAAAAAATCAATTTTTTCCATCTGCCCTTTGATTTTTCCCAAAAACTCCTGACCGCTTTGCGAAAACTCCTCGTCCTCAAGAAGTTCCAGGTATAGTTTAATATTGGCAATGGGCGTCCTTGTCTGATGGGATATATCAGAAATCAATCCCTTTACTCTTTCTTTCTCACGAAAACCGTCTTCTTCTTTTTTCCGAAATACATGCTCGGCTTTCTCTAATTGTGTTCCTGTTCTTCCCCAGAGGCTATCCTCCAATTCCTCTTCCATATTCCATTCTTTTCCTGTTACGATAGCATCCAGAGCATCTTCCACCTTTTCAGCAAACAACTTCGCTTCTTTTTTTATCCGGTAGTTTTTCCATAACAATACCAGTACTGCTGCAAATAAAATTATCATCATGATACACATCAGCCAATCCATTGATATCCCATCCCATATACATTTGAAATATACCTGTGATTCTTATCTTCAATCTTTCCTCTCAGACGATTCACATTTACTACCAGTGTGTGCTTGTCCACAAACTGTCCTCCACTGTCCCACAACCGCTCCAATAACAGATCATAAGTCAGAAGCTGTCCTCGGTTCATAAGAAATTGACGAAGCAGACGGCACTCTGTCGGTGTGACGGGGCATTCCTGACCTTTTACCGTTACTCGTGCATTATCCAAATCTATATATAAATACTCATCTGCAAAAATCAGACGATTGACCGAAGCAGTTCTTTTTAAAATGACTTCTATTTTTCTAAGTAAAATCTTCATTGAAAATGGTTTAGTAACGTAATCTTCTGCCCCGGATTCATATCCTGCCAGAGCATCCTCCTCCATATCCCTGGCTGTCAGGTAAATGACCGGAACTTCTCTTTGCTTTTTTACCCACTGGCAAAAAGAGAAGCCCTCGCCATCTGGAAGATTCACATCCAGAAGGACCATATCTATCTGATTCTCAAAAAAAATCTGCTTCCCTTTTTCCATAAAAGTCACACCATAAACTCCATATCCTGACTTTTTCAAAGAATAACAGATCGCCTGATTCAAATCAAAATCATCTTCTACAACTAATATATACTGCATATCCTAATTCCTCCGATACAGATTCTCACAAAGAAATCTCTGCATAGCAATGATACCTTTCAATATTGTACCACAGACTTTTCCTGGGTATGGGAAAAAAAGAAAGAATCTCAATTTTGTGATTATTCAGTGCACAAAAAAAGAAAATATTTTATAAGTCTTTTCATATATCGTTTGTTTTTTTGTTTACCTTATTAATTTCCTCTCTGAAATTCTTTTTTGCCATGAAAGTTTTCTGTCTTTCTTCTGCCACCTGATTCAAAGCATCATCTCTTTCTCTTCTCATCTTTTTCGTATGCAGTTACGTTCGACATATTTGTTTTCCTTTTGTCTCAATCACTTATAAAAAGTTGCTCTACACTGTATGACCTGCAGGCGAGTTGGCTCATGGAAGAACCGCCCTACTTTTGAGGAACTGGCAGTTATGTTCGAGGGCAGTACTGCCAGCGGTGCAGAGCGAGCCTACCGCAGAGCAGTAGACAAACTGACGGAATTGTTAGTTGCCGAGGGCGCAATTCATGCTGATTTTGAGAACGGCACAGCCGAAATCATTCGGCTTGCTGATTGGGATACAATTAAAACGAACTGGTTTGCCAATGAGGCGATCCGATATATTTTATCATTGTTGCCTAATGCTCTCACAAAATATATGCTCGTCCCCCTTGAGCCACCACTTATATCTTGAATCCTTACAACAACTGTAAGTGGTATTTGCTGTGTTCTCATGCTATCATTTTATTACAAATGATAGGAGGTATTCACATGAAACCCATTTTGAATATTGAAAATTTAACAAAAATCTATGGCAATGTGCCAAGTCAAACAAAGGCACTGAATGGGATCACCTTCCAGGTGATGCCGGGAGAGTTTCTTGGCATTATGGGAAGCAGCGGTTCTGGTAAATCCACACTGCTCAATTGTATTGCGACTGTGATTCAACCCACAGGTGGAAGCATTCAGGTGGAGGGCGTTAATCTGCAAGCACTCAAGGGAAGGGCTCTTGCAGATTACCGTGGAAAAAAAGTTGGTTATCTATTTCAGAATTTTGAGCTGCTGGATAATCTGACCGGACGTGAAAATATACTGCTTCCAACTTCTCTGCATGGTATACCCGAAAAGGAGAGCAGCCAGCGTCTAAGCCAGTTGGCGAAGTATCTGGAAATCAACGATGTTCTGGACAAATTTCCCTCCAAGATGTCTGGAGGGCAGCGCCAGCGTGTAGCAGCAGCAAGGGCGCTAATCCTGAACCCCAGAATGATTCTTGCCGATGAGCCTACCGGTGCTTTAGATTCCAAGAACGCAAGAAACATCATGGAAAAACTGTCCGGCTTGAACCGTGACGAACAGGCAACGATCTTGATGGTGACCCATGATTCCAATGCCGCCAGCTTTTGCAAGCGTATTCTGTTCATCCAGGACGGTGTGATCTTCCATGAGCTTCGCCGTGGAGATGAAAGCCGGCAGGAGTTCTACGGACGCATCCTGAAGGTGATGGCACAACTGGGAGGGGGGAGTTCCAATGTTCTCTAATCTGGTTTTTCGAAACAGCAGCAGCCGCCGAAAGGAAAACGGTCTGTTTTTCAGTTCCTTGGTGATTTCTATTATTGCTTTTTATATGATTCTTTCCATCTCTACTCAGGATGTTATGATCTTTTTGCAGAAGATGGAGAGCGATGCAGTGAACAGGCTCTTGCTTCTGATTCCTGTGTTTTACGGAATGACCCTGGGTATTCTTTTCTTTTTGATTTACTTCGCCTGCAAGTATCAGTTTGAACGCAGACGTCATGAGTTTGGTGTCTACTTGATGCTGGGAATGCGCAGAAGCAAACTGTTCGGTATGCTTTTGGCGGAGGATTTGTTAAGCAGTATCCTGGCACTGCTCATTGGTTTACCTACGGCTATAGTGCTTTCGGAAATCGTTAGCCTTGTCACCGCTAAGCTTGTGGGTATGGGGATCATCGACCATCATTTTTCTTTATCTTGGTCTGCAATGAAATGGACACTGGCAGGATTCTTGGGTATTAAACTGCTGGCACTTCTGATTTTGAGCGGAAAGATTAGCCGACAGGAGATTGGAACTTTATTATCCCAGCCGACGAACCGCTCAAAAAAGCAAATGCCCTCTGCTATCTATGGGCTGGCTGCTGTATGCGGAAGTGTGATGTTGGCAGCGACTTACTACATAGCGATTCAGGGAATTGCATGGACGAAGGTAATTATGATGGGGCTGACTTTACTGTTGGGTTCGGCTGGTACGATGCTGCTGTTCTACGGAATGCGGGCACTGATTGCACTGATTGTTAAAAAAGGCAAGGGAAATAAACAGCTTCATGTATTTACCTTCCGTCAAATTCAGGAGGATGTCATTCATCAGTCAAGCTCCATGGCAATCAGCTCCCTGCTGATTCTGGCAGCACTGTGTTGCTTTGGTGCAGGCGTGGGAATCGCAGGAACAAACAATCTATCCACTGGTCATGTAATCGACTATACCTTTGAAGATTATACCGTTGAAGATTCGGCGCAGGTTCTTCCAAATATACAGGCAGCACTGAAAGAAAACGGTTTGGAAAATCAATTTTCAGAGCTTTTTGAAATGAAGGTTGGGCCTATTCGCACCACAGAAAATTATGAGAATGCCTACAGCATGGACGCTGTTATGGACTCTCTTCGGAGCCTGCCCCAGTCGGAAGATCGGGATGTCCTTCTGAACAATCTTGGTTATGCCACATACCCGTATTTGATTTGTCTGTCGGACTATAATCGTTTACTGGAATTGTCTGGCAGGCCTGTCATTAAATTAAGTGAAGATGAAGCCGCTGTTTATATAGGTTCCGACTATACTACTGTAAATCGTACCGCAATGCTGAACGACATACTTACTGAACAGCCTGAAACGGAACTGGTTGGCAGTCCGATTTATCTTACTGGAGAGGTTCAGTCTGTAAATTTGATTACGGATCGTTCTATTACTTTGTCCTTTGCATTGATTCTTCCGGATGAAGCCTTCCTCTATCATACCCAAGGAATGTATGATACGTATGTGAATGCGGTACTCAGTGAGCAGGCTATGGAAGGAAATAGCCTTATGACTGCCTATTCTGGTCTGAACGAGGAGCTGGACGAAATAGGTATCGAATATGAAAGCTATCTTCAGAACATGGGACGCCAACTTTTCTACACCGTAGCATCCAGCTATATTACCCTCTATCTGGCGATTGTGTTCCTGGTGGTTGCCAACACCATTGTGGGTGTTCAGTTCCTGATGAGCCAGCAGAAAGCCGGGCGTAGATACCAGACCCTGATCCGCCTGGGAGCCACTTACGAAAGCCTTTGCCAGTCTGCCGGAAAGCAGATTGCGTGGTTTATGGGACTTCCTGTATTGGTTGCAGCTGTCAGCAGTCTGTTTGGAGTCAGAGCGTTGTTTACAGGGATACTCTCGTCCCGAACCCGTGGGACAGTGTCTGAAATGCTGCTTGTATCTGCTGCTATGATTTTGCTGCTTTGCGTGATAGAATATATTTATATGAG
>ERZ773248.696-NODE-696-length-37891-cov-3.636167_pt1 | contig 37891 bp, 34 predicted proteins | sample MGYA00580518_ERZ773248 | MGnify/ENA primary metagenome ERZ773248 (study PRJEB29015, sample SAMEA2737762) | human gut metagenome | biome: human gut; feature: human-associated habitat; material: faeces | place: China | collected 2012 ...
TATTGAGGCTGCAAAGCAAAGAGGAGATGCCTTAGACCATGTGCTGTTTTACGGACCTCCGGGACTTGGAAAAACAACACTGGCAGGAATTATTGCCAATGAGCTGGGCGTGCACATGAAAGTAACCAGTGGGCCTGCCATTGAAAAGCCGGGAGAAATGGCGGCAATTTTAAATAATTTGCAGGAAAATGATGTGTTGTTTGTAGATGAAATCCACCGCCTGAACAGACAGGTGGAGGAAGTGCTTTACCCTGCAATGGAAGACTATGCCATTGATATTATGATTGGAAAGGGTGCGACTGCCCGCTCCATTCGTCTGGATTTGCCGAAATTTACACTGGTAGGAGCTACAACAAGAGCAGGACTTTTAACCGCTCCTCTGCGTGACCGATTTGGTGTCGTACATCATCTGGAATTTTATACAGAAGAGGAGCTTCAGACCATTATTATTCGTTCTGCAAAGGTTTTGGGCGTAGAAATTGACGAGGCAGGAGCTTTGGAAATGGCAAAGCGTTCCAGAGGAACACCACGACTTGCAAATCGTCTTTTGAAAAGAGTACGAGATTTTGCACAGGTAAAATACGATGGGAAGATTACAAAGGAAGTTGCGGATTTTGCTATGGATTTGTTAGAGGTGGACCGCTACGGTCTGGACCAGACAGACAGACTTTTGCTTACCACCATTATTGAACGGTTTTCAGGAGGACCTGTGGGGCTGGATACCCTGTCAGCCGCAATCGGCGAGGATGCAGGAACCATTGAAGATGTGTATGAGCCATATCTGATTAAAAACGGATTTTTGCTTCGAACTCCAAGGGGAAGAACCGTAACAGAATTGACCTATCATCATCTGGGAATAAAATAATGGTTGTTTTTCTCGGGATTTCGATTATAATAGACAATAAGGAACGTAAGAAAAGGCGGGAGGATTAGATGGCAGTTAAGAATACAACCCAGGTGCTGATTGGAGGAAAAATCATCACTTTAAGCGGATATGAAAGTGAAGAATACCTGCAAAAGGTTGCAAATTATATGAACGGAAAGCTGACAGAGTTAGGACAGCTTCCGGGATACAACAGACAGTCACAGGAAAAAATCACCGCCATCTATTGCCGCCTGAGCCGCGACGATGACCTTGCCGGGGACAGTAATTCCATCATTCATCAGAAGGATATGCTCACGCGCTATGCCCGTGAACGGAATTTTCTGAATGTATCGGTATATTCTGATGACGGTTGGAGCGGTACGAATTTTGAGCGTCCAGATTGGAAACGGTTGATTTCCGACATTGAAGCCGGTAAGGTGGGCATTGTCCTTGTAAAAGACCTCAGTCGCGTGGGTCGAGACTATCTCCGTGTGGGCTTCTATACGGAGGTCACCTTCCCGCAGAACGGCGTTCGCTTCATTGCCGTCAATAACGGCGTTGACAGTGCCAATCAGTCCGAGAATGATTTCGCGCCGTTTCTCAATATCATGAACGATTTTTACGCTCGTGATACCGCCAAGAAGGTCAGCGCCGTCTATCGGGCAAAGGGCAACAAGGGCGAACACACCGGCAATCATCCCATCTACGGGTATCTGAAAGACCCGGAGAATAAGCAGCGCTGGATTATCGACGAGAAAGCTACCGCCGTTGTGCGCCGCATCTTCCGCATGGTCAATGACGGCAAGGGCGTGTATCAGATCGCGGATATTCTGTCCGAGGAAAAGGTGCTTTGCCCGTCTGCCTACCTTGCCGCAAAGGGCGTGGGCAACCGTAGAAACAGCAAGTTTGAAGATCCCTACCGTTGGTGGGGTACGACGGTAAGCTACATTCTCGCCCGCGTGGAATACATGGGGCATACTGTCAATTTCAAGACCTTCAAAACCTGCTACCGGGACAAGCACCGCAGGCAGGCTCCCAAAAAGGACTAGAAAATCTTTGAGAATACTCACGAAGCTATTATTGACAAGACTACATGGGAAACCGCGCAGAAGCTCCGCAGGACGATCCGACGCGGCGACCGCAATAAAGAACCGAATCCGCTGACTGGGCTGCTCTATTGCGGCGAGTGTGGTGCAAAAATGTATAGCGAGCGCAGCGATAGGGACGCATATCGCAAGACTCCGAAGGACAACTACGTCTGCGCTTCCTATCGCAAGAAAACGACCTCCTGCACCATTCACTTTATCCGTACCGAGATCGTCCGCGACCTGATTCTGGACGCACTGCGGAATGTGGCGACTTACGCCAGAGCCAACAAGGAGGATTTCGAGCGGCTTGTGATGCAGACTACCTCCGACGCGAGAAGGCGTAGTCTGCAAAGCGGCAGGACAGAGCTTGACCGTATCATGCGCCGCACAAACGAGCTGGACACGCTGCTGCAAAAGCTCTATGAGGACTACGCCCTCGGACGTTTGCCGGAGAAGCGGCACGCAAAGCTCTCCGCGCAGACAGCCGCAGCGATTGCGTTGCTGTTCTCCAAGGTGGAGGAACTGACCGGCAAGCCGCTTTGCAAGTCAGCGTACAAGTACGCTTCCTATTGGTATCCGGCGCAGGACAGACCGCTTTCCAATACCATCTACAACGCAGGATATGACGTTGACCGTGTGGATTTAGCCGCCGGGATCGTGTATCTGACGAAAGCTGCATAACAGAATGAACACCCCGCACCGTTCGTTTACAGGACGCATGGTGCGGGGTGTTTTTGTGGTTCCAGCGGTTTTAGCCGGGATATTCGATGCCCTGTACGCAGGACGTACCTTTGCACTTCACGGAATCGGACGATAACCAGCTAAACCGCAAAAGGTCACGCGAAACCACGCACCGGCTGTACTGTGCCGTGAATCGCGGAACGGTGCAATCCATACGCGCAGACGGCAGATACTTCACGAATCCAGCAAGGATTGATTTTTCCCTCTTGATTCTAAGCCCTTTTTCTCCGAAAATCACTGCAAATTCAGCTCGTTCGCAAAGTGTTTACAGTTTCATTTGAAAAACCATCTTGACAATATTCATCGGAACAGAAAACTTTCTTTTCCGTGGCTGCGATGGCTCTCATAGCAGATGCCATATTCGCACTGGAGTTTACCTGCACGGACATTTAGCCGCATGGAGAGGGCGTTGGGTTTCATCTTCAGTCCCAGAGCGGCAACGAGTTCTGTTGCTGTTCCGCTCCATTGAGGCTGTTCGGCTGTCACCAGTGCCGCAATCGCCGCCAGTACCGGGTCCGGCGGTTCTTTCCACAATTCGGTTTCCGCTCGCTCCAGTGTCCATATCAGCCGTTCTTCGTTTCGGGTCAAGTAAAGGCGCTGATCCTGCTGGTCGCGTCCGGAAATGTCCAGTGTAGCAGTGTTGGAAGTCCTGCGCTCCTTTTGCAGAAGAAAGGCTCCGTCTGCCGCACCCAGCAGACCATTCGTGCCGGAGATCATATCGAATTTATCCTCCGCCTGCTGCTTGCGGGTGTGATGAACAAGCAGCAGGCAAATGCCGTGTTCATCGGCAAATGCTTTCAGTTTAGCGATGACTTCGTAATCACTGGCATAGCTGTATGTATCTCCACCGGATTCGCGGACTTTTTGCAGTGTGTCGATGATAATAAGCCGGGTATCCGGGTGTTCCTGCACAAACCATTTAAGCTGTTCTTCCAGACCGGCACCTAATTGTTTGGCATAAATAGAGAAATAGAGGTTGTCCGCGCTTTCTGTGCCAAACATACGGAACAGCCTGTCTTGCAATCGCCGGTGGTCGTCCTCTAACGCCAGATAAAGCACGGCTCCTTGATGAACTGGGTAGCCCCATAGTTTCAGTCCTGTACTCACATGATAGCCAATCTGGGCCATGAGGAACGATTTGCCCACCTTGGGAGCGCCCACAAAAAGATATGTTCCTGCATAGAGCAGACCGTCAATAATAGGCGGTCTGCTGGGATAGATAGTTTCATAGAGATCCTGCATGGATACGGTGGACAGATATGCCGGGTCATAAATGCGCTGCATTTTTCGAAACATTTCATTAAAACTTGGTTCTGGGGACTTGTTTTCTGTGAGTTCTGTTGCTATACTTAGATTGGTTATTTTGTTAAGCGACTGTTCCTCGTCTGCGCCAACAGACGGATATGGAGCAGTCGTTTTCTTTTTTGCAAGGCTCACTGTGACACCTCCTTCATGCCATCCATAATGGAGGCAATCATTTGGATAGTGTCCAGCAGTTCATCATCAATGCCGTTTCCTGCATCAATGCGCCGCAATTCGTTCAGCACAGCGGCAAGCTGGTCGCGCAGTGCTTTGAATACTCTCGGATTGCCCTGAACTACGACTTCTTTGCAGGTGAGCCGTCGCGTAATGTAGTCCTGTTTGGTTAAGCCGGACAATTTCACATAGCGGTTGATCTGCTCATCTTCCTCCGGCGATACGCGGAAGCCTACGGTTTTACTTCGCCAGCGGTTCTTGTTATCACAATTTTTTAATGACACGCTTCGTCCTCCTTTCGTTCCATATCCAACTTGTTTGCCATTTCCGTTTGTCTTGTGGGAAACAGATGTGCATAGCGATAGGTAATGTCGATACTTTCGTGGCCTACGCGGTCTGCGATTGCCAATGCTGAAAATCCCATGTCGATCAGCAAAGAGATATGGGAATGTCGCAAACCATGTATCTTGATACGCTTAACGCCGGTTTCCTTGCAGCCGCGCTCCATTTCCCGAAATAAATACGATTTCGTAACTTGAAAGATACGGTCATCCGGCTGTACAGCGTACAGTGTTTTGATATAGTCCTGTATCTCGTTGCAGAGGAAAGATGGCATCTGAACAACACGATTGCTTTTCTGCGTTTTCGGGTCTGTGATGACATCTCGGCCTTTCATTCGCTGATAGGATTTTGTGATAGAAACTGTTTGCCGCTCAAAATCAAAATCTGCAGGTGTCAGCGCAAGCAGTTCTCCCTCTCGAATTCCAGTCCAATAGAGCATTTCAAAAGCGTAGAAGGAACGCGGCTTATCCATCATTGCCTCGATGAATTGCAGATACTCCGTTTTCGTCCAAAACTGCATTTCACCGTTCTTTGCTTTACCCATATTGCCCGCCTGCGCCGCTGGATTAGCTTTCAGACCATAGTGCCGGACCGCATGGTTGAATACCGCACTGAGCTGATTATGAAGCGTTTTCAGGTATACCGGAGAATATGCTTTTCCTGCTTCGGATCGGTGCCCCATCATCTCGTTCTGCCACGCCATCACATCTTTGGAGCAAATGTCACACATTTTGCGCTTTCCAAAGTAGGAAACCAGTTTCGTGCGGATAATGTGCTCTTTTGTCAACCAAGTGCTTTCTTTGAAACGATTTTTCATATCTGCGATATATAACGGGACAAAATCTTCGAATGTCATATTCAAATCGGAGGTTTTCTGTTGCAGGAAAATTCGTTCCCACTCCAGAGCCTCCCGTCTGGTTTTGAAGCCGCGCTTCATCTTCTTTTCTTTTTTGCCGGTCCAGTTTTCATAGTAAAAGGACGCATACCATGTGCCTTTTACCTTGTCTTTATACGCTGGCATTTTATCGCCTCCTATTGCTCGTCGTTCATGCCGTAGAACTTCTCACTGAAGTAGCGGCGGCTGATTTTACCGAGAATGACCATAAATCCTTTGGCACTCAATTCACCATTCAAATGTTAGATAAAATCGCGTTTGCTCTACATGCTAATTGCCTGAATTTTTATTCAATTTGCGAGAGAGCAGGTGCAGCGGAAGATATAATGAGGATACTGCTCTGGCTGGAAGAAAGCAATATGGGACGTGTCCAACTTGTTCAAACCACTCCGAATACATTGCCCGAAAAGCATGATGATCGCTTACGGGCAATAGAAGATACAACACTTCACTACAATCCGTCTGATGATTGGCCGGTTTGTCCTCCGGTAGCAATATATTTTGATTGCATAGTTGATAGTTTCATGCGAGAATGGCTGGTGCGTCAGCAGGAATACCGGGCAGGAGAAATCACCAGAGAAGAATACTTTGAGTGGAAACTGAATTGGCCGGACACCTGCGACGATCTGGACAAGGTCACACCAACGATACAGTGGCGCAAAAATAAATAAGGACAAGCAAAAACCGCCCTGCTGAATTTTGTCGTTCAGCAGGGCGGTTTTTACTTGTCCTTTGCAATTATTCTCAGCGATACTGTTCAGACTAACTTAGTATCAAATCAGTATCAGCAGGCAAAGTGACAGGCAAAAAAGCCTGTATTTATGCGGGTTTCGGAGGGTTCCAAAATTATTCCCACTCGCTCCCCAGAAGCAAATACTAAACAGATAAGCTATGGCGATTTATTCTGTGGTATCGTGAGTGTTTTAGTTATCCAAGAATTATGGTGCATCATAATTCCTGTTGTCATGTGGTTGTCGCGAGTGATAGATTAACGCAAAACCAAACTGTATTGATATTATAGCGCAGTGCTTTTTAAATTACAATATACTTTCAAAAAATACACGCATTATTATACAAAAGCGTGCGATGTGGATTTTTTGCTCAGAGAGACACCCAATGCACCAGAACAGCTTAAGCAATATTGAAAGATATCATTGCCGCCGACACTGACAAAGTAGGTACGATCCGCATCGTAATATTCGAGGATAGTCGTCAGCCCAGAGTTGACCGCTGCTGTGAAGTCATCGTTCATGACAAGGTTTTCAATACAGTCAAGCAGCTTCTTTTCCACTGACAGATCGTTCCGTGCGCTATCCAGTTCTGTGGTCTGATTCAAGTTTTTGTGAATATCCATATCTGCAATTTCCTTTGTCTATCTCTGTATCAATCAGTAAATCTTTCTTTGCGCGGAATATATGGTATCATTCTGAGAACCTTCTCCAAGCGCTCCACCAGTGGTCAAGCGCTTGGAGAAGGCTGGGGCAAATGCCCCAGCTTTCCGTGAAAAATAGGAATCGTTCGCAACATCCTTAACTCTGGCTGTGTCTTGAACGGGGAAAAACAACTCTACTCTCACTATGCCGCAAGCATGGTGAATGTATAGATATTTGCCGTCTTGGAGTAGCAGAGGGGATGTTGTCATTCTTTGAGAGCCACTGCTCCGAAAATTCCTTGTTGTATTACTGATACTGCTTCCAGTCAGGTACGCTCGTCAGCTTCGTCCAGCTTTCGCCGACCTCGCCCTGACGGTTGAAGTCATGGCTGTTCGTGGCCTCCTGTACGGCGAGGTAGTGCCAGTCGGACGGCTTGTTGTCCGGCCACGTTACCATGCTGTCCAGCAGGTCGCTTTCGCTCTGCGGCATACGGCAGAGCACGCGGTTGATCATGGTCATAGCTTCAGCGCGGGTGATGCGGGCGTCGGGGCGGAACGTGCCGTCCGGATAGCCCGAAATCCAGCCGAACGCCGCCGCTCTCTCGATCTCGTTTTCCGCCCAGTGACCGGAAATGTCGGAGAAGCTGCCGCTGTTCTCGACCGGTTTGGTGTTGAAGCGCGCGCAGATTGCCGCAAACTCCGCACGGGTGATCGAGGCATCGGGGTCAAAGCGGTCCGCACGGCGGCCCTTGACGATGCCGAGCTTCGCCATCGTGGAAACCGCCTTGTTGTGCCACTGTCTATTCGTTACATCAGCAAATATATTTTCAGTGGTCAAGTTGCCATCACGAACTTCCTCCTTGAGCAGGCGGAAGAAAATCGTTGCAACTTCGGCGCGGCTGATGTTCGCGTTCGGACGGACAGTGCCATCGGAGTAACCAACTACATAGGCGTAGTGGTCATCGCCGTTCAGCATATCCGGTACCCCTGTTGCCGTCCAACCGGCATAGACCGTCTTGTTGCCCGTCATTTTCACATTGGTGATCTTGTCAGTCAGCGCTTTGTCGGCGTACCAGCCGGTGAAGGTGTAGCTTTCACGGGTGGGAGCCTTGTCCAGCGTAACGGTCGTGCCGGAGGAATAGCTTTCGTCCTTATAAGAAGTGCCGCCGTTGGACTCATAATGCAGTGTGTACTTAGAGGAGCTGCTGCTTCCGCCGCCGGAAGAACTGCCGCCGGAGGAGGCTGCTTTCTCATACAACAGTGCAAACGGAGAGAAACTGTCTGTCGTGAATTTAATGAACTGCTGACCATCGATCGTAACCTTTTCACAGGTCAAGTTTTCCGGGATACGAGTTGTCAGCAAATCGTTGACATCAGTGTCACTGTCGCGGTCGATGCCCTTAAAGTGGATGATATGGAACTCAGAGTTTGACTTTGCATCGCTGGGGACCGGCCAGTACAGGTTCATTTTCTGACCAGCACCCATGGTAACGTAGGTATTGCCGTTTGAGGTATCAACCAGATCGAGATAGCGGAACTGATATGAATACTTGCCTTCGGTGTTGGAGGTTCGATTGATGTACGCACTTAAAAGTGCATCATCCAGACTGTGATCGACCATCAGTTTTACATCGTCAGAGGAGGGTACGCTGATACCGCTGTTATTGATATAATACTGCGTGCCTGTCTGTGCAGTGCTGACAAGCATGATATCCTTTTCCTGCGGATTAACACGCGGAATCGTGTTGTTCTCGATAGCACGATAAGTCGTATCATTGTTGCCGCGGACCTTCAGCGTGCCAGTGCCCAGCTTGATTGGACGGGTGAAGGTCTTGCCATCCGTGGTTGTAAAAGTCGCTTTGTATATCTGTTCATCCAGCAGACCCTGATACACGCTGATCTTGTAGTTGCGGAACTGGTCGGTGAGCAGCGCCTGAAACTTCGATTCAGTCATGACCGAGCCGTCCGCACGGGTGAACTGTACGCGGGGGACGGTCTCCTCGCCGTCGTCGATCTGGCGGAGCTTGTAGATATAGACCCGACGTCCGTTCTCCATAACATGGCTCTTGCTTTCATCGCTGTACAGCTCCAGACTCCAGCTGCGCATTGTACCGTTGTCGTCGTCATAGGTCAGTCGTAGTTTGTCGCTCAAATCAACCGGTTTTTCATCTGTACCGCCGAGCATTGTGTTAATATCGTCCGGCAGAGTGATATAGAAACCGATCTCCGGCAGATCATTCGCAGCAAACTTGCCATCTTCACCGATCACGCCGTGATAGCCGTCACCGCCGACATAAACCGTCAGGTTCATCGGTGCGATTTTAACGGCATACGCTTCATCCGGCTTCCACTGCGCGTAAACCGTCATGTTGTCGGTTACGTCGGTTTCAGTGGTAAATACCGCACCTGCACCATCAGCCTTGGTGTTCCAGCCATTGAACAGGTAGCCGGTACGGGTCGGATTGGTCGTCGGCAGGTCAAAATGGTTTGCACTGCCTGCAACCTTCTCCTGCGACATAATACGCGGAGAGGCCTCGGTGTCGCCGCCGTTCTTATCGAAGATGACGCGGATACCGTTGGCCACCTGCCACATATAGTAATTGTCCGAGCCGTCGGCATCGGCCATGCGCTTGAGGAACCAGCCGTCTCCCACGGCATCGGCATTGCCCAATACAAACACATTCTGTGCGGGGGAATCGGTGTTTTTCTTGGAAAGAATGTAGTTGTCACCAAGTGCAGGCTTTTTCAGAGTCTGCCAGTTGGTGGGGTCCACCGTGTTGACCGTGGTGGTGCCGGTGGAAAGGCCCTTGATTTGTACAGGAATCGTACCGGTATCGTAGTTTGCACCGGACGCGATTGTCGGCAGCCGCAGTTCGCCGTTGGTGGCGGTGTAATCATTCTGCAAATAAGCCGGTCCCATCAAAGCCATTACGCCATTGTTGGTTACCGCACCACTCAGGTTGCTTGTGCCGTGATTGATCAGGTGGCCGTTGGAGCCGATTTGCGTAGTGCCGTTGACAAAAATATCGTTGTAATCGTCGGTCTGGCTGTGCAGCTGCTCCCAGGTACCGTTAATGACAGTATCGCCCCAAATCCAGACCTGACCGTTATCCGTGGTCAAGGTGCTGCCTTCCTCTACCATCAATCCAGCATTGCTGCTCATAATGTGAGCAGTCACATTGGAATTGTTTCTAACATTGACTTGCGACATCATTTTAATGTACGGAATGGTTGCTTCGCAGTTATAGATATTGGCAACAGGGAAATCAGTCGAATAAGATCTTGCCTGCGCTCCTCGGATACCGGTGCGGATTTTCGGCTTTCCGGTGACATTAATGGAAGACCCCGCCGGTGCAGTTTCCTGATCGGTAACCATCACAAGGCCCACATCGCCGCCGTTTACCGTTACGGTCACAGGGCCGTTGGCGGTAGCTGGGTCGACTCTTTGCCACAGACCGAAAATATAGCCCTCGTCGTATTCAGTATTATACTCACTATTTTTCAGTTCAACATCGGTTGCATTGACCGTAACTGAACCCTGAACAACCGAATCGCTTGCACCGAAAATGTTCTGCACATGAGAGCCGTGGGCGTTGATCGTAATATTACCGCCTACGTTACCGCGCAAAGCTCCGTAGATTTCCGGCAAGTCATACGAGTCGGGCTCAGTTCCTTTGTCCCATGCCCATGCATTTTCATAGGTGTCGATCGTAATGTTGCCGCCTACCGTATAATTGCCTACAACGCCGGGATAGAGAGCAAAGCTATTGCCTGCGCCGACAATCGGCCAGTTGCTACCTAACCGAAGAATCCGATCGGTATTCTCATAAGCAGGATTACCTGCAATGATATGCAAATTACCGCGAATGATGGATTTCTCCAGCGGCTCCTCCGTACCGACAATGCCCGCTACACAGCCTGCACGAACATCCAGCGTGACATCGCCCTTCATTTCGCAGCCACATGTGCCTTCAATTGAGGGAGACGCGGTAGCGGTACTATTTTTGTTGTCATAAATCAGCGTAGCATTGCCGCCGACATAGACATCTGGCACATCACTGCCATCGCCGCTGCTGCCGTCGCCCTTCATACAGCCGGGGTTCAGATCGTTGCCGCTCTGCATTTGAATATCGCCCGTGATCTCCAAGTAGGTGTCGCCCTCAACATTGCCCTGATACGAGCCGCCGATCACATCGTGCAGACCGCTGTAAGAGGACGGGTTAATATAACCGCTTGCCGCAATCACCACATGGGTGCTGTCTACTGTTGTTTTGTAACCGCCGCCGTAGAGTGTTTCGCTTAAATGGATCTGACCGTTTTCGGTGAAGATCGTCCGATAACCGTTGCAGAACAGTCTGCTGCCGGTCACATCAACATTATCAAAGGTGCAGTCACCAGTCAGAACACCATAATAAGGAAAGGAGAGCTTCTTCATTTCTCCCTCGTCGCTCTTTACCGTAATATGCTTGCCGTCAACGCCAAAGGTGGTTGTATAGCTTCCCTCTGCGGTAACTGGTGCATTCAGGTTGGCTTTCAGAACAATGGTTGCTTCATTCTCGGTGCTTTCCGCAATCTTCGTCAGCGCGGTGCTGAGTTCTTCAGCGGTCGACACCTCATAGGTGTTTTCAGAAGTTCCGTCTGCCGCAAACGCAGCGGTCGGAAGCATGGTTATGAGCAGACTCAGTGTCAATAGCCATGACAATAATTTCGTTTTCACATTAAATGCTCCTTTACACATAGTAATACCTGCCAAGGCAAGGCCACTAAGGCAATATCCTGACAGGTTTCTGATCTTGCGCGGCAGTTCTTTCGTCCGCCGCATTGATGCTGTGCTTTCCTCCTTCTGTGCAAGGGCAGTTACAAGATGTCAAAAGGTGTACTTTTCGGCAGCTCAACTGCTTATAATCTTTCTCTATTATAGCACTGTTGCATAGTAATTACTACTATTAATTGTATATCTTACACAATGTAAACCTCGACTAACAAAAAAGTACACATTCTTGTAAAAAATACATTTCTTACGATAACTTGGCGTTTTGATAGATTTTTGCTCGATAACGAAATGTAGAGAGCGGCATTTCGCATTCTTTTGCAGCTGCCGTTCCGGTAATTTCACCGTGCTTCCAGCGTTGGTAGACGGTGTGGAAATTAGGGGGCAATGGTTTTGGCACTCTTCCAAACCGCACACCTCTCGCTTTTGCAGCCGCGATACCTTCTGCTTGCCGCTGGCGGATATTAACACGTTCGTTTTCCGCAACAAAGGACAACACTTGTAATACGATATCGCTGAGGAAGGTTCCCATCAGATCCTTTCCTCGCCGGGTGTCTAGCAGTGGCATATCCAAAACCATAATGTCGATGCCTTTATCTTTCGTAAGAATCCGCCATTGCGCCAATATTTCTTCATAATTGCGTCCCAGACGGTCTATACTCTTAATGCAGAGAAGATCGTCTTTTTTCATTTTCCGCAGCAGTTTTTTATATTGCGGCCGGTTGAAGTCCTTGCCGGACTGCTTATCCATATAAATGTTTTTCTCCGGTACGCCGACTTCGTGCAAGGCAATAGCTTGCCGGTCTTCATTCTGTTCTCGGGTCGAAACGCGGATATAGCCGTAAGTAGCCATTTTGACATTGTTCACATCCTTTCACTTTCGATATAAACGGATACTTGCTATTTTGCAATGAGCAACTGCATCTGCTCGTAAAATTTTTTAGATTTTTCTTCTATCTGCGCTGAAAACGATTACCGTCGAGCCAAATAACTCTGCACCGTAACATTATCCCGCCAATGCGCGAGGTGAAGAACGCTCGTGGCCCGCAGGGCCAGCCGGTCGAGAATCCATTCGCTGATTTCCGCCGCACAGAAGCTGGTCATCAGAGATGTTGTCCTTTATGCAGATAATAAGATTGAGCAAACAAAAGAAATTATAACGCATTCTTGAGCGTTAAAAAGGCCTATGCATTAGTAGATGCGATAGTACATTAAAAAGAAAAGCGATATAAGCGCAGCGGCGACGAGGATTATTTCTCGCCGCCGCTGTGCTTATATCGTGTAAATCAGTTTCACATTTACAATCTCTTTTGCCTGCTCGAAAATGGCGTTCATCCGCCGCACCCATTCCATCTGATTATCAGCTTTCAGTTTCTCATTGATGCCATCGGTTTCAGCCAGTTGTTCAACCAACCGAGCGAATATTTCCTCCGCTTGCCGGTCAATATTCGCCAGATAATCGTCCAGCCTGCCGGTCAGCAGCAGCGCGGTATAAGTACCATACTTGTGCTGACGGAGATACCGGCGGTGGTGCTGTCCCCATCTGCCGATCATTTTGCTGTTCGGCACGGTCAGGCAGGGGAGCTGATACTCTCCGCACTGCTCGTACCACAGGTCGTTTTTCGCATCAAAGGTGTACTTTTTCATCATCTTTCCCTCGTTTCGTTTTTGCTTCGGGTGGTGTGTTTAGCTGCTTTTGCCTGCTCCACCAATGCGTCAAGCTGCTGTTTGCCGAGCTGCTTGCGGAGCAGGGAATATTTTCTGTTTTCGATTTCCAGCCTGTCATTTTTCTGGCTGAGCCATGCGTTATCTGCTCGCAGATTTTTGTTCTCATGGTATAGCTTTCCGTTGTTTGCATTGACTCGGAAATAATCGTTCAGAACCTCGAAATACCGCGCCAACAGCGTTTTTGCCAGTTTCTTGAGCCGCTCCACCAGTGCATCAACGAATCTTGTTTTGTAGGTCTTAGCGGACATCAGCGCAGGCGGTTCCGGCAGTTGATACTCCGGTGCGGTTTCCAGCATATCCTCCGTCAATTTGCAATCCTCCAACGCCTGCTTATATTTCTCTGCCTGCTGCTGAAGATTATGAACCTCGCATCGGCGTTCATCAATCTCCTCGCCAAGCTGCTGCACCTCACGGCTGCGTTCCTGCTTCTTGTAATCGAGCACAGAAAGATGCTTGTCATGGGTGCCTTTCTGCTCCCATTCGATACCGTGCCGCTCCATCTTAGCAGCAAGGTCAGCTTTTTCGGAGCGCACCCACTGATTCCACTCGGTATCGCTCCGTGTGCCGCCTTTGAAACCTTGCGCGGCGAGCGCCTGCTTGAGAGATACACGGGTATCCAGTCCGCGCTTGCTGCCGGTGATGAACGGAACAAAGTCAATGTGCAGATGAGGCGTTGCCTCGTCCATGTGCAGGTGTGCGGAGAAAACATAAAGGTTTGGATTTCGCGCCTGAAAGCCCTGATAGTATTCGTTCAGCACAGTTTTTGCCAGTTCTGCATTTTCGCCCAGAGCGCTCATATCGTCCTTGTTGCCGATTTGAATGATGATCTCATGAAAAGGTTTTTCCTGATGCCCGGTACAGATTTTTTCATAGTAGTTCGGAATGCGCCGGTCGGCACGTTTCTGCCTGGCATTGAATCGTTCCTGCGCCGGTCCGAACAGCAATTGATAGACATCCTGGATGCGTTCGTTGCAGTAGTCGATATTGAGATGGCTGCGCGCACCGTCCACATTCTCCGCTTTGAACTTGCGGCTGTTATGGTTGACGGAGCCTTTGCCGATTTCAACGCTGATCGTTCGTTTCATTTCCTTCACTCCCTTCAATTCCTTCCGTAGACGGGTTCTGTTACTCTTGGCAAGAGTAACGCAAAAGCACTTTTGACAGCCTGCGGCCATCAAAAGATGCTGTTGCGCTCTCCGAGGGGGCTGTGGGGCGTTGCCCCGGCAACTGCGGTTGCCTCCCCAGCAGGGCTGCCCTTTGAAAAGGCCCCCCTCCCCCCCGCCGAAACTTTACCTGCCAAAACGGTACACCGTGACGGTGTGTGACGATGATGACGGTATTTAGGATACCGCCCCCACTCATGGAAATATCGTCACACCGTCACATATCGTCACGCTTGATCCGCCGTCAGCTTTACGGTTCGCTCGCTGCGACTGCGGCTGCTTTCGTATCGAATGCCGTACTCATTCAGCAGCCGCCCTGCGTTGACATTCAGCCGCCTTGTCAGAGCATTGGGCTTCATATCCACGCCGAGAAGTGCCGCAAGCTCTGTGGGTGTTCCTTTCCACTCCTTACCACCCGAAGAAAGGAAAGCCGAAATCTGCTCCAATAGCGGCTCCGGTGGCGATTTCCAAAGCTCTGTTTCTACACGCTCCAGTTCCCACGCAAGGGTTTCCTCGTTGCGGAAAAAGTGCAGCCGCTGATCCGGTTGATCTCTGCCAGACACATCGAGGCAGGCAGCATTTCCGGTGCGTTTTTCCTTAGTGAGCAGGAATGCTCCATCTGCTGCACCCAACAGTCCGTTGGTGCCGGAGATCATATCAAACTTATCGTCCGATTGCTGCTTTCGAGTATGATGGACAAGGAGCAGGCAGATGCCATAGTTATCCGCCAACGCTTTCAAACGGGTGATGATTTGATAGTCGCTAGCATAACTGTAATTGTCTCCGCCGATTTCACGCACCTTCTGAAGCGTGTCGATAATGATAAGAGAAGTGTCTGGATGCTCCCGTAGAAAATTGGTGAGCTGTTCATCCAGACCTCTGCCGAGCTGTCCGGCAGAAACAGAGAAGAACAGGCTCTCGTTTTCTGCCGTGCCGAACATCCGATAGGAACGCTCCTGCAAGCGGCGGTAATCGTCCTCAAGGGCAAGGTACAACACCGTGCCTTTTCGGACAGGGTAGTTCCACAGCGGCGTGCCGGTGCTGATGTGATACGCAAGCTGGGTCATCAGAAAGCTCTTGCCCAGCTTCGGAGCACCTACAAAAAGGTAAGTACCCCGGTAGAGCAGGCCGTCCATAATGGGCGGCTTGCTCTGGTACACATTGTCCAGCAGCTCAGACATTGACACGGTTTTCAGGTAGGTCGGGTCCATCATTTGCAGGAATTTTCTCTGTACTGCATCAAATCTCTTGAAATTCGGGTCAAAATCGGTTAAACTATTATCAATAAGGTTTTGGGATGACTGCTCCGTATCTGCGCCAACAGATACAACAGGAGCAGTCATTTCTTTTTCACTCATGGGTATCACCCTCCTTCATTCCGCCCATAATGTCAGTCATCATTTCGATCAGGTCAAGCAGCTCGTCGTTCACACCGTCACCGGCTTCGATACGCCGTAGCTCATCCAGCACGGCGGCAAACTGATTCCGCAGCGCCTTGAAAACTCTGGGATTGCCCTGCACCATCACATCCTTGTGGGTAAGCCGTCGGGTGATATAATCCTGCTTGGTCAGCCCGGAGAGCTTCACATAGCGTTCGATCTGCTCGTTTTCCTCAGGCGATACTCGAAACGCTATTGTTTTGTTCCGCCAGCGGTTGTGTTCATCACGGTTTTTCAGTGACATCAGACTTCACCTCTTTCCATATCTAGCTTATCCGCCATTTCTGCCTGCTTGGACGGAAACAGGTGTGCATAGTTGTAGGTAATGTCGATGCTTTCATGGCCAACGCGGTCTGCAATCGCTACCGCCGAGAACCCCTGATCAATCAGCAGGCTGATATGGCTGTGACGCAAGTCGTGAATGCGAATGCGCTTTACGCCGGTGTCTTTGCAGCCGCGCTGCATCTCGCGATAAAGATAGCTTTTCGTGATTGGAAACAACCGATCATCCAGGCCAATGTCATATTGCATCTTCAAATACTCCTGGATTTCGTCTGCCAGAAAGAGCGGCATGGTGATAGTGCGATTGCTCTTTTCTGTCTTGGGCGGTGTGACGATGTCTTTTCCGCCAGTGTGTTGAAATGTCTTGCTGATTGTGACTGTGCGTTTCTTAAAGTCAAAGTCTGCCGGTGTTAATGCCAGCAGTTCGCCCTCGCGGATACCGCACCAGTAGAGCATTTCAAAAGCATAAAAGGACAACGGCTTGTCCATCATAGCATCAATGAATTTCAGGTATTCATCTTTGGTCCAGAACAGCATTTCACGGCTTTTCTTCTTGCCCATGCTGCCTGCTTTTACGCAGGGATTTTCTTTCAGGTTGTAGTACCGAACCGCATGGTTGAAGATTGCACTCAGTTGATTTTGAATGGTCTTGAGATAAACCGGCGAGTAGGGCTTTCCATTTTTGTCGCGATAGTTGATCAGCTCATTCTGCCAGCGGATAATCTGCTGCGGAGTGATGCTGCTCATTTTCAGCTTGCCGAAGTAGGGCAGCAGCTTGGTTCGCATGATATGCTCTTTGGTATGCCAAGTATTTTCTTTTGCACGGCTTTTCATATCCTCGGTGTACTGTTCCGCAAAACTACGGAACGTCATGTCGAGATTGCCGCTGCTCTTGGAATGCTGTTCACGCTCCCATGCCTGCGCATCACGCTTGGTCTTAAAGCCGCGCTTGGTAGACTGATGAGTTGTTCCGTCCCAGTCGGTGTAGCGGTAATAAATCTTCCAGGTGTTATTCTTTTCGTCTCTGTAAACGGGCATATCAGTCACCGTCCTTCTGCTCGTTTGTACCATAGCAGGTGCGTTCCATGAAGTACTTTCGATTGATGCGCCCGGAAACAGTGATATATCCCTGTTCATCCAGTTCTGCATTCAGTTTTCGCATAATCTTATAGGCATACGCTTTAGAAATCCCCATGATTTCTGCGACATCCTCCGCTCGGAGATAATTCTGGTTAGACATATACATACCTTCCTCCTTAATAATATTCCATAACATAAAAGTTTAGTGTATTGATTATACTAAACCTCTATGTTTATGTCAAGTGGTTTGCGAAAAAATATTAAACTTTTTAGTTAGTGCTATATTGACATATACAAAGCATATATGTTATATTTTGATTGTAATACATATATCGGGAGTGATGACATGGCGATTGGTGAGAGAATTCGTTTTTTCCGTAACTTACGAGGCATGACACAAAAACTGTTGGGCATTCAAGTCGGTTTTCCTGAGAAAACGGCAGATATCCGCATTGCACAGTATGAATCTGGCACGCGAACCCCCAAAGAAGATCTGACGCACACTTTCGCAGAGGTTCTGAATGTTTCTCCTATGGCACTGAACGTCCCGGACATCGACAGCGAAATCGGCATCATGCACACACTGTTTGCCTTGGAGGATTTACAGGGCTTGAAGATCGACAGGTTGGACGGTGAGGTGTGCCTGCGGTTAGACCGAAATCGGGGTGCTGCGTACATTTCCATGCTGGAGCGTATGACCATGTGGCAGGAGATGGCGGAAAAGCTGCGAAACGGCGAAATTTCAAAAGAAGAATATGACCGTTGGCGGTACACTTATCCGGCGGTTCCGACAGAACAGATGCGGCAGAAATTAGATGATCTGCGAAAACAAAACTGAACAGCGCAAAAGAAAAGAGCTATCTGACTTCAACAGAAAATCAGATAGCTCTTTATTCTTGGATAACCGGAAATGTTGTCATTTTGTTATCACAGCGGACATCGAAGTGGCAAATTTCCTTATATATCGGGCTTTTTTAAGGCTGTCGACTTATTCCCACTCAATCGTAGCCGGCGGCTTACTGGTAATATCATACACAATACGGTTTACGCCGACAACCTCATTTACGATACGGCTGGAAGCCTTATCAAGCACCTCATACGGAATGCGCGCCCAGTCAGCGGTCATGAAGTCGCTGGTGGTTACGCCGCGCAGCGCGAGTGCGTAATCATAGGTGCGGCTGTCGCCCATAACACCTACGGTGCGGGTGTTGGTCAGAACTGCAAAATACTGGTTGATCTCCTTGTCCAGACCTGCATTTGCGATCTCCTCGCGGAAGATTGCGTCTGCCTCACGCAGAATGTCGCACTTCTCCTTGGTGATCTCGCCGGTAATACGGATGCCGAGACCCGGCCCCGGGAACGGCTGACGCATAACCAGCTGCTCGGACAGACCAAGCTCAAAGCCGAGCTGACGAACCTCGTCCTTGAACAGCATGCGCAGCGGCTCGATGATATCCGGCAGACCGCCTACGTTGTGGTGGCTCTTGATGACAGCGGCATCGTCCTTGCCGGACTCGATCACGTCCGGATAAATGGTGCCCTGTGCCAGATAGTCGATCTTGCCGACCTGCTCACCAATCTGCTTGCCCATCTTCTCAAACGTACGGATGAACTGTGCACCGATGGCCTTGCGCTTGTCCTCCGGGTCAGTCAGACCCTTGAGAGCGCCGAGGAATGCGTCCTCCTCGTTCATGCGGATCAGATTGATGTCCCACTTGGAGAAAGCTGCCTCAACCTCATCACCCTCGTTCTTACGCATCAGACCGTGGTCTACGAATACGCAGGTCAGCTGATTGCCTACTGCCTCAGCCAGCAGAGCAGCTGCAACCGAGGAGTCAACGCCGCCGGACAGCGCCAGCAGAACCTTGCCGTCACCGACCTTCTCGCGGATGGCCTTGATGGAGCTGTTCTTGTAGTCACCCATGGTCCAGTCGCCCTTTGCATGGCAGACTTCATACAGGAAGTTCTTCAGCATGAGCGAACCGTTCTCAGTATGGTTTACCTCCGGATGATACTGTACGCCGTAGAAGCCGCGCTTCTCGTCAGCGATGGCAGCGGTCGGACACATATCGGTGTGAGCGACCAGCTCGAAGCCCTCCGGCACCTTTGCCATGTAGTCGCCGTGGCTCATCCAGGAAATACCCTGCTCCGGCAGACCCTTGAACAGCTTGCAGTCCGTGTTGTAGAAGGTCTCGGTCTTGCCGTACTCGCGCGCGGTGTCCTCCTGTGCTGCGGTTACCTCGCCGCCAAGGGTATGCGCCATAAGCTGGCAGCCGTAGCAGATGCCCAGAACCGGTACGCCCAGCTCGAACAGAGCCGGATCACACTTCGGGGATTTTTCCTCGTAAACGCTGTTCGGACCGCCGGTAAAGATGATGCCGATCGGATTGAGCGCCTTGATCTCCTCAATCGAGGTCTTATAGGGCTTAACCTCACAGTAAACATTATGTTCGCGGACGCGTCGTGCAATCAGCTGATTGTACTGACCGCCGAAGTCGAGCACCAGAACAAGCTGATGATTTTCCATCGCCAATCTCCTTTCTGTTTTCCCAATGTATATATAATAGAATTATGCCACATTTCTGCGTTTTCGGCAAGGGCTTTTGCGGAATTTTCCGTTTCCCGACAGGAAGAAAACATACACAGACCGGAATTCTGCCGATCCGGTATAAAATTTAACAGTCGCGTGCATACTTTCCGATAGAAGAAACGACCGGAAAGGGTGAAGGATTTTGAAAAACAGGCAGATTCGCATCATTGCGGTGCTGCTCGCAACCGTACTCGCCTATGCGGGACTGATCGGCGCTGCCGCCGTAACCGCGCAGGCGGCGGACAATGCACCGGTGGTGCAGCCGGTCACGGCGCAGACTTGCGTGGATATCGCCGTGGAGGCTGAACTGTCCGCGACCGACGCGGATAACGACGTAGTGCTCTATCAACTGACCGAAAAGCCGCGGCTGGGCACAGCAAAGATCGAGGGCAGTACCTTATATTACACACCGGGCCGCAAAGCCGGACGCGACAGCTTCCACTATACCGCCGTGGATGCCGAGGGAAACACAGCGCAGCCTGCCGCTATCACGATTGAGATTAAAAAGAATAAGACCGGACTCACCTACTCGGACATGGACGGTGATCCGGCGCATTACGCGGCGATCTATCTATCGCAAAAGGGTGTAATGACCGGAGAAACCATCGGCAGCTGTGCGTTTTTCCATCCCAACCGACCGGTAACACGCAGTGAGTTCATCGCCATGACAGCCGCCGCGGCAGACCTGTCCGTTGAACCGACAGACCAGACCGACTTTGCGGATGACAGCGGACTTTCCGCGTGGGCCAAGCCGTATATCAGCGCCGCAGCCGCAAACGGACTGGTCAGCGGCTACGCGACCGTCTCCGGCGTGAGTGAGATTCGCGGCGAGAAAACCATCACAACGGCCGAGGCAGGCGTGGTGCTCGACCACCTGCTTGACGGCACGCTGAGCGGTGTGCAGTACGCTTGGTCGATGTCCGACCATTCTCCGCAGGATTGGGCACAGCCGGCAATCGCTCGGCTGGAACGTGCCTCCGTACTCACCGCTGCACAGGCACAGAACCCAGAACACCCGCTCGACCGTCGAACGGCGTGCGAAATGCTGTACCGCGCACTGATTTTGCTGGATTCTTGACGAAAATCAGCAGCAGTGTTACAATAGTGCAGGGAGAAGCTCGGACTTCTCCCTGCTTTTTTCTGATTTTGAAAGGACTGTATTCGTTTGCAGCAAATTGATTTTTCTCAGGGCAGCATCCGCCGCAGGATACTTGCGGTGGCCACACCGATGCTCATCGCGCAGCTGCTCAACCTGCTGTATAATATTGTAGACCGCATTTATATCGGCAAAATCCCCGGCGAGGGCACGCTTGCGCTGGCAAGTATCGGCTTGTGCTTCCCCTTTGTGACGCTCATTACCGCGTTTGCCAATCTGTTCGGACTGGGCGGTGCTCCGCTGTGCGCGATGGCGCGCGGCAAAGGCAACCGGGAAGGCGCACAAGGCATCATGGTCAACGCCGGCTTTATGCTGCTGCTGAGCGGTGCCGTGCTGACCGTACTCGGCATCGCGTTTCATCGCCCTCTGCTCTACCTGTTCGGCGCCAGTGAGGTGACGTACCCGTATGCGTCCTCGTACATCGTGATTTACTTGATCGGTACGCTGTGCGTCATGCTGTCGCTCGGTCTCAATCCGTACATCAACTGTCAGGGCTTTGCCCGAACCGGCATGCTCACCGTGGCGCTCGGCGCGGCAGCCAACATCGTGCTCGACCCGATTTTCATTTTCGCACTGCACCTCGGCGTGCGCGGCGCTGCTATCGCGACCGTGCTGTCGCAGCTTCTGTCTGCTGCATGGGTTGTCAAGTTTTTAACCGGCAAAAAAGCCGAGCTAAAGCTGGATTTCCGTGGTTTCCGGCCGGACTGGCACTGTATCCAGCGCATTACCGTGCTCGGCATCGCCAGCTTCGTCATGTCGTTTACGGATACGCTCGTGCAGGTGGCGTGCAATGCTACTCTACGCAATTTCGGCGGCGACCTTTACATCAGCGTCATGACTGTACTTAACTCCGTGCGTCAGATCGCACAAACGCCGGTGCTCGCCATCGCGGACGGTGCATCTACCGCCATCAGCTACAACTACGGCGCGAGGCTGTACAGGCGCACCCGGGACGCCATCCGGTTTATGACACAGATTGCTATCGGATATACCATGCTTGTCTGGATACTGGTCTCTCTCTTCCCCGCCCTGTTCATCCGCATTTTCAATCAGGACGCGGAACTGGTCGCGGCGGCTGTTCCGGCGCTGCACATTTACTTTTTCGGCTTTGTAATGATGGCGTTCCAGTATTCCGGTCAGAGCACGTTCCGCGCACTGGGCCGGGCGAAATACGCGGTGTTCTTTTCGCTTTTGCGCAAGGCGTTCATTGTTGTGCCCCTGACTTTGCTGCTGCCGTACTGCTGGAATCTCGGTGTGAGCGGCGTATTTGCGGCAGAGCCGGTGTCCAACTGCATCGGCGGTCTGGCGTGCTACTTTACTATGCGGCATGTGGTGATGCCCGAACTCAAAATGAAAAATTGAAAATGGAGAATGCATAACCAGTCGCAGAATACTTCGTTTATTTTTCCGGATTTGGGACAGAACGGTCGGTGCCTGCTGTCTGTTCCAGCGTTTGTTGCCGAAAACGCAAGAGCCTATCAGGCTGAATTTGACAAATGGCTGCAGTCATCGACCGAGCATGCTTACTGGGTTACTGCGCCGGACGGCACAAAGGCACTCTGCTTCGACGGCGCGGAAGCCTTTGTGGCGTGGCTCAATCAATATGTTCTGCAGGATTCCGAGGTCAAAGCACAGCGCATTCCAACGCTTTATTTTTAATAGGTAAACCCGAAAAGGGAGTCGGACAAATCCGGCTCCCTTTTCTGCATTGCGAGGGGAAATCAGCAGCACTTTCGCTGAAAGGACTTGCAGTCGGTGCACTGATCCACCGTTGGATTAGCCTCGTGCGTGCCAACGGTAATGCTGTCCAGCGCACAGTAAGAAGCGGTCGGACAATGGTTTGCGCACTGCTCCACCGTGCAGTGAATGGACTTGTTGCAGCGATCGTTACTCATAGAGAATGACCTCCTTTTGTGATTTCGGTAATATTATCTCACTCGTTTCCACAAATTATACTTTGGAATTGCGGAAATGCTTTCCGTTGTGCTATACTAAAACAAAAAACATTACAATAAAGGTTGTGACATCCATGCAAAAGGGAGATTCCGCGAAGCTCAAGCTGCTGCTGGCAGGCATTTCAGCGCGGCTGACCAAAAACCGCGATTTTTTTGTGCAGGCAGACTGTACTCTGGTTTCCGGCAAAAAGAAATTTGACGCAAAGCTGTCCCGCGCGGACGAGGACTACACGCTGCATTTTCAGGGCAGCGACCGCCGCGTAGACGCGGCTGAATTCTGCACCTTCTTTGCCGAGCAGGCCGAGAAATACGACGAGAGCGTGCTCACCTACACCGAGCGCAGCACGGTTGTTACGCTGTCCGTGACGGCACGCGGCGTGCAGATGAAGCAGGCCGAGCGCGAAGCGACCGCCGAGGAAAAGGCGGCTGCCGCCAATCCGCTGCTCGACAGCGGCCGGCAGTACCTCATTCGTGTCGATCAGGCGGCAGCGCTGCTGCGCGAGATCGGTATCCTAACCGCAGACGGCAAGCTGAAAAACGACATGATCCGCAAGTACAATCAGATCGACCACTACGTCGAACTGGTTGCGCCCATGTTCGAGCAGGATGACAGCGACGAAATTGTGCTACTGGACTGCGCCTGCGGCAAATCCTACCTCAGCTTTGTCATGAATTACTACATCCATGAGGTACTGCATCGCCGCTGCCGTGTCATCGGCGTGGACATCAAGGAGCACGTTATTGACGAGAGCCGTGCGATGGCGAAGCGTCTCGGCTATCACAATATGACGTTCATCTGTGCCGATCTGCGGACGTACCAGCCGCCGAAAAACGTCACCGCTGTGATTTCGCTGCACGCGTGCGACATTGCGACCGATCTGGCTCTTGGCACAGCTATCCGCGCCAAGGCGAAATACATCGCGTGCGTGCCGTGCTGCCACAAAGAGCTGCTCGATCAGTACACCATGCCCGGACTCGAGCCGCTGACCAAATTCGGCGTATTCAAGGCGCGCTTCAACGATGTGCTGACCGACAGCATGCGTGCGCTCAAGCTGGAAGCCGAAGGCTACAAGGTTTCTGTCGTTGAGTATATTTCGCCGCTCGATACCCCGAAGAACCTGCTCATCCGCGCAACGCGCACCGGCAAGGTGAACAACCGCGCGAAAGCCGAGTACGATGCCGTGCGCCGCACGCTCGGCACGACCTCGGAGCTTGACCGCCGATGCGCGGAACTCGACAACGAGTTTTTCGTCACCGATGAGGACTTGATGAGTTAATTCCCCTGTTTGCGTTTTCCATGTGCATTTCAGGCAATCTGCCGGATACGCTCTTGCTCTTTGAGCAAATCTGTATTACAATTTTTGTATGCTCTCACGGAGGTAATACCTGTGAACCCCCCCCCCCGACAAAGGCCTGCTGCTCTCGTCGCGTGTGGACTTTACCATTCCATCTCCGTTTGCGCGGGAGCACCTTTCCGGCGGCGAAAGCGCGGCTTCAACAGCACAAGCCACTTTTCCCGCGTATTCCGCAGCCGTGAAAAAATGACGCCGAGCAAATTTCACTCCATGAACTTCTGATGTTAATTCCTGCATAGAACAGGTTAATTCCCTGACGTGACTCTGTGTGATTTTGTTCTATAATAGAGGCATAAAGAGAGCCGTGAAGAACCAAAGGAGGCACAGCTCATGGAGAAGAAAACGATTTCGGCAGGTATCATCGGTGCGGGAGGCTTTATCGATCAGGAGCACCTTGAACGACTCATCCACGAGATCGGCATGGAAATTGTATGTGAAAAGGACACGATCCGTCTGCCGCTACCCGCAGAACCGATTGTCCGTTCGCGTCTCAAGGTTGACAACGAGATTATAGACAACTGGGCAGAGCGTTTCCCGAAGGCTTATGATAACGAGTTGCAGCACTGGATCAACCATCTGCGCGGCATTGAGCCGACCGCAGGTCCAGGCAACAAGGACGGCTTTGCAGCCTGCTGCATCGCGGATGCAATGATCGCATCGCAGACCTCGGAAGCTGAAATTTGGTATGATCGGCGGCGGGCTTGGCAGATAAGGAGTCCGCGCGTGAGGACGGTATTGATTTTGTCTCCATCATGACGGCAAACGATACGCATTACGAGATTGCAAAGTGCTTTCTTGAGCATGACATCCACGTTATATGCGACAAGCCGCTTGCGCTCCGCACTGAGGAAGCCGAGGAACTTGCCCGCATTGCAGAGGAGCGCGGTCTGCTGTTCGGCATAACGTATTCGTACACCGGCTATGCGCTCATCCGTCAGGCGCGCGAGATGATTCGCGCAGGTGTAATCGGCGATATTCTGCACGTCCGCGTGCAGCATCCGGAGGACTGGGTCATTTCCGGTGCGGTTGACGGCAAGGTGGACACCTCGGCATGGCGTTTTCAGCCGAAAAAGGTCGGTTCCTCGCTGTGTGCAAACGATCTCGGCACACATGCAGAGCAGATGGTAACGCAGTTTACCGGTCTGCACGTCAAGCGCGTGCTGGCGATGATGGATACCTATCCGCGTGATCTGCCGCTCGATACCAATGTAAACGTGCTGATGGATTTCGGGGGCGGCGTAACCGGTACGCTCTGGGCATCCCAGATTGCGATTGGACACGAGTGTGACAGCGGCATCTACGTCATCGGCACCGAAGGCTCGCTCGAATGGACCGCGACCGACTGCGACCACCTGATCTATACGCCGCGCAGCCAGCCGAGTCATCGGCTGTCCGCTGGTGCAGACTATCTGCTCGATGCCAGCACGCGGCTTTCCCGTGTTGCGGCAGGCCACAACGAAGGCTTTATCGAGACGTTCTCGAATGTTTACCGTTCGTTCTGTAATGTGCTCTCCGACCGCAAGGCAGGTCGTGAGAACACGACCGACACCTTTCCTACTGTGAAGGACGGCATGCTCGGCGTTCGCTTTGTCGAGGCCTGTGTGCGCAGCCATACGGCCGGAGACGTCTGGATGGACGTATAAAACAGCCCCATCCCTCTTTGACGGAAGTCCCCCTGTATTGAAGGTACAGAGGGACTTCTTAATGTAACACCCCGGAAAATCTCCGAATAGATTGATACTGAAGTTGCTTCAATTTTTGTTTGGAGGTAATATACATGGCTGAAAAAGTTTGCTGCCCGGGTCCGATCGGCGGCAATAACGGCAACAGTGCAGGCGGCTTCCGCGAAGCGGTCTGCGTCCACACCAAAAAGGTTTACGACTCCTGCCGCAGCAAGGAGTGCCTGCGTGACATTCGCGTGTATCTCACCCGCGATGCGCAGGAGCTGATCAATGCCGGTGGCATTGCATCTGTGAAGCCGCGTGAAGCGGAACTGCTCTGTGTTTCTATTGATGTTGAGCGGATTCAGTTTAATCGAGGTTTCTACAGCGTTGATATCCGCTTTTTCTATCGCATTGAATGTGAAATCAGCTGCGTAATCGGTCGTCCGCGTATCGTGGACGGACTGGCGGTATTTGACAAACGTGTTGTACTGTTCGGCGGCGAAGGCGGCGCGCGCATCTTTTCCTCGCAGTATATCGAGGACGGCCGCGATGTGCAGCTGCGGCCTGACAGCAACAAGCCGACTGCGGTCGTAGAGGTCGTTGATCCGATCATGCTGGACGCGCGTGTGGTTGCGCCGGAAACCAGCTGCAACTGCTGCTGTCAAAGCATAAAATGTTATAGGTTTATGAAACGACAAAAAAAGCGCCGTCAATCGACGGCGCTTTCGCATTTCCTTGTCAGAATCCCAATCCTTTCAAACCACTAAGTCCCTTAAGCTGCTTCAAACCGCCGGAACTGCTTCCGCCACTCGACCTACTCGACCCGCCGGAACTCTTTTTGCTCTTGCTTGCCGCCGAGGACAGCTGCGTATAAACCGGCGAACCCTCGTAAACATACCCCGTCTTTGCGTTCTTGTAATCGCCAATCAGCGACGCAGGATCCACCGGCGTGCCGTCCTTGGTGATCGTCAGATCAAGGTGCGGACCGGTCGAATTGCCGGTACTGCCGACGTTGCCGATCGTCTGCCCCTGTTTTACTTCCGTGCCGACCGCAACACTGCTCTGATTCTGCATGTGGTGGTACATGCTCACATACCCGTTATCATGCTTTACCTCAATCGTCCATCCATAGCCGGAAACCCAGCCGTTCGCGGTTACCTTGCCACCCTGAACCGACTTAATCGCCGTACCGGCAGGCGCGGCAATGTCAATGGACTTGTGCCAACGCGAGGACGAGGCACCGTTGCTTGTAGCGAACGTGTCTCGGGGACCGAACTTACTTGAGATCGTTCCGCCCTCAACCGGGTTTGCGAACTCGCCGCCTGCATACTTATACTCGGAAACCGTCGCCGAGCCGTAGGGGTTCTTTTTCCAACTCTTGTTTGCGCTCTGCCACAAATACGCTTTCTGTGCCTGTGTCAGACCGCCGACCGACTCAACGGCCGCCTTGGCCTTTGCCTGGCTCAATCCCTTGCCGTCCGTGTCCGCCTCCTGCAGCGCGACCTGGAACAACGCGTAAATGCCCGGCGAAATACCGGCCTCCTTGGCAACGGCCGCCTTGGCCTCCCAGCCGTCCAGCTTGGCGTTATCCGCCACATGTTTCTCGTAGCTGTTGAGCAGTGAGCGCAGCTCCTTCTTGCCTGCGTCCTTGAGGTAAGAGTAGAACGAATTGCCCTTAATAGCCTCCTCATACTTGGAGATATGGAACGCATTGCCGGACGCACTGTCGCTGTACACGCCAAAAAGCGCGTCCTTCTGCGTGTCGGAAAGGTTCTTGTAACCGTCAAGGATCGACTGCATAGCGTCGCTCTTGCTCAGTCCGGAACCTTTGTACTCCTTGTTGTACGTCGTCATGTCGCTTGCAAACTTCACAAAGTCGGTCGCGTTTACCGTACCCTTTACCTCGTCCCAGCGTTCCTTGTCGCTGTCCTCCATAGCAGAGATCAGCAGATAGTCCGCAAACGCGTTCTTTTCCGCGTCCGTGTGTTCGCCGCTGTTACCGTACTCGTTAAGGATTGCCAAAAGTGCCTCATTCTTTTTGTACAGCTCGTTATTCTGTCCTTCGACAAAATCCTTTGCATCTACTTCGTTATCCGCAAGCGTTTCCTCGATAATGCCGTCCCAGTTTGCAAACTCATCAACGGAAATTCCGTGTTTGAGTGCCTCCATCGCATCATCTTGACGGGCCTCGCGCACCTTCTGGCTGATGTCGAACATATCCCGGGAGGAGTAGTCGCCGGACGCACCGACCGAACTGCCGATCAGTTCACGGTCAAGATACTTTTTCTGAATCTCATTCAGATCGTTGTCGTTAAACAGCATTTCGCGTTTCTTGCCTGCAGCAATCGCCGTGTAATCGTCCGGGTACTTTTCTTTCATCTCGTCCGTAATGGCACGCATAGCCTTAATAGCCGCAAACACCGCCTCGGAATTGTCAATGGTGTTCCCGTTTTCGTCCTTGAACCAGTTCATGTGCTGACGCAATTCATCAAACGCCTTTGTCTCGTCCGCATTAAGGCTCTGGTAATCATCATCCGCCCAATTCTGCGCGCCCTGCAGCGACGACTTGCCGAACAGCATAGCCTGCGCCCAATCTCTCGGACTCTGGCCGTACTGCGGGAACTGCAGGATCTTCTCGCCGTTCTTGTCCAGACTGTAGCTGCCGCCCGCATATACGGTTGCCGCGCCCTCAAGCGCCTTCTTTACAGCACCGCCGCCGAACGGCAGCAGCAGGTACGCCGCCGAGTTGGCCGCGCTCTTTGCCGCGTCAAGCGCAATGCGCTTGTTGTCGTAGCCGTTCTCATATTCCTCTTTCAGCTTGCCGAAATCCGGGAAGGCCGAGGAGATCGGCACACGGCCGCCGCCAAGCAGGCCTCCCACAAACGGAATCTGTTCCGCAACATTTTCGCCGAGGTCAAGCGCAATGTCCACGCCGGACTTTTTCTTCTTATCCTTGTCGTCATCATCCAGCGGATCAAAGCCGAACGCATCCGCGATCATGCCGATAGGGTCAAGCGCCGAATCACGGCCGGTCAGCTGGTGGTATACCTGATTAAACAGATAAGCACCGGCAAAAATCTTAGTGTACGACCATGCAAGCGCAGCCTTGTTCTGCTTGGCCCTCGGCAGATCCTTTGCTAAGTAGCTCAGCTGGTTATTGACCTCCAGCTGGAACATGGTAAACATCTTGCGAATCGGGTTGACGGCATTAAATGCTGTCGGCTGTGCACCTTTGGAGCGGTCCGCCATCAGGTTAGAAGCAAACGCATCGGCATTTTCAAACGCCTGGTTTACCGTCATACCGTCTGCAATGTTCTGCAGGTACTTGCCGCGCGTCACAATGTTGGCCGTGAAATGGTCGATAGCCTCCATCGGCATTCCGGCCAGATCGGAGACCTTGCGCGTCAGCGTCCGGTCGAGCATCTGCGTGCCCTCACGGTTGGTCAAAAATACCGAACCATCCGTAAAACCATCGTCCCGAATCGCACTCTTTACCGTGTCGTAAGCCGCACGCAGCAGGTTCGGCGTGCTCACCTCACCGGCAGCCTGTGTGAGCGGAATAAAGTTTGTGATCCACGAGCCGGGGTTCAGCGCGATCATATTCGCCGCCACTCTACCCTCAACATTCTTTGCCACGTTGTACATCTGGCGTCCGAGCATTTCCTCCCAGCCACGGTCCGCGCGGGCTTTCTTGCCTGCCAAATTATTGATATACTCGTGCAGATTGGCAACATAGCCGCCCATGCCCGCGTGTTTCTGGTCAAGCAGCTTTTTCGTGTCATCAACATTCTTGTCATAAACGTCCTGCGTCTGCTGGTGGCGTTCGAGTGGATCCAACGTACGGTCTTTGCGAATCTCGTTGATTTTCTGTCTGGTTCCGTCATCGGAAAGCCGATACCGGATTGCATCCTCCAGTGTGCGCAGGTTCTGAATGCTGTCCGTAAGATAGATAACGTCACCGGCCGTCTCTACATATCGGTCAAACCCGGCCACCGCGTCAAACTCCGTCAGTTCACCGTTTCGGTGCAGCAGGTTGCCGAACCACTTCTTACCCGGGTTGCGGTCGTCTGTAATGCCGGCGATCGGAGTCGGAAGATTGAGCGTGCTGTCCGGCTTAATGCCGAATTTGTACAGCACGCGCGCAAGTTTGGTGTCCGGCTTGTCTACAGTAAAATGCGGCGCATAGTCCTTGAGGTATCCCGGTACGCTGTCCCACATGCCGTTTGCGATCAGGGTATCGCACAGCTTGTTGTACATATCGTCATAAATGGCGCGGAATTCCGCAACGCCATTTGCGACACGTTCCTGCAGCTTGCTCGTTACCTTGATTTTCTTCGCCGCGATATAGTCCGCAGCCGCACCGTTCTCGCCTTCCAGCATCATCTGCACAAGTGCGCTTTCGTGCTTGCTTAAATTCAGCTTTGCGATCCGGTCCTTTACCGTGTTGATGTACTGTGTCCGGTCTGCAACTGCCTTGTGCACCGGCGTAAAATACTGCTCGTTGAGCGTTTCGGCGTACTGGCGGTTTTCCTTGCCGAAAATATCGTAACTGTTGCGCTCCATCGTCTCGCGGCTGTAAGCGCCGGGAATGCGCTTATCCTTTGCTTTCTCTGCAATCGCATCGGCCATTTCTTCCGCGCTTAAGCTGAGAGCATCTCGGCGGGCCTGTGCATACTCCCGCAGCGGCTGCATAAGGCGCTGCTCCTCCTGCGTCAGCTGGTACATATGCATAACGGCCGCAGGATCGTCCGCCTGCGAGAACTTGTCCGTTGCACCGTTGAGCAGCGCGCCCTGCAGTAAGCTGTTGTCCTTGTCGCTGAGTGGATGGTTATTCTTAAATTTCTCAAGCTGGCGGCGTACCGGCTGTGCAAGCTCATACTGCCCGCGCAGCTCGCTGTTCTGTTCACGGCGTGCCGCCTGTTCGTCCGCCTCATAGACAAACGAATGCTGACTGTTCAGCTGCTCCTGCAGCTCCTGTGCCGCCTTCTGCGGCGTCTTGCCGTACCTCTCATAGTTGCCGAGCGGCTTCGGCTGCTCCGGCTGGCTCTGCTGCTCATATTCAAGCTGATATTCCGAGTCGTCGAGCGACGGATTCAGCGCTTCCTCAGCTGCTGCCGCACGCTGCTGTTCGCTTGCCACATCATAGGTGCCCGGCTCAGCGATCCGCTGTGCGTTCTCGGCTTCCACACGGTGGATACCTTCCGCGCCGGTCTCGTTATTGCGGAACAGTGCATTATAACTACCGTCCGGATTCCGACCGAGCACTTCACCCACGTTTCCGCGGTCTGCCGTGCGGATCATGTCATTCTGCTGGATTTCCGGCATAACAGCGCCGGTCTGTACTCCCTGCTCATTCAGCTGTGCGTTTATCTGGCGGATTTCGTCAGTCAGTTGATTACGGCGCTGCATTTCGGCCACCGAGAGCCGCCCGTCTCCCTGATCGATCTCCTGCAGCTCCGTCCAAGCATTGTTCAGCCGGTCCTGCAGGTCGATAACATTATTCTGCGTCTGAGTATCCATCTGCTGCATCGCCTGTACAGCCGCACGCTGATTGAGCGCTCTGTTTTCCTGCTCCTGCAGGTACTGTGCTGTCTCGGCCTTTTCCTGCAGGTCAAGATGATTCTGCAGATCCGCGTCATAATTCGCAGTCAGCTCAGCACTCCGTGCCGCATTCTGCCGCTGCATATCGGTCAGCGCGTTTACCATCTTATCCTGCGCGGTCTGCACCGCACGTTCCCGAATAGGTCCTTCCGGCAGCTTAAGCGCCGCCTGCAGCTCGCTGTCGAGCTGTACAAGCTGCTGCACCTGATTGTAATCGTATGCATCAGCGGCATTCATACGCTCCGTATCTGTTGCCGCTCTCGAACCGACCGCACCCGCCGTACCAAACACCAAGCCGCCGAACGCGCCGCCTGCGGCGCTCTGGGCAAGCTCCTGCAGGCTGAACTTTGCGTCCGGATCCTGCGCCGCCTTATCCGCAACGTAGTTCATGAAATAGCTTGCGCTTTCCTCTGTCGCCTCCTCACCCATCTGGATGAGGATATTTTTTACCGCATTTACGCCGCCGGAGTGTAAAATCTTGCTCATCTGACCGAGCGGCAGTCTTTCGGTTGCGGCCTCAATCGCCCCCGAGGTCAAACCGCGCGTCAGCGACTCCCGCGCACCCTTGCCCTGCTCATTCAGTTCAAACGAGCGCTGGCCTGCAGCCTGGCCGCCCATCATGATCGAGCCGACCGCCGGACCGACAACCGGAATTGCACTTGCCGCCATCACCGGCGCATTGCCCGCAAGGGAAATGCCCTGTTCGGTCAGCCAGCGCGGCGCAGGCGATAAACCGGCCTCGGCGTTTGCCTGTGCCTCGTTTGCCTCGCGCAGCATGCGCTGAGACCATTTGTTCGGGTCTACGCCTTTGTTTACGGTCAGCTCGTTCTTGCGCTTGCGGACCTCCTGCAGCTGATCGTAAACTGCCTGATAGTCTGCCGGAACCGAGCCGTCTGCCGCCGTGCTGTTCATGCCCTGCAGAGTGAGTTCAAGCGTCTGCTCCTGTTCTTCCAGCTGGCGGTATTCCTCACTCTGGCGGCTTTCTTCCACGTTCGCGCTTACCTGCCGCGACGTGTCAACGAGGGACGGCAGGGACGCCGCCCACCGCTTGCCGACAGCCTCCAGGCTGTTGCCGAGGCGGTCCGCCGCATGCCGCAGGTCGATGTTTTCCTGCACATACGCAAGCGTCTGCTCGTCCGCACCGGCGGCTTTCAGCCGGTTCATGATATCGTCCGCGTTGTCGCGCGGCTGATAGGTAAGGCCGTACCGCTTCATAATGCGGCTCATCTCGTCCGAAAGCTCCTGACGGGCCCTGTCGCGGCTCTGCGTGTCCTCGCTGCTCCATGTCTCATCCGAGCGGTTAAACAGGTCATGCATCGTCTTGTGTGCATTGTAGCCGGTCTGGCCGCTGAAATAGTCCTCCGTCAGTCCCTGCGCCGCCTGCATGGCGGTCGGGTAGACGGTTGCCTTGTCTGTCTTACCCATCACGCCCGAGGAATGCAGCAACTGTGTTGCCTGATTCAGTCGTTCGGTCGGCTTGCTGCCGTAGGCCATGCGCACGCCGGCAGTCATTTCGTGTCCGAACTTATCAAAAGAGGCGCCGGTCTGCGGGTTGTAGTCATAACCGAGCTTGCGCCGCAAGGCGTCGTTCTGCGCGTGCAGCTGTGCCTTCCTGTTCGGATCGCTGGTCGTGTGCCAGTCCATAGAGTTCTTGAGAAACTGCGTCAGCGTCGGGTTGCCGACGCCGCTGCTCTTGTTCGCAGTAGATACGTTCTGCCGCGGATTGCGCCGCTGCTGTGCGGCCTGCTTGGCAGAAAACCGGTTCACATTCGCAATGCTGGAACTCTGTGCACTGTTCAGCAGCTGCTGAGGACTTCTCAGGCCGAACGAATTCTGCTGTGTGCTCTGCGTTCTCTGTACAATCGGCGTGCTCCTCTGCGATGATCCGGCAGATGTATTCTGCCGCACCGTTGTCCGCTGCTGGGTGTTCACGCGCTGGGTGGTCTGCGTCTGTCCGCCGTGAGCCTGCACGCGCTGCTGCTCCAGGTTGCGCGCCGCCGTTGCACGGCGGCTGTTGTCCTGCTTTGCCGGCTTTTGCGGCACAACCTGCGGCACCTTCAGCAGCGCGGACGTTTTGTTCTTGTTTTTCTTCTTCTCGTAATCGCTGTAAAAACTCATATGAACCTCCTAAAGAGAGAAGGCGGCGAAAATCGCCGCCTTCTGGCGTAGTTAAAGCTGGTTAAGCTGCCACTGAGAATACTTGTTGGAAAGGTTCTGACCGGTAGTCTGAGCCTGCATGTACGCAATCTGCGCATTGATATACTCAATCTGCTTGCGTGCCGTCTCCATGTCGATCTTGCCTGCTTCAAGCTCCTGCTGCACCTGCTGCTTCTGCAGCTCATACTGCCGCATGGCAAGCGTCTGGGTACCATTGTAAGTACCCGTCAGCTCGGCCTGCGAAAGCCCGAACTGCTGACCCCACTGGTTTGCCGAAACGATGTTCTGCGTATTCTCGTAGCGCTTAGCGGCAATCTCCTTATAGAGATTGGCAAGCGCGTTTGCCGCCTCAATATCGCCGGTAAGCTGTGCCTGTGTAATGGCCTGCTCGATCTTGGCAAGCGTCTCGGTCTGCGTGGTCGCGTTGCTGTTCAGCGCGTTCTGGTAGGCATTGCCCGCGCTGATCTGGCTGGATTCGGTAAGTCCGCTTGTCAGCAAACCATTTGCCGCAAGGTTTTCCGCGTTCGAGCCGCCGGGCTTAATGCTCTGCATAAACGCCTTTTCCGCAGCGGCGTTGTTGGCCTCGGTCTGCTTCATTATGTCGTATTTCTGACCGTTCAGACTGGCAACCGCGCTGTCCACTTTGGCTTTAAGCGCCGCCTGCTGCTGTGCGGCCGCGTCCTCCATGTACTTCTTGTAAGCGTCAAAGCCGCTGTTAAGCTGATTGCTCATCTGCTTGCCCAGTACGTTGCCGCTCACATAGCCCTTGCCGATGTAGTCCGAGCCGTCCGAGCCGCCGGAATAGCCGTACTGCGCACGCAGCGCCTCGGCGTCCGCATGGGCGGATTTCATAGCCGCAGTGTCACCGCGCGCCTGTGCTTCTGCATAGCGTTTTTTGATTGCCGCCATCTGGGCGGAATCCTCCACGCTCGTGTCCTTGATGGTCTGGTCGTTATGCGATCCGAGCGGCGTATACGCCCCACCGGAGGACGAGCCGCCGCCCGAGCTGCTCCCGCCCGAGCCGCCGGTGCCGGAAGCGCCGCCGTAGGTGAACGTCTGGCCGCCCTTGCTGATCGTGGTCGTGCCGTCACTGTTCTTGGTCCACGTCGAACCATCACTGCCCGTCATGGTCGAACCGGCAGCCGCAGAACTTACAAAATTTTTGCCCTTGTCCGAGCCGATAGAGTACGAGCCGCCCTTGCCGGTTGCCGCCATCGACGCGCCGGACGAGCCGGAGGACGAGGATCCGCTCGAACCGGAAGAACCCGAGGAGCTGCTTGAGGACGAGCCGCCGGAGCTGCTCTTGCTTGCCTTTGCCGCTGCGGCTGCCGCCTTAACAGCGCCCGCCAGCATAGAACCCAGTCCCATTTACTTCACGCCCTTCCCAATCAGCCCCATGCGCTGACACATGGTAGCGAACTGTTCGCGGGTCAGGGCGCACTGCGGCTTTGTGCCGTCCGTGATACCTGCGTCCTGCATCGCCTTCCACGCCTCCGCGGCATAGGGGTGTGCCTGCTGGTTAGCCTTCTCCGCTTCATAGCGCTTCATAAGCGCTGCAAATTCGTCATAGGTCACTTTCTTTTCCTCCTTTGCCGTGGTCTGCGCGCCGTATTTGCGCGCTTCCTCCCACGGAAAATTCACACCGGGGCAATCCGTGCTGTTTACGTCCTTGTGGCGCAGCAGCTTCGCGCCGGGGTATTTCGCCATCATCGTGCGGATAAGGCCTTTCAGCGCGTCCAACTGCGCCTGCGGCATGGTCTCGGTCATGTAACTGCCCTCGACGCAAATGCCGATCGCGCGGCTGTTGTGCCCCTGCGCGTGCGCGCCGACCGCCCATTCCGGGCGGCCTCTGTACACCTTGCCGTCCTTGCGGATGTAGAAGTGGTAGCCGATGCCGGTCCATCCGCGTTCCAGATGCCAGCGGTTAACCTCCTCCACGCTCGCATGGCTTGCTTCTGCGTGGTGCAGAATGATTTCATCCGTCCTGTTCCGGCGGGAAAAGCTGCCGTTTGTCGGCAGATTGGTTTCGATGATCTGCATGCTTTACTCCTTTACGCCGTGCACGGCCGTCTGGAGCAGGAAGCCGAGCAGGAACCAAACCTTATCCTTGATTTTCTTCATGCAGATCTGCGCGCCGAGTTCTTCCGAGTAATTCTCCTTGCTGACGCAAGAGGAACTTTCCACGAGCTCGAAGCCATTGCGCAGCACCGCACGGACGACCGTAGTCTTGGCACCAAGCGTCTGCACCTCGGTGTGTGCGATAAAATCATCGACCATTTCCTGCCCGATGCTCGGCTTATCCGTATTCAGGTGGGAGTTGATAGAAAGCGGCAGATAAGCGCGTTCAAAAACATCCGCTGGAGACCAGCTCGTGTATCCATCCGGATAAACAACCTTGTAACCGTCCTTGCCGTCCTTCTGCGCCTGAATAGCTTCAATGAGTTTCGTGCCAATGTAGCGTACCATGTTATTCTTCCTCCTTGTTGGGTTTTGTGTAGTTAAGTGCCCTCTCGCTGTCCGACAGCCCTGCGGTGGTCGGATCCACAAACACGCTGAGGATCGCCAGGCACATGGTAACAAGCTGTACCGGATTAGACAGCACCGAAACAGCACCGTTCCACACAGCCGCCCAACTCGTAAACGTCTGCGGGTCAACACCAATCGCCGTAATCGCAACCGATGCAACGCCAACCCAAAACCACGGATTTTTCATGCGTACCGGAATATTAACCTTCATGCTCTATCTCCTCCAAATCGTCAATGCGGTGGTTGGCCACTTTCACTTTCTCATCCATCACGGCAAACTCCTGTTCGAGCTTGTAAGTGCGCGTGATGAGATTGTTGTGCTTCTCCACCTTCTTCTCCAGCTGCTCAATGCGGTAGTTGGTCAGGTTGCTCGACAGCGCAATGCCGCCGAGCGTTCCAACCAGCGTACCGACCAGACTGAGCGCCGCCGTGATAACTTCCGCCGGCATGATCAAATACCCAGCAGACGCTTATCCTCCACGCTCAGCAGATCCGGTACACCGGTCTGCACGCTGCGCCAGTGCTTGTACTGGGCGCGGGCCAGTGCGTTGTGCTTGAGACCGTGCGCGTTGTCGTACTGATCCAGCTGTACGCCAATATCGCCGGGGTACTTCTTCACTTCTGCGTAGTGCTTGATGTAGATGTTGTTGGGATACATAATGTTGTCCTTTCCGGGCTTCTGCCCTATCAAGTGTAAAAATTCCGGTGATTCTTACTTGTTGTAGTCATCGCCGGTGATTTTCTTGTACTGCTCGGCGGTAATCTTGCCCTTTACGACAGCGTTACCGACCATCTTTGCGGTCCACAGACCGGCATCGTAATACTTCTTAATACGATCAAACCAACTCATTTACTCCACCCCCGTATCGGTATCAGTCATCATGCTGATGTAGTCCACCTGTGCAGCGAGCGCGGTGTTGCTGGTTTCCAGCTCCTCCACCTTAGACACTAACTGCGAGATCGCCTGCGCAGTAGTGTCGTCTGCCGCGGTGGTGCAGATAACTACGTAGGTCTGCTTGTCCTTGTCGTAGGTGATGGCACGCAGCGCATAGCCGCCGTGCGCCTCAACCAGATCGCCGTCATCGGTGCGGACCTCGATGAGCGCGGTGTTCAGATTGGACACCGCATCAAACGTGGTTTCGGACAGCACCAACGTCAGGCTGTCGCCCTGGCACTGATAGTCCAGCGCCTTGATTCCGTTGATTTTCATGTGTGCTCCTTTCCGCGGCTTAGTTTGCCGCAACGTATTTATTGTACTGATGCTTTATTGTTTCGTCCGACATCTCCGCATAGATCTGCGTCGTCGATACGTCCTCATGCCCCAGCAATTTCTGAATAACAGTGACGTCCATGCCGCCGTTGAGCGCGTGCGTCGCAAAGGTATGGCGGAGCAGGTGCGGGTGAACGTGCTTTTCCAGTCCTGCCCTCTCGCTGATCGCGCGGATAATACGCTGTATCGCCCGAGGTTTCAGCGGCTCGTACGGCGATTTGCTGCTCACAAACAAGCCGGTGCCGCCCTTGCGGGATACCATATACTCCTGCACCATCAGGCGGGCGCGAACAGAAAAATACACCTGCCGATCCTTATCACCCTTGCCGGTGACGCGCACCGTGCGCCCGACCAGATCCAGATCGGCGGCACGCA
>ERZ773248.699-NODE-699-length-37824-cov-4.096322_pt1 | contig 37824 bp, 35 predicted proteins | sample MGYA00580518_ERZ773248 | MGnify/ENA primary metagenome ERZ773248 (study PRJEB29015, sample SAMEA2737762) | human gut metagenome | biome: human gut; feature: human-associated habitat; material: faeces | place: China | collected 2012 ...
TCCAGTTGCCCCAGTAGCACCTGTAGGTCCAGTATTACCTGTAGGCCCAGTTGGCCCTGTAATCCCATTGGCACCAGTAGCCCCAGTAGCCCCCGTAGGTCCAGTGATTCCAACACCAGTCGCACCCGTAGGCCCAGTCGGTCCAGTCGCCCCAGTTGGTCCAGTCGCCCCCGTCACACCTGTAGCTCCAGTCGCCCCGGTATTACCCGTAGGCCCAGTAGGTCCAGTTGCTCCTGTTATACCTCTTGGTCCAGGACAACCTCTTGGTCCAGGACAGCCTCTTGGTCCAGTCGCCCCTGTTATACCTCTTGGTCCAGTCGCCCCAGTAGGTCCAGTCGCTCCAGTTTTACCAGGATATCCCATAGGTCCCATTGGACCGGTTGCTCCTCTAGGTCCAGGACAACCCATAGGACCTGTAGGTCCTGCAGGGCCAGTCACTCCAGTTGGACAGTTTACAATAACGGGTGGACAACAACGACAGCGAGGACACCAAGTACATTTGTTGTTACAACTGTTGTTGCATGAGTTATTACACATGTTATCGTTCATAAATTCACCTCCTTTCGCTTGTTCTAGTTTAATATACGCAAAGTTATAAAACTGAACTATGAGGATATACCCTATTTACAATAAAAAGTATAAATTCCACTTTTGTCCAATGAGAGAAACAAAATAAAAAGACTCTTCCATAAAGAAAGAGTCTTACGATATGCGTTCAAAATAACGCTTGTTATAGAGATAAGATGAATCGTTTGGTTTACATTTTCCAGCTAAATCATTGTAGAATTTGGCTGTTTTATAGTCTTTAATAGCATCATAGCATAAACAGAGTTGAATATATGGAATATAATCATAGCAGTCAGGTGATATAAATGCACCTGATTCATCATTTCTTTCACAAGATAATGCCATTGCATACCAAAAAATGGCTTGCTCATAACACTTTAATTCATAGAAATACTTTCCTAAATCACAACATATTTCAGCTCGTGGAACATCATAACATAAACTATTGAGTAAGGATAGAACGGCTTCTCTCATTTCACCTTTTTGATGATAACAATATCCCAAGAATTGACAAGCAGAAATATTGTTTTCACGCCATCCTTTTCCAGTATTTAAAAATTTCTTGAATTGCGTAATTGCCTCATCATAATATTTATGATAATACAATTCTCTAGCATAGTAGAACATTTCTCTAGGTGAGAATAGAATTCCTTCTTTTTCTTTTGCTTTAAACATTCTTATATTTCTTAAAGGATTCCCTGCTTTTATTTTACGATGAGTAATAGCTATTTCACTATATTCCATTTTACCTCTTGGACTAATAACTTCATGCACAAATCCTTCCCAATAGAATTGGTCTTCTCTTCGCAGTAACCTTTCACGATAATAAGTAAACGTTGGTTTTCCATCATTGTCAAAACCTGTGTTATATCTCATCATCACGACAGATGTTTCTGGAGAAAGTGTTTCTTTTAATTTCATTAATTCTTTTTGATCTGCTTCTAAAAGATCATCGTCTGCATCAAGCCACATGCAATAATCTTGAGTTGCTTTAGAGAAAGAGTAGTTTCTCGCTTTAGAGAAATCATCGCACCATTCAAAATCAAAGATTTTATCTGTGAATTTTGCAGCAATTTCTTTTGTCATATCAGTAGATCCTGTATCTACAATAATAATTTCATCAGCAATATCTTTGATTGAAGATAGAGCTCTTTCCAAAACATCTTCTTCATCTTTAACAATCATACATACACTTATTGTAATCATATATTTCACCAATATAATATATGAGATAATTCATAAAGTGTGCCAGACAAAAGAGAATTAAGAAATCATTATAACCACTTAAATAAAAGTTAAAGAATATAAAAAAGTTCTTGACAATGCAAGAACTTTATTTGTTATATGGGGCGGTCGATGGGAATCGAACCCACGAATGCCAGAGCCACAATCTGGTGTGTTAACCACTTCACCACGACCGCCATATCTACCTCAATTAGGCAAATATGATTATATAAGATTTCAAACATTTTGTAAAGTTATTTTTTAAAAAAGTTGTAGAAACAAAAAAACTATAGGATTGTCTTTCCTATAATTCTTAGAAATGATGTTTCACACGGTCTCTTTCTTCTGCTACTTTTGCATCATTAAAACGCTCTAATGTTCCTACTAAATATCCAGTAATTCTACGAATTCTTTCAATTGGCTGTGGTTTGAGATGATAATTCATATCAACATAATCACCATCTATTGTTAGTGTGAGACTGACTAAAGTTTCATCTTTATATTTTTCTTTTACATATTGAATATAATTCTTGATTTCTCGATCATCCATTTCACCATTAAGAACTTTGATATCAACATTATCTATTCTTTTCATTATCATCACCATCCTTATCTCTATTATATCGCAATGAGATAATATAACAATAAGAATGCTGGTTATTTTATCCAAATGAGAAAATATTTCCCAAATCGTGTCAAATTATGTTAAAATATGTATATAAATATTTGAGAGGGGAAATACAATGAAAAAAATATTAAAAGTATTAACTATGGCTTTAATGGTATTTGTTCTGACTGGGTGTATGAAACTCAGCATTAATGTTGAAGTTAAAGCTGATAAGACAATGGCAATGGGTATGGAAATCTTAGCTGAGGAATCAATGTTTAAAAGTGCTGGAATGTCTGCTGATGATTATGTTAAACAAATGGAAGATCAAATTAAATCTTCTGAAGGTATGGAGGATGCCAAGACAACTCCAATTGAAAAAACAATAGATGGTTCTAAATGGGTTGGTGTTTCTGTACAAGGAACAGCATCTGCTGATGCATCTGTTAGAATTATTGATAAAGAAGTTAATGGTAAAGATGGAATTGAATTAACTTTACCTATGGATGATTTTAGTGATCAAATGGATATGAGTCAATTAACTTCATATGGATATTCAGTTGAACAAATGAAGAAATTAGGAATGGAAATGAATGTTGTTATTAAAATGCCAGGAAAAGCAATATCAAATGTTGGAACTGTTGATGGAAATACTGTAACTGTTGATTTATTAGATATGATGGCAACTGGCAAATCTAATGATATTATTGTATCATCTGAATTATCAGGTGGTGGAATGGATATGAGCATGATTTTCATTATTGTAGGTGTTGCAGCAATTGCTGGAGTTGTTGCATTTATGTTAATGAAGAAAAAGAAAGAAAATCATGAAGAGGTTTATGATGGGTCACCAATTTCTAAAGCCACTGAAGAAAAAGTGGTTACAGAAGCACCAGTAGTAGAATCAGATGTTGAAGAAAAGATAGAAGCACCTACTGAAGTTGTTAATGAAGAAAAAGTAGAAGTTGTAACTGAACCAAAAGCATATTGTCCAAATTGTGGAACACCAGTTGGAAGTGAAGAAACTTGTCCAAATTGTGGTTTTACTTTAAAGAAATAACGGTTAAGAATTCTTAACCGTTTTTTGTTAATATAAATGATAGTGTAAAATCATAAAAACAAGTGTAATAAGGAGAATAGAGAATAGTTGATTTATTCTCTTGAACATATATTTCATAAAGTCACCTTTCTTATTATGTTATGCAAACTGTTTAAAAAAGTCTTTTCATCGTAATAAAAAAATGTTAATATATCAAATAAAGATGAGGTGATACTATGCTTAAATTCACAAAAATGGAAGGAATAGGAAATGATTATATTTATATTGATGGCATTCATCAGGATGTTCCTATGAACCCTCATTTTATTACAAAGATAAGTGATCGTCATTTTGGTATTGGAAGTGATGGTGTTATTGTTATACAAGAATCAGAAATCTGTGATTTTAAGATGCGAATGTTTAATTTAGATGGTAGTGAAGGAAAAATGTGTGGTAATGGTATTCGTTGTTTTGCTAAATTCGTTTATGACCATCAATTAACCAAGAAAACTTATTTGGAGATAGAGACATTGGGTGGTATTAAGAAAGTATGGTTAATAATTGACAATAATAAGGTTCAATATGTCAGAGTCAATATGGGTCAGCCTATCTTAAAATCAAAAGAAATTCCTTGTCTATTTGATAAGGAAGAAATGATCAATGAACCAATTGAAGTAGATGGTCAAGTATATTATCTCACATCTTTATCAATGGGAAATCCACATACAGTAATATATATGAATCATTTAGATTTTAATATCCAAGAACTTGGAATAAAATTTGAAAAACACATACTTTTCCCTGAATCGGTTAATACTGAATTTGTTGAGGTTGTTAATCGTCAATATCTTAAGATGCGTGTTTGGGAAAGAGGTAGTGGTGAAACAATGGCTTGTGGGACAGGAGCTTGTGCTGTGATGTATGCAAGTTATATAAATGGTTTGTGTGATAACCATGTTCAAGTTGAACTCTTAGGTGGGATTCTTGATATTAGTTATGAAAATGGAGAGATTTGGATGAGTGGACCGGCCACAACAGTTTTTGAAGGAATTATTCAAGAGGAGGTATTTAATGTATAATACAGCAGAAGAAATCATTCAATATATTGGAAATGCTAAAAAGCATACACCCGTTAAAGTTTATGTGAAAGGGGAAAATTTACCAGAAAGTGATGAATTTCATATCTTTGGAGATGGTTCTAGTCTTATTCTTATTGGTGATATAGAACCTATCCAAATATATTTAGAAAAAAATAAAGCGAGAATACAAGATACATATTGGGAACATGATCGTAGAAATAGTGCCATTCCAATGCTTGATATAACACATATTAATGCGCGTATAGAGCCAGGAGCAATAATTAGGGATCATGTGACAATTGAGAATAATGCTGTTATAATGATGGGAGCAATTCTTAATATAGGTGTTAAAATTGGTGAATCAACGATGATTGACATGGGAGCTGTTTTAGGTGGTCGTGTGGAAGTTGGAAAACGATGCCACGTAGGAGCAGGAGCAGTCTTAGCTGGTGTTATTGAACCACCAAGTGCATCTCCAGTTATTTTAGAAGATGATGTTCTTATTGGAGCAAATGCAGTTGTTGTAGAAGGGGTCCGTATTGGCAAAGGTGCAGTTGTAGGAGCAGGAAGTATTGTTTTGAATGATGTTCCTGCTGGTGCAGTGGTTGCTGGGAATCCGGCTAGAGTGATTAAAGCAGAAAAAACAAAAGAGACAAAAGAAAAAACACAATTAATAGATGATTTAAGAAAAATCTAAGGTGATACATATGGAACAACTCAAAAAATGGAGAAGAGATTTACATCAGATACCTGAACTAGGATTACAGGAATTTCAAACTGCCGCCTATATTCGTCGTGAATTAGAAAAAATGGGTTATCAATGGGAAGCAGTTGTAGAAACTGGAACAATTGTTTATATTGATTATCATCAATCCACAACAATAGCTTTTCGTAGTGATATTGATGCTTTGGCAATTCAAGAAAAAAATCATATAGACTTTGCTTCTAAAATTCCTGGGATGATGCATGCTTGTGGACATGATGGACATATGAGTGCTTTACTAGGATTTGCAAGGCGTTTAAAAGAAAACCATAGTTCATTATCATGCAATGTCTTATTGGTATTTCAACCCGCAGAAGAATCGCCAGGAGCTGCCGCGCAAGTTGTAGAGTCAGGTGTTTTTGAAAAATATAATGTTAAGGCTATTTTTGGTATGCATTTAATGCCATTCATTGAAGAAGGCGTGATTGCTTGTAAGAAAGGTCCGCTAATGGCAATGTGTGGAGAATTGGATGTAAAGATATATGGAAAAGGTGCTCATGCTGGTTTGCCTCAAGAGAGTATTGATAGTATCATGATTGCAAATCAAGCATTACAACAGTATCAAACAATTATTTCAAGACGCATTTCTCCATTCTCACCAGCTGTCATTAATATTGGTCAAATAAATGGAGGATCAGCACGAAATAGTGTTGCCAGTTTAACAACAATGCATGGAACATTGCGTTGTTATGATGAGAACTTATTTATAAAAGTGACTCAAGACATCGATTCTATTCATAAAAGTTTAGAAATGGCTTATGGCTGTTCAATTGAATGGAGTTGTCCACCATTGTATCCACCAGTACTTAATGATGATCATTTGTATAAAGTTTTTAGAAATATTGTAGATGAAGATATATATATTGAGTTAAAAGAACCATTAATGTTAGCAGAAGATTTTTCATTCTATCAAAAAGCAATTCCTGGTATATTCTTTTTCTTGGGGACAAAATGTCAAGAATATCAAAGTGGGTTGCATACAGAAACATTTAATTTTCATGAGGAAGTTTTAGAAAAAGCAATAGATTTATATGAAAAAATTGTTATGAATTTGAAAGGGGAATAAATATGGATAGTTATTTAAGAGGGGAAAAAGCATTTTTAAAAGCATATGGTAGATATGATGTTGTTTTAGAAAGAGGAGAAGGCGTTTATCTTTATGATACGAATAAAAAACAATATTTAGATTTTTATTCTGGAATTGGTGTGAATTCATTTGGTCATGGCTATAAACCATATATTAATGCTCTGCAAAAACAAATAGAAACATTGATGCACGTATCTAATTACTTTTATACACCTGTTTCAATTGAAGCTGCTGAAGCTGTTAAAAAAGCAACACAATTGGATGGAGTCTTTTTCTGTAATTCTGGTGCTGAAGCAACAGAAGGAGCTTTAAAGTTAGCGAGAAAATATTACTATATGAAACATGGAAAAGCGAATAGTGAAATTATTTCTTTTCACCATTCATTTCATGGCCGTTCAACAGGTTCAGTCAAATTAACTGGAAATCCTCACTATCAGGAGGCATTTGGACCACTTATTAAAGGTGTTCATTATGCAACATTAAATGATTTAAAGAGTGTTGAGGCATTAATCAATGAAAGAACTGCGGCTATTATTGTAGAACCATTACAAGGTGAAGGCGGATTAAATTTATGTCATCAGGACTTTATGACTGGATTAAGACAGTTGTGTGATGAACATGATATTTGCTTGATTTTAGATGAAGTTCAATGTGGAATGGGGAGAACAGGAACAATTATGACTTATTTTCAATACAATATCTTACCTGATATTGTTTGTTTAGCCAAGGGGATAGGATGTGGTGTACCTGTTGGCGCATTTGTAGCAAATGAAAAATATGCAAAAGCTATGGAACCAGGCGATCATGGGAGTACATATGGTGGAAATCCATTTGTATGTGCTGCTGTGAAAACAGTTTTTGAAATCATTGAAAGAGAAGATATGCTCAAACATGTTCAAGAGATTTCTAAATATTTGACTGAAAAGCTGGATGAACTTATTAGAGAGTTTGATATTGTAGAAAGTCGCAGAGGATTAGGATTAATGCAAGGATTGGTATTAAAAGATGATGCCAGACCGTATGTCAAAGAACTCTTAACTGAGGGCGTTATTGTTGTGACTGCTGGAACTAATGTCATAAGAATGTTGCCACCATTTGTTATTACTGAAGAACATGTTGATGAATTTATTGGTAAATTAAAAAATATTTTAAAAAAATCAAAATAAAAAAAGAAAAATCCCTTATTTTTATTGAATATAGAAGTAAGGGGGTTTTTATATGCGAAAATATCCAATTGATTTGCAAGATGAAGAAAAGGCTTGTGGTGCTTATTGTATTTCTATGATTTTGAAATTTTATGGTTATCAGGATGAAATGAAAAAAATTAAGCAGAAAGCAAGATTAAATCAAAATGGTATCTCTATTTTAGGAATTATTGAGTGTTTAAAGACTTATCAAATTGAAGCTAAGGCTTATCAGGCAACATTAGATGATATTCATAAAAATATTCAATATCCATGTATTCTTTATATGGCTTATAATGATATTGGTCATTTTGTTGTCTTATATGAAAGAAATGATGATGAGTATATTATTGGTGATCCAGCTAGAGGGCTCATTTCTATTTATCAAGAAGAGATGTCTGAACATTATGCCATGCATGTTATAGCGATAACACATGTTGGTCGTGTTCCTGAATTATCTTATCAATCTTACTTTTCTTTTTTATATCAGACTTTTCAATCATATCAAAAACATATGATTGATCTTATTTTGAAAGGTTTATGGATTTCTTTACTAGGATACTTGAGTAGTTACTTTTTTCAGTTTATTATTGATGATATTCATATCAATACTCAATTTTTTTATATGGTTGTACTCTGCATTGCTTATAGCTGTATAGAAATCATTAAAACAAGAATGGAAAGAATCAAAACCAAAGCTTTTATCTCTTTAAGAAAAGCAGTTGATGAAGAATATGTTTTTGATTCCTCTATGCGAATGCTGCAATTAACTCATAGTTTCTTTTATCAAGATAAAGGGTATATTCAAAGTCAATTATTAAGTCTCTTTGATCTAAGTGAAATGAGTTTAGAGTGCTATGAGAGATTGTTCTTAGATGCTTTGTCTTTTGTTGTTTTTATGATTGGAATGATGTTTATAAATATATCAATGACATTTCTGGTTGTAATTATGTTTTTATGTATTATGTTTATGGCCTATTATCGTTTACAGGCTTTACAGGATATCCATAAAAATTATCTTGAAGCACATTTTGTTTTTCAGCATCATCTTCTAGAATTAATTGAAAATCAATTTTTAATTAAACGTTTTTCATTGTTACAGCAACAACGGGAAAGAAGTTATCATATCTACTTAGATGAAGCTTTGTTAAAAGAAAAACAGGCTCTATTTATGAATCAACTCCAAAGTTTTATTCAATACTTTATTTATATTTTCTATGGTGTTATTATGATTTTAGGATTTTATCATTATCAAAGATCTCATTTAACGATAGGACAGTTAATGATGTTTTATATGTTGGTTTCTTATTGTATTCAACCTGTGATGAACATTGTCAATCTTGTCAGTCAATATAAACAAATGAAGATTGTTTATGAAAAATATAAAGTATTTGAAATAGAACCACAACTACCACAAGAACCTATAAAGGAGAAAATTACATCAATTACTTTGGATAATGTCAGTTATGCCTATGGATATCAAGTACCTTTATTTGAACATATTGATTTAACAATTCACCAACACCTTTTATTAAAGGGAAAGACAGGATCTGGTAAATCAACGTTGTTAAGACTTTTTATGGGATATGATCTTCATTATTCAGGAGATATCTATATTAATGATCAGGAGTTAAGGACTATTCAATTATCTTCTTTATATCAACATATAGGATATGCTCATGAGACACCATCGTTTTTACATTTAACTTTGTTGGAAAATTTTTTATGTCATGATGAAAAGAAGATACGTTATTACTTAAAATCGTTTGGACAGGAAGCTCTTTTCAATATGTTTCATATTGTCTTAAGTGAAGATGGTGCACCACTGTCACTTGGGCAAAGACAGATTGTTTCTTTAATTAGACTTTTATGTCAAGAATTTGATATTCTCATTTTAGATGAAGCATTTTCACATATGGATGCAAAATTAGCAAGTAAAGTGATGAGGTTTTTATTCAAGAATGATGAAGGAAAGATTTATGTTATGGTTAATCATCAAACAAAATTAGTGAACAAGAATGTTGCTTGTGCTATAATTGAAGAAGGAAGATTAAGAAATGAAAGGTGATATAATGGCTATTGATTTTGTATATGAAGATGAATTGAAATTGAGTAAGGATAATTATGAACAACAATTTATAAAAATTGTAGAAGCAGCACTTCAATATTTAAAAATAGAAGATGATGTGGAATTATCATGTATTATTGTTGATGATGAACGAATTCATGAGATAAATAAGGAATATAGAAATATTGATCGTTCTACTGATGTTATCAGCTTTGCATTAGAAGATAATGATCAGTTTTATGTGGCAGGAATGCCACGAAGTTTAGGAGATATTTTTATTTCTTATCATCATGCTTGTATTCAAGCAGAAGAATATCAGCATACTTTAAAGCGTGAGATGTGTTTTTTATTCACGCATGGTCTATTGCATCTGTTGGGATATGATCATATGAATGAAGAAGATGAAAAAGAGATGTTTACGTTACAAAAAGAAATATTAAATCAATTAGGAATAGAAAGAGGGTAGACTATGGATTATCAAAAATTAGTTGATGAAGCTTTTATAGCAAGTGAAAATGCCTATGCTCCTTATTCATCATTTAAAGTTGGAGCATCCCTTCTTTTAACAGATGGTACAATAATACATGGCACAAATATTGAAAATGCTGCATATGGATCTACAATGTGTGCTGAAAGAAATGCTGTTTTTCAAGCTTATTGTCAAGGATATCGCAAGTCAGACATTGAAGCATTGGCAATTGTTGGAGATTGTTCACCATTGATTTCACCATGTGGAGCATGTCGTCAGGTTTTGGCTGAATTGTTAGATCCATATACCCCTATTGTTTTAGGGTGTAAAGATTATTATGAAGTCACAAATATACAAGAATTATTGCCACGTGCTTTTATAGGAGAAAGTTTATGACATTTAAATCTGGATTTGTAAGTATAGTTGGAAGACCAAATGTCGGTAAATCAACATTGCTTAATCATATTTTAAAAACCAAATTAGCAATTACTTCATCAACAGCTCAAACAACTCGTAATACGATTCAAGGAATATATACGGATGAAGATGCTCAGATTATTTTTATGGATACACCAGGTATTCATAAACCTCAGGATGGTCTTGGTTCATTTATGAATACCAATGCACTTAATAGTATTTATGGTGTTGATTTGGTTTTGTTTTTAGCTCCTGCTGATGAGAAGATTGGAAAAGGTGATCGTTTTATTGTTGAAAGACTTAAGGAAGCTGATGGACCAGTTTATTTAATTCTTAATAAAATTGATTTATTGTCTAAGGAACAATTGATTGAAAAATTGAATGAATGGAAAGGATTGTTTGATTTCAAGGAAATCATACCTATTAGTGCATTGAATGGCGATAATATAGATGATCTTATGAATACAATAAAAAATGATTTACAAGAAGGGGTTATGTATTATCCTAAAGATCATTTAACTGATCATCCTGAAAGATTTATTATGGCTGAATTTATTAGGGAAAAGATTCTTTATTTTACACATGAAGAGGTCCCACATAGTGTCGCTATTGTTATCGAGAGAATGATTGAAGATGAGCAAGGTGTTCATATTATGGCTGCTATTGTTGTAGATAGACAGAGTCAAAAAGCAATTATTATTGGCAAACAAGGGAGTCTTATTAAAAAAGTTAGGCAAAATGCTCGTAAAGAGATGAAACGCTTTTTACAAGTTCCAGTCGAATTGGAATTGTTTGTGAAAGTGGAAAAAAATTGGCGTAATAAACAAAAGTATCTCAAGGAGTTTGGATACGATGAAAATGACTACTAATGAAGAAGTTGTTGAAGGAATTATTTTAAAAAAAACTGTTTATAAAGAAAATGATATGATTTTACATATATATACCAAAGAATATGGCAAGATTGGTATTATTGCTAGAGGAATTCGGAAAATAACGAGTAAGAATGCAAGAGCATGCCAAGAGATGATGATAAGTGAAATGAGCATAAATTTAAAGAAGGGATTAAGTTCTTTGATGAAAGCAACTCCAGTTGATTATTTGCGTCATATTAAAGAAAACTTAGATAGTGAAATTGTTGCTAATTATGTTTTAGAGTATTTTTATCGTTATCTTGAAGATAATAATCCCAATCAAGATGAATATGATATTTTATATCATTCGCTAAAAGCTTTAGATCATGGCTATTCACCTCTTTTGGTTTATCTATTATTTAATGTTTTTGTTTTAAATCATAATGGTGTTTCGATTGATGTTGAAGGCTGTGTTGTTTGTGGCTCGTCAAAAGTTACAGCGATATCACTGAGAGATGGTGGATTTGTTTGCCAAAATCATCGAGGGAATCTTCAACCTTGTGATATTAATGTTTTGAAAGCTTTTCGACATATCCATAAAATTCCTATTCAATATATAGATCATATTCATATGGAAGAAAATATTTTAAAAGAGCTTATTCCTTATATGAATGGTTATATTGAGGAATATACAGGTGTTTCTTTAAAGACATCTGCGTTTATTCAACAAATTGTGTAGATTTCTGCACAATTTTATTTTGCTTAAGAGAAGTTTGGTGTATAATGATTGCATATATAAGGGAGAGATGTTATGAGTGACTTTTTACCAACAACAAAAGAGGAAATGTTAGCAAGAGGATGGGAACAGCCTGACTTTGTTTATATAAGTGGAGATGCTTATGTGGATCATCCTTCTTTTGGTGCAGCAATTATTACAAGGACACTTGAAAGTCGAGGTTTTAAAGTGTGTTTTTTGGCACAGCCAGATTGGCATAGTTTGGAAGATTTTAAACGTTTTGGAAAACCACGACTTGGTTTTTTAATCTCAAGTGGAAATATTGATTCAATGGTTAATCATTATAGCGTTTCTAAAAAGCGTAGAAAAAAAGATAGTTACTCGCCCAATGGTGAAGCCGGTCATCGACCAGATCGAGCAGTTATTGTATATAGTCAAAAAGTACGTGAAGCCTATAAAGATGCAACAATTCTTATTGGTGGTATTGAAGCAAGTTTAAGGCGTCTTTCACATTATGATTATTGGGATGATAAAGTGCGTAAATCAATTTTGGTAGATGCAAATGCTGATTTATTAATGTACGGAATGGGAGAAAATAGTATTGTAGAAATTGCGGAGGCTTTGGATGCAGGTATTGATGCACAATATTTAACATATCTAGATGGGACAGTTTTTAAAATCAAAGATTTATCATTGCTTCCAGAAGGATATATTATGTTACCATCTTTTGAAGATGTATCATCAGATAAAGTGACTTATGCAAAATCATTTGGTATTCAATATCGCCATACAGATCATTTTAATGCAAAAACGTTAGTAGAACCATATGAAGGCTTTTACATTGTACAAAACAGACCTAATCGTCCTTTAACTCAAATAGAATTTGATGATACATATGCTTTACCTTATCAAAGAACATATCATCCAATGTACGATTATATACCTGCAATTGAAGAAGTTCGTTTTTCTTTGATTAGTAATCGTGGATGTTTTGGTGCATGTAATTTTTGTGCCTTGAATTTTCATCAAGGCAGAATTATTCAAACACGTTCACATGAATCACTTATACAAGAAGCAAAAACAATGATTCAAGATCCTGATTTTAAAGGTTATATCCATGATGTTGGTGGACCAACTGCTAATTTCAGATCTCCAAGTTGTGAAAAACAAGCAGAACATGGAGCTTGTCCGACGAAACAGTGTTTATGGCCTAAAGCATGTCAGAATTTAAAAATTGATCATAGTGATTACTTGTCATTACTGAAAAAATTAAGAAATTTAGATGGAGTTAAAAAAGTCTTTGTTCGTTCGGGTATTAGATATGATTATTTGATGTATGATAAAAATGATACTTTTTTTAAGGAACTTGTAAAAAATCATATTAGTGGACAATTAAAAGTGGCACCTGAACATATTAGCGATCAAGTTTTAGATAAGATGGGAAAACCACGAAGACAACTATATGAGAAATTTGTGGATAAATATGAACATCTTAATAAGGAAATGGGTAAAAACCAATATCTTGTTCCTTATCTTATGTCCTCACATCCTGGTAGTGATTTAAATAGTGCAATTGAGTTGGCTGAGTATTTAAGAGATATTCATCATACTCCTGAACAAGTTCAAGATTTTTATCCCACACCAGGAACACTTTCAACAGCAATGTACTATACTGGTATAGATCCACGTGATATGAGTTTGGTGTATGTTGCAAAAACCCCACAGGAAAAAGCGATGCAAAGAGCTCTAATGCAGTATCGCAATCCTAAAAACTATCATCTTGTTTATGAAGCACTTATGACTGCCAAGCGTCAGGATTTAATAGGCTTTGATAAAAAATCTTTAATTAGGCCAAAAGGACAATTCCGTCCACCAAAGAGGAGGTCGTGATCATGAAATATACAAAAACGTATACGTCTAGTATGCATACACATGTACGTTATCATGTTTATGAGCCCAAAGTGGTTTTGAGAATTAAGGGAATTGTTCAAATTCATCATGGTATTGGTGAACATGCAGATCGTTATGATCATTTTGCATCTTTTCTTTTGAATCAGGGATTTGTTGTCGTGGTGAGTGATTTTGCTGGTCATGGAAAATCACTGATTGATTTTGAACAAGGTTTTTTTGGTACTGAAAATGGTCCACAAAATCTTGTTAAAGATATGCATCGCCTACAAAATATAATTCGTCGCACATATCCAGATGTTCCATACTTTATGTTGGGAGTAGATTTGGGTTCTGTCTTGATACGTAAATATGCAACAGAGTATGGTGATTTTATAGAAGGTATGATTTTATTAGGAACGCCACCGGTTGTTGAACATAGTTATTTGAAAAAGGGGTATTTAAAGTTATTGAGAGCCTGGCGTGGACCGTTATATAAGGCAACTCATTATTTTAAATCGTATCATGAATCTAAGAATCGGAAAGTCCATCAAAGCAGCAGTGATGTTGATTGGCTAACAAGTGATGAAGATGAAATCAAGAAATTTTTAAGTGATCCTATGACACATTTTTCTTATACTGTTCAAGGATATCGTGATATTGTGAGTGTTATGCAAGAGGTCAATAGTGATGAATCCATTGCTAAAATTCCAGATTATTTATCAGTATATATTGGATATGGTGAATTAGACCCAATGTGTAGAAAGATGAAAGTATTGTTAGAGAAATATAAAAAAATACAGTTACGAGATGTGACTGTTGATGTATTTGAAGGGATGAGACATGCTATATTATTTGAAAAAAGTAAGAAAGAAGTCTACCTTCACATATTAAATTGGTTGAATGAAAGAACGTATTTGTAGCGCACCCTTATGGTTGGTTGACAAATAACCACTATAAGGGTATAACTATGGCATTAGCACATAAGATAAGGATAATTATGACTTGGTAAGGTATGCCGAGTCTTTCGTACTTTATATAAGTGTATAAAATAAGTGAAAAGGGGTATAAATATGGCAAATAAAGATATGGAAAAGCTAGTTGCTCATGCAAAGAATTCAGGATTTGTTTATCAGGGTTCTGAAATTTATGATGGTTTAGCAAACACTTGGGATTATGGTCCTTTAGGTGTGGAAATGAAAAATAATATTAAGAAGTTATGGTGGAAAAGATTTATTCAAGAATCACCATATAATGTTGGATTGGATTCTGCTATATTTATGAATCCTCGTGTTTGGGAAGCAAGTGGACATGTTGGTGGATTTAGTGATCCATTAATTGATTGTAAGAACTGTAAAACAAGACATCGTGCAGATAAGTTAATTGAAGGATATGATCCAGATGTCCACAGCGATGGTTGGGAGCCAGAAAAAATGATGGAATATATTAGAGACCATCATATTAAGTGTCCTGATTGTGGAAGTGAAGATTTTACAGATATTCGTGAATTTGAATTGATGTTTAAAACATATATGGGAGTTGTTAAAGATGCAAAAAATGTTGTTTATTTGCGTCCGGAGACTGCTCAAGGAATCTTTGTTAATTTTAAAAATATACAAAGAACATCACGTAAGAAAGTTCCATTTGGAATAGGTCAAATAGGTAAGTCATTTAGAAATGAAATTACACCTGGTAACTTTATCTTTAGAACAAGAGAATTTGAACAGATGGAATTAGAATTCTTCTGTAAACCAGATACAGATTTAGATTGGTTCCATTATTGGAAAGATGGTTGTATGCAATTCTTAAAAGATTTGGGTTTAACTTCAGAAAATTTAAGATTCAGAGATCATGAGCAAGAAGAATTATCTTTCTATTCTAAAGCAACAAGTGATATTGAATATCTTTATCCAGCACCACTTGGGTGGGGTGAGTTATGGGGAGTTGCTGATAGAACTGATTATGACTTATCAAGACATCAAGAATTCTCTAAAAAGAATTTGGAATATTTAGATCCAGAAACAAATCAAAAATATATACCATATGTTATTGAACCTTCTGTAGGAGCTGATCGTTTATTTTTATCAGTATTTGCTGATGCATATGATGAAGAACAATTAGAAAATGATACACGAATTGTGATGCATTTACATCCTGCAGTTGCACCAATTAAGGCGGCTATTTTGCCACTGACTAAGAAACAAAGTGACAAAGCAATGGAAGTTTATTCGATGTTAGCACAAGATTTTAATGTTGAATTTGATGTTGCTGGACAAATCGGTAAAAGATATCGTCGTCAAGATGCCATTGGTACACCATTCTGTATTACTGTTGATTTTGATAGTGAAACTGATCAAACAGTAACATTAAGAGATAGAGACAGTATGGAACAGATTCGTTTACCAATTGATGAACTGAAAAGTTATATTGCTGAAAAAATTAAATTTTAAATAAAGGAGGACATTTATGGCACGTCTGTCACAAGAGAAAATCAATGAAATAAGACAAAGTGTTGATATCGTTGATGTGATAGGACAATATCTTGCCTTAGAGAAAAAGGGAAGAAATTACATGGCTGTATGTCCTTTTCATGATGATACTCATCCTTCAATGTCAGTATCACCTGATAAACAGATATTTATGTGCTTTGTTTGTCATACTGGTGGGAATGTTTTTACATTCTTACAAGAGTATTTAAAGATATCATACATTGAAGCGGTTAAAAAAGTTGCTGAAATAGGTCGAATTGATTTAAGTGATTATCAGCTAGATGTTGAAAAAAGACCAATCAATCAAGAACATGTCGCACTTTATCAAATGCACCAAGAAGCACAGAAAATTTATAGTTATTATCTAAATACAAAACTGGGATTAGAAGCAAAAACATATTTGTTGAATCGACAGTTCACAGATGAGCTTATTAAAGAATTTCAAATTGGTTATGCTCCTCTTGAACCTGTTTTACATCAGTCTTTTGAAAAGTTAGGATTTCAGGAAATTGATATGGTCAAGTCGGGATTAGTGATTGAATCACAAAAGAATTTTGATAGATTTAATGATCGTATCATGTTTCCACTTTTTAACCAACAAGGACAAGTTATTGGGTTTAGTGGACGTATTTATAAACCGACACAAACAGATGCTAAGTATATGAACTCACCAGAGTCAGATATTTTTATCAAAGGTCAAACTCTATACCATTATCATCAGTGTCGAGAAGCTGTTAAACAGGCTGGATTTGTATATTTATTAGAAGGGTTTATGGATGTTATTGCAATGTATAAAGCAGGTATTGGAAATACATTGGCAATTATGGGAACGGCTTTAACTAAAGGCCATATTCAAGCCTTACGCCGTTTAACAAATACAGTTCATTTATGTCTTGATGGAGATCAGGCTGGACAGGCAGCTATGAGTAAAGCTGCTCGTGAATTAGAAGAAGCTGGCTTTAAAGTACAAATTATTATTTTACCAGATGGTAAAGATCCAGATGAAATATATCAGATGCATGGACAAGAGGGCTTAGAAGAAGTCTTACGTAAAACAGTAAAACCCATTGAATTTCAAATGGATTTTGAATATCAGCTTGTTGATCCACTCAATTATGATGATCGCAAACAATATTTAGAAAAAATGTGTTATGAAATCACTCAAATAACTGATGACATTGATCGGGATTATTATATTCATGTTTTATCAAAGAAGTCTTGTTTCTCATATGAGATTATTCAGCAAAGAGTTGTAGGTATGAAACCACAACGGATAGAAGATACTGTTCATAGGGAAATCAAAAAAACAATTCAAATTATTGATAAATATCGTAAAGCTGAACACGATTTATTATTTTATATGTTAAATAGTAAAGATGTTGCTTTGAAGTATGAGGCAAAAGCTGGCTTTATGTATAATGATGCATATCGTGTCATTGCCTCTTATATTGTTGATTATTATCGCAATCATAGCCATTTAGAAGTTGCTGATTTAATCAATAGTATACAAAAAGAACAATTGATACAAACTGTTATAGAAATATCACAATCAGCACTGCCTTTAAATTATGAGGAAAAGGCAATAGATGATTATATTAAAACAATTGCGGCAAATGCACGAAAAATGAAGAAAGAGCAATTATTAGAACAGTTTAATTATAGTTTGGATCCGAGTCAAAAGGCTCAGATATTAAATGAAATAGTGAAATTAGAGAATGAAAAGGAGTCTATATGAAAAAAGAAACAAAGAAAAAGGCAGCACCAGTAACGTTTGAGGATCTTAAGAACTTAATTAAAGAGACTGCTGATGCATTAGGTGGTACATTATCACAAGATGATTTAGATGCTTTTTTAACAAAGTATGATTTAGATGATGAATCTGCTGAGGAATTATTACAGTTTATTACAGACAGTGGAATTGTTATTGAAGATGGTTTAGATGCTTTAGAATTAGATGATGAGGAACTTTTAAAAGGGGTTGGAACTGATTTAGATGACCTTGAAGGATTAGAAGATTTAGGAGCTCTTGAAGGATTAGATGATGCATTAGGTGAAGATGTCCCTGATTTAGATTTCGTTGGTGATTTTGATATGATGACTGGGGATACAGCAAATATGTATACTCATAATGATGACGATGATGAAAATCAATTAGGAAGTAATGTTAAAATCAATGATCCTGTGAAAATGTATTTAAAGGAAATTGGTCGTGTTGAATTGCTTAGTCATGATGAAGAAATAGATTTGGCTAAAAGAATTCTTGAAGGTGATGAAGAAGCAAAGAAAAAACTTGCTGCAGCGAACTTGCGTCTTGTTGTCTCAATAGCAAAACGATATGTTGGAAGAGGAATGTTATTTTTAGATTTAATTCAAGAAGGTAATATGGGGCTTATTAAGGCAGTAGAAAAATTCGATTATACAAAAGGTTTTAAATTCTCTACATATGCAACTTGGTGGATTAGACAAGCAATTACACGCGCCATTGCTGATCAAGCGAGAACTATTCGTATTCCAGTCCATATGGTTGAAACAATTAATAAGTTAACACGTGTACAAAGACAATTAATTCAGGAATTGGGTAGAGAACCATTGGCTGAAGAAATTGCTGAAAAGATGGATGGCATGACTCCTGAGAAAGTTCGTGAAATTCAAAAGATTTCATTAGAACCTGTTTCTTTGGAAACACCTATTGGAGAAGAAGATGATTCTCACTTAGGTGATTTTATTGAAGATGAAGGTGCTATGTCACCAGATGATTATGCTGCTAATGAATTATTAAAGGATGAATTAAATGAAGTCTTATTAGAATTAACAGATCGTGAAGAAAAAGTATTGCGTTTGCGATTTGGATTAGATGATGGACGTACAAGAACTCTTGAGGAAGTAGGAAAAGAATTTAACGTAACACGTGAACGTATTCGTCAAATTGAAGCCAAAGCTTTAAGAAAATTGAAACACCCTTCACGTTCAAAACGTTTAAAAGATTTCTTAGACCGTTAATATGAAACTATCAAAAAGATTACAAGCAATTGCGGATTTAATTGTGAAATATAAACAAGGGGAAATACTTGCCGATATAGGAACTGATCATGCTTATTTGCCATGTTATTTGGTTAGCGAAGATATTATCGATAAGGCATATGCATGTGATATTGCAAGTGGACCTATTAACGCATCTATTGAAACAATTCAATTATATCATTTAGAAAAACAAGTCATACCACTTCTTGGAAGTGGTATGAACCCTATTCTTGATAAAGATGTTGATATGATTAGCATTTGTGGAATGGGAGGAAAACTCACTGTTGATATATTGGATGAACACAGAGAATTCTTAAATCATCATCGATTTATTTTACAAGCCAATATAGGGTTAGAAATATTAAGAGAGTATTTATATAAACAAAATATGAAAATTATAGATGAAAGTATTGTTAAAGATGCACAGCATATTTATGAAATTATTGTTTGTGAAAAGACAGATGATATGATTGCTTATCAGGAAGAGGATTTTTACTTTGGACCCTGTTTAAGGAAAAATAAAAAGGGATTATTTTATGAAAAATGGCATAGACAACTAGAAATTCAAAAAGGAATATTAAACTCTTTGGAAGAACAACATCCACGTTATCATGAAATTATGCATCTGATAACTATGATAGAAGGTGAAATAAGTGGAAGCTAAAAACATTATTGAAATTATAGAACGTTATTATCCACTATCATTACAAGAGGAATGGGATAAATGTGGCTTACAAATTGGAGATGTTCATCAAGATATTACAAAGATTATGATTTCTTTAAATGCTGATTTACCAAGTTTAGAAGAAGCCATTTCAAAGAACTGTCAAATGCTCATTACACATCACCCTTTTTTACTAGATCCAATTGTTAATATTGATAAAGATTCACTTATGGGCCAATTTATTTATAAAGCAATTGAGAATCATATAATTGTTTATAGTTCACATACTGCACTGGATAATGTTTCAATGAATAGGTGGCTGATTGAAGAATTAGGAGTTCATGATTTACAAGTTGGTGAACAAACAGGTATATGTCAAATAGCAACACTCAATACACCAATGGCTATGGACACATTCCTTGATCATGTTCAACAAACATATCACTTAGAACATTTTAAATATGCTGGAGAAGTAGACATGATTAAGAAGGTTGCTATATGTGGAGGTAGTGGAGCAGGATTCATGGATCAATTTTATGGAAAGGTTGATGCTTATTTAACAGGTGATACAAAATATCATCAAGCCAAAGCTGCAATTGATCATCATTTATTATTAGTTGATATTAATCATCATGCAGAAAATATTATGGTTAGAAGATTAAAAGAATTATTAGAGAAGGAGTTAGATGTAGAAATTATAGCTGGGGTATCCCCAGATTACTACATGTATCGATAGTATGATTTTAACAACAGTATGTTATATGAAAAGAGACAATCAGACATTGATGCTTCACCGTATTAAAAAACAAGATGATATTAATGGTGGTAAATGGATTGGTGTTGGTGGAAAATTTGAAGAAGGTGAAAGTGCTGAAGACTGTGTAAAGCGTGAAATCTTTGAAGAAACAGGATTGGTGGCACATTCATTAAAACTGCATGGGTTTGTTTCATTTCCAGGGCTATATTATGGTCAAGATGAAGGTATGTTTGTTTATACTTGTGATGATTTTAGTGGTGTCATTCATGAATGTGATGAAGGTGTTTTAAAATGGATAGATGATGACAAGATTTTAACTTTACCAATGTGGCAGGGAGATTATCATTTTTTTGATTGGATAAAAGATGGTCGTTTTCATAGTGCTAAAATTGTTTATGAAAATGATCAGGTTATAGAATATCAAGATAATGTTTATTAAGGTTTGCTGGATATGCAAGCCTTTTATTTGCAGAAAAGAGGAGAATTATGGAACAAAGACCAAATTTAGATAGAAGTTTAGATAGTCAGACATTTAAACAGTATTATTATCTCAAAGAAGAATTAGTTCATTTTTGTAGGCAAAATCATATTCCAACAAGCGGTAGTAAAATAGAACTTACAGAAAGAATTGCTTATTTTTTAGAAACTGGAAAAATTATGAAAACAAAAGTTCAAACAAAAAAGCAGTCTCAAATCACTGTTATTCATGAAACTGATTGCATTGAAAGCAATTTTGTATGTTCAGAAAAACATCGAGCATTTTTTAAGCAGATGATAGGTTCAAGTTTTTCATTTCATGTTCCTTTTCAAAAATGGCTAAAGAATAATACTGGTAAAACTTATGGAGAGGCTATTGAAGCTTATTACCAAATTCTTGAGGATAAGAAAAAAAGGAAAACAAAGATTGATAAACAGTTTGAATACAATACATATATTCGGGATTTTTTTGCTGATAATAAAGGGCGATCATTAGAGGATGCTATTCAATGCTGGAAGTATAAAAAAAGTATACCTGGACATAACCGCTATGAGAAATCAGATTTAAGAGCACTTAATGGTTAAAGTGATCAACATTTTGGTTTCATAATGCGTTATAATCAATTATATGGAGGATAATAAAATGAATTATATTAAGCAAAATAAGAAATGGTTTATTTTATCACTTATTATTATTTTCATTATCATTATTATATCTTTATTCTTTTTTCTTAATAACAATGATCAAAAGGATAATAAAAATAAAACATTTGATACATCTTTGGTAGGAGAAGCAAGTGTAGATCCTGAAAATTTTGATGAAACAGAGGAAGGGACTCCTATAGATGCTAATCAATTAAATGGACAACAGGGAAAGAGTAATGGTATTGATGTATCTAAATGGCAAGGGAAAATTGATTGGAATCAAGTCAAGACAAGCCAAATCGATTTTGCTTTCATCCGGATTGGTTATCGTGGAGAAAATGGTATTATATATAAAGATGATAATGCTGATTATAATATTCAACAGGCAACAAAAGCAGGATTGCTTGTAGGTGTTTATTTTTATTCTACTGCACTTAACCAAAAAGAAGCTATTGAAGAAGCAAAGTGGACGCTTCAATGTATAGATGGATACAGTATATCTTATCCAGTTGTCTATGATTGTGAAGGTTATAAAAATTCATCAAGTCGTACATATCAATTGAGTTCAAAGGAACGTACAGAAAATGCTCTTGCCTTTTTAGATACGATTTCAAAAGCAAACTATGAAACAATGTTTTATACATCATTAAGTGATATCAATTCTCATTGGAATATTCATGATATCAAAAATAAGCATAAGATATGGATTGCTCAATATTCATCAAAGATTTATCCTGAAAAACAAAAACCAGATTATAGTGATCAATGTCATGCATGGCAATATACCAATAAAGGTCAGGTAAAGGGTATTGATGGTAATGTAGATATGGTTGTTTGTTATTTTAAAAATAAAAAAGCTGATCCTAAAAATAAAAAAGCTGAATTACCAAAAGCATCTGTACCATTAACAGAAGAAGAAAAAATATATTCATCTGTTAATGAAAAGGTGACTGCAAAGGATGAAACAAATTTGAGGTCTCTTGCGACAATAAAAAGTGATATTGTTGCCTCTTTAAAAAATGGTGAGACCCTGACTCGCATTGGGGTGGGAACAAACGGCTGGTCAAAACTCCGATATAAAAATAAGACAGTTTATGCAATAACAAGTTATTTAACAACTGATTTATCAGTTAAGAAAACAGAAACAGAAGATATCGTTTCAGGTCAGAAGTTCGAGTCTAAGAAAGATAAAGTAACTGCAAAAGATGAGGTTAATTTACGTTCGCTCCCTTCAACGTCAGGGGAAGTTGTTGGAACATTAACTAGTGGTACATTTCTTGAACGTACAGCAATAAGCCAAAAAGGTTGGTCAAGACTTATATATAAAGATAAGATTGTTTATGCAATAACAAGTTATTTAAGCCATGATGTTGTTGAAAAACCTAAACCGACAGAACCTGATCAATCAGATGGGTTTACAGCAGTTAATGAACAAGTCACTGCAAAATCAGAAACAAATTTAAGGGATAAGCCTTCAATTGATGGTGGACAAGTTATTTATATGCTTAAAAATGGTGAATATGTAAAACGTATTGGTACTCATAGCAACGGCTGGTCAAAATTAGAGTATAATGGACAAGTGGTTTATGCAATATCATCTTATTTAGTTAATTAAGATGTGAAATCTCAGTTATATGAAAAGACAAGATTTAAAAAAATAAATCTTGTCTTTGTTTAAATTAATCCATGTTTTTTCATAGAATTATAGATACCATCATCAATGATATCATCTGTAATTTCATCAGCAATAGCCTTTAACCCCTCAGCTGCATTTCCTACAGCTATACCATATTGGCAAAATTCAAGCATATCAATATCGTTTAATCCATCTCCAAAAGCATATGTATTTTCTTTTGGTATTCCTAAATGTGTGATGAGAGCTTCAATTGCTGATGCTTTATTGACACCAGGTACAGAGAGTTCACCGCTATCATTACCAAACATTGGAACTGTGCAATGAATCACATTAAATTCTAAGTTAAATTCTGCTTTAATATTCTCAAAAGGAAATCCTTCTTTTTCTAAGAAACAAATTTTATTCACATCATCACGATGTAAATCATAATTAACCTTTAATGAGTTAATAAAATGATTTGGTGCTTCTTTCTTTTTTCTTCTTGCTTCGGGATCATTTTCTAAATCTCCATACATAATAGATTCTAATCTTGGAATAAGATGTTGACTCGCATAAAGTCCACCATTACTTTCGATATAAAAATCAAAGTTATGTTCTTCAAAAAAATCAACAACGTGATAAATAGCACTTTTAGACACTTGTTTATGATATAACATCTTATCTCCAATTTCTACAAAACCACCACCAGCACCAATTATACCATCAAAGCCCACTTCTAAAATATGTGAATAAATCTCTGCTTTACTTCTACCCGTGCATAAAAAACAAAGATTTCCTTTTTGCTTTGTTGCCTGTATTGCTTTTATAGTAGACTCAGGGATAAACTCTTGTGAAGAACGCACATCTACTAAAGTTCCATCAACATCAAAAAATATAACTTTTTTATTCATATAATACCTCCAATAGATATTATATAGGAAATTCATTATAATCAAAATTATTTTCAAACCTTGCAAATTATTATTTATCATTTTCAAAAAATGGAATTACTCTTTATTTATATCAAAAAAGGTGTACAATAATAAAGATTCGTTAAAAAATGATAATAATCGATGGTAGAAAATAGTTATCATCTCATCAAGATTATTAAATAATTAAAGAAAAATTCATTAGGGGGATATTATGAATAAGAGTAAATCTACAGATTTGATTCATGGTCATATTGCAAAATCAATTTTTTGGTTTTCTGTTCCATTGTTAATAGGAAATCTGTTTCAGCAATTGTATAATACAGTAGATGCTTATGTTGTTGGGAATTTTGTGAGTAAGGAAGCATTAGCAGCTGTTGGGGCATCTTCACCTATTATTAATATGTTGATTGGCTTTTTTATGGGACTTGCAACTGGTGCTGGGGTTATCATTGCACAATATTTTGGTGCAGGAGATAATGGGCGTTTAAAAAAGGCTGTTCATAGTTCAGCAGCATTAACACTTGTTATGTCTTTATTGTTAACAGTCATTGGGATGATTGGAACAAATCCAATGTTACATGCCATTGGAATACCAGCTGATGTCTTTCACGATTCATCTACATATTTAATGATATATTTTGCAGGTATTTCATTTAATCTGATTTATAATATGGGATCAGGAATCTTAAGAGCGATGGGGGATTCTAAGCGACCTCTTTATTTCTTAATTATTGCTTGTATTGTTAATATCATTCTAGATTTTCTATTTGTTAAATATTTACATATGGGAGTCGCTGGAGCAGGGTATGCAACACTCATAGCTCAGGCTATAAGTGCTATACTTGTTGTTATTGTCTTGGTAAGAAGTGAAGGACCGCATCAATTATTCTGGAAACAAATTCGTTTTCATTTTCCAATCTTAAAGAAAATAATTATGGTAGGATTACCTACAGGGATTCAACAAAGTATAGTATCTTTATCAAATGTTATCGTTCAGTCTTATGTCAATGCATTTGGTTCAAGTGTTGTTGCTGGATATTCAGCAACAATACGAATTGATGGATTTGTCAATTTACCATTGCAAAGTTTTAATATGGCAGTGACAACCTTTGTGGGACAAAATATTGGTGCTAAGCAATATGAACGTGTCAAAAAAGGCTCACGTATTGCATTGTGGATGACTATGGCAGTCATTACGACAATGGCTATTTCACTCTTCTTTTTTGGAGAAAGTTTTATTGCTATTTTTAATAGTGAACCAGATGTTATTCAGGCAGGGCGTACAATGCAATTAGCATTTGTACCTTTCTATATTATGTTGCCAGTAGTACAAATTTATAATGGTGTCTTAAGAGGCGCTGGGAAGTCTTCAGTTCCAATGTATATTATGGTTTTTAATTTTGTAATTTTGAGACAGATTTATTTGGCCATAGTGACGCAGATGACATCAGATGTTTATTTTGTTTTTATGGGCTGGCCTGTAACTTGGGTAACTTGTGCAATTATGTTTATTATCTATTATCACAAGGTGAATTGGTTAAATCAGGATTCCGTTTCATAAATAATAGGTCCTATCAAATCAAGTTAAAACCTTTATATAATATCTAGATTTTCTTTATTTAAAGAAAATAATAGAATGTCTAAAATATTCATATTGAGATTAACTCTATATTTGTATCCAGTAAATAGTAGCGTTATTTATATGCAGGCATTTCTATTAAGGAATATGGTCCACACTTTCAATTAATATGAAAAAGCAGACTTTCTGTATTCATTTACAGTGAAGTCTGCTTTTTATTAAAGCATTTTATGAGTCATTTCTTTAATATACTGACTCACATCATCCATGCCTGTGTAAAGTGTTGCTTTATTGAAGTCAAAAATATCAAGAAGTTCTAACAGTTCTTTTTTGAGATATTTAGGAATATGTATGATGACTTTGCGTCCATCTTGTTTATGAAAAATCTTATCTATTTGATGGTCATGATATTTTGGATGAGTGCAAATAATAAATAATCCAGCTTGTCTAGCAATTCTTTCATTATTGTCAAAATTAGCTCTCACAATATAGACTTGCTTTAAAGAATTCGCATTTATTTTATTAGTGAAACCAGATTTTTCATAAGCGATTTCACTAGCGAGTTTATCAAATAATTGCTGAGGAACTTTACTAGAGGAAGCATAAATTCTATCAAATATTTGATTTTTTTCTAAATAGTTCAAGCGACATAAAGAAGATATAATACGGACTGAATCACTATGAGCGTATCTTATATGCTTTTCTTGTTCTTCAAATAAAATGATAGAACCATCAAATTTTTTAGGATTTTGACAGGCAAAATATAATGCTACAAGTGGATTTGTTGTAATATCTAAAAGCCTTGTGGGAAGTGTATAATGTTGCATTTTTGAAAGACGCTGAAAATTTGTGTTACACTTTTCGAACTCTGTCGTTTTTCTCATAATTAATTGATTATACATATAGTCTTCATGATTAATCCATGAATTCTCTCTAAATAATGATGGAATGGCTTTATAGTTAATGTTATCATGCCCTCTATAGAAAAGTTGGCTTGTATCTTTATCAATATTCTTTTGTATCTCTTTAAGGATAAAAGTGAATTCTTCAAATGCACTCATATTTTTATGGGTTCCTAAAGAATAAATGAATACTTTATTCATATCAAAAAAGAATGGCTTTTCATATGATATATTATTATGCATTGGGAAATGTTTTATCCAGAAATCAATAATCTGTTGAAAAGATGTTTTCGTGATACTATTAGATAACATAATCATAAAATATTCAATTTGTCGCACCTCAGAAAAATCGTATTCTTTAAACAACTGGGATTGAAATAAAGCAGTCAATTGTTTTTCTGTCAATTCTTTGAATTCTTTCTGTGTTTTGATGTATTTTTCAATTTGTTTAAGAAGTTGTGCAAAGATATCTCGAGATTTTTTGGGAACATCACTCTTCTTGTATTGTTCAACAAAATTATCCAAATGGAAAAAATCTGCATCAGACACTTTATATGTAATTAATTTTTCAATGAAATGTGCCAATGTATTTGTATTCAAGAGTTATCACTATCCTTTCTGTTCATCCAATATTTTCTCTTTTTCAATAGACGGCTTGATATGTGTTTTTGGATTATTTTCATCAAACTGTTCTAAAAATGATATAACTTGATTTGTTAAATAAGTAGGAGTAGAGGCGCCAGAAGAAACAGCTGCTTTCTTTTTACCTTTTAAAACATTAATATTTAAATCTTGTATACTTTCAATCATATAAACATCTTTATTTTCTCCTGCAATTGAAGCAAGTTTTTGTGTATTATGAGAATGAGGATCACCAACAATAAAAACAATATCAATATCATCACCAATATTTTTAATAGCCTCTTGTCTAATCTTTGTCGCAGTACATGTTTCTTTTGCAATTTCAACATACAAAAGAGTGTTTTTAGCAAATTCACATAATTCATAGACATCATAAAGAGACATTGTTGTTTGATTTGTAATGATATATTTTTTCTGAGGGTCCATTTTAAGAATATCTTCTTTTTGAGTGATCAGATGAATCTTATGTGAATTGATAGAAATAGCACCTTCTGCTTCTGGATGACCTAATTTTCCAATATATAAAATTTCATATCCAAGTTTCAATTTATCTTTAATCAAATCATGTGTTTTGATAACATCTTGGCATGATGCATCAATAACATTTAATCCTTTCTTTCTAGCTTTAAAAAAGACTTCATCACTTGCTCCATGAGCAGTAATAATAACTGTACCATTATTAATATCATCTAATAATTCCAGTCTCGTTTTTCCTTTGTGGTCAATTGTTTTGACACCTAATTCTTCTAATGCCTTGACTATGTATTGATTATGAACAATCATGCCTAAAATATAAACTGGCTGTTTCTGACTTGCCTTTTTAGCTATATTAATTGCATTGACAACTCCTTTACAGTATCCTCTAGGAACAATAGCTTTGACTTCCATTTTATAAATCACCTCCTATGCATTATAACATATTGTGATTCTAAAAAAAGTCTTTATAATATATTTTATAAGGAGGAGTATTCATGTATATTCAGGAAATATCTCAAAAACTTCAATTATCTAAAAAAGCAATTAACCTTTATGAAGAGAAAGGACTTATTCACCCTCAAAGAGATGATAATGGTTATCGTATTTATTTAGAAAAGGAAAAACAAACATTATTAAAAATAAAAGAATTAAGAAGATTAGGATTTTGTTTAGAAGAAATCAAAAAAATACTGTTAGAGAAACAATATCATATTTTTGAACAGAAAAAAACTGAATATCAAGAAAAAATTTTCCAAATTAATACTTCAATTCAATATATAGATGATGTTAAAGAAACTTTAATGAACGAAAATGATATTAGTGAAGTCTCTCAAGAAATTGATCAAATTTATCATTTAGAGGTCTTTTTTAATCAAGATCATACAGAAATAGATTTTGATAAATTATGTATTTATCTTTTTACATTGGCCTGGGTGTTTGCTTCTAAGATAGAGATAAACTTTTTATGTGAATTTTTATCATATACTTTTTATATAAGTGCATTTTTAATCTATTCATCATCTCAAGTGAGATTATTTCTCTTTAAAATTGTTCGTTTTTTTGAAAAATAATTTGACAATCCCTAAGGGAATGGCTTTATAGTGGGCTTAGGAGGGATGATTTATGATTATTTATATAAGTATTATTTTTATTTTTGTTTGTATTCTTATATTCATTAAATATTTATATCGTTATTATAAGATGAGGATGCTTTATAGAAGTTTTTTTCTTCATAAAATAGATACTGAAGAAGAAATCACAAAAGAATATTTTAAGAAAATTAAGAATCCTGATATTGATGAAGGGGTCTACAATGATTTAGAATTAGGGCAGATTTTTAATATCGTGAATAGGACATATAGTGATGTTGGAAAAGAATATATGTATGGACAGATGTTTATATCAAATCATTGTCATAAAGATTTAGAATGTATCATTGAGAAATTAAAAAATGAAAAACTTTTAAAAAAGGTTTTATATGAACTCTATAGTCTATCAAGAGGGTATACACCTGCACTACATTTCTTTAATCAAGACAATCTGTTTACAAAATGGGATACAATAATTGTTTTTTTATCTACACTCATTTTATCCAGTCTTATATTAAGCTGTTTTTTTGAAATCATGATGATTAAATATGTTGTATTATGGTTAAGCGTTCAAGTTGGACTTTATACACATTATGTTAAAAAAACCGATGATATGATGAGTCAGTGTATGAGTTATTCTTTTGTTGTAGAATGCCTGAATTCTCTTCAAAAATTTCATCTGTTTTCATCAGAAGAAAAGAAAAAAATATATAAAATGATTAATAAGGCTCATCGTTATACACTTGTTAGTAGAGTTATTGGAGTTGTAAGTCAAATAGATATATTTTATCTTATGGAGTTTATAAAAGGAATCTTTTTTATACCAATTTATCAATGTTATTTTCTTTTAAAACATAAGAATGAACTAGAGGAAGATTTTTTAGAGATGTATGAATATGTTGGAAAAGTTGAAACAGCTGTTTCTATTGTTTCATTGCGTCATCAGTATCAAACATGTATTCCAGACGTTTCATCTATGCCAGTTGTACAATTTAAGAATTGTTATCATCCAATTATTAAAAATCCTGTAAAAAATAGTTTCTCTACAGATACATCTTGTATGATTACAGGCTCAAATGCATCAGGTAAATCTACGTTTTTAAAAACTGTGGGTGTGAATATGATTATGGCAAAAGCATATCATACATGTTTTGCTGATGAGTTCGTTTATTATCCATTTCAGCTTTGCACATCAATTCATATTCAAGATAATCTAAAGACGGGTGAAAGTTATTATATAAGGGAGATAAAAACTTTGAAAGCAATCTTAAATATGATGTCAAAACAACAGTGTTTGATACTTATTGATGAGATTTTAAGGGGAACCAATGAGAAAGAGAGAATTGCGATTTCCAAAGTTGTATTAAAGTATATGTTTGAAAGTCAATCGTTGATATTTGTAACAACACATGATTTATCTATTGTTGATGCTTTTAGTCATATTTCTCAATATTGTTTTAATGATGACATTGTTGATAAAATATGGAAAAGTGATTATAAAATAAAAGAAGGAGTTTGTAAAGTTGGAAATGCTATTAAGTTACTAGATGTTTATGGTTTTGATAGCAAAATTGTAGAACAGTTAAAAAAGCCTTATTAGGCTTTTTCTTGTGGCAACATGTTTTCAAAGACTTCAGATTCCTGATTGATACTTTGATCTATTTCTTCATCTAAATCATCAAAATCAAATTGCTTAACAGCCTTTACAACTCTAAATGCAGTTGTTGCATTGTGCAGGACTGGTCTTAATTGATTCACAATAGGAATAATTTGATTGGCTGTATAAAGTGTTTTTTGAGCAGTCCTAATTGTTGAAGACATTGATAATTGATTCAGTGAATATTTCATTGATTGAAGCAGTGATGGTTTCATCCCCATCATCCCCATAGGATACATCATAGATTGCTGTGGCATATAAGGGTATGGATAAGGATTACCTGGAAATTGTGGATACATCATAACACCTCCTATATTAGTATATGTTTATTTTATAAAGGTGTTAGTTATTTATCATGATTTGTTGAATAAGATTTGATTTGATATTTGGATTATGTTTTGATACATGGTGAGATATTCTTCTAGATGGTTGATTCCTAATTGTGTTATTGAATAATATTTTCGAGTTGGGCCAAGTGGAGATTTTGCTTTACGGCATTGAATAAACGCTTTTTTCTCTAAACGTGACAATATAGGATAAAGTGTTCCTTCAATAATATTCTTAAAACCTGCATCACTCAACTTTAATATAATATCATAACCATATGTTTCTTCCTGACTAATAATTTTAAGCACACATCCTTCTAATATCCCTTTAAGTAGTTGACTTTCATCCATACTTCTTCCTCTTTTCTAATTATTCCATTGAATAAGACTTTCATCAAAAATATCTATTTGTTTTTCATGTATGATTTGATATAATTTTAATCTTGCCGTTCTCCCTTTGTCAAGAAGCTTATAGATAGGAATTTCTATAATGAGGAGTAAGATTGTAAATAGAATTGCATCAGGCGTTTCATTTGTTATAAATGTGCCAATAATGATAATGAGCACCATAATTATAAAGCATATGCTTCCATAATAATCCATGCGCTTATCTCTTTGAAATCTTTCCTCATACCATACCTGAACATCTAAGGGAATGAAATTCTTCTTTTTTGTTTTATACAATATTTATTATATTTCTTTCGTAACTGTTTAATATTTTCGTTCATAACACTATCTTCAAAAGAAAAATAATTTTCTTCCTGTTGATCTATACGTTTTTGCTGATTCTGATGTAAAGTACATATTGTATATATACTCAATGTGAGGAATAAGAAAAGCCATCGGGGTAAAGGAATAAAAGAATTAATTTGTTCTGGTATAAAAAATATACTTATAAGAATGCTGAGAAAGAGAATAACCGTGATGAAATTATCAACCTTTTTTGTATACCATGAATATTTAAAAATAAGTTTTCTAGTTAATAATTTAAAGAGCATAAAAATGAATAAAGAAATAAACATAGAACAGAAGAAAGCACCCATTTCAACATGAGTTGTCCATGGTGAATAAACACCATCAGAAAAGTCTACAATTAATCCTATAGTTGTTAATATAAATGCGATAAGAGATAATATACGATAGGCATTTAAAAATTGAAATATTCTATGAAGTGGCGTATTGGTGTGACTTTTCACTAACTGATCGCAGAAAAGTTTCATATCTGAACCTATTACATCTTGAAGTGGACGATAATCCTCTTGAGCAGATAACAATAAATCCACAACTTCATTCATAACGACACTTAAATCATCACCAGGAAATAGGATGGCTTCAATATATATGGCCATTTTCTCATAGGCTAATTTGTATTCGTTTGTTAACTTTTGGGCATAGTCATTATAGTATGTATCATTTTTCATTTGTTATTCCTCCCACTACTTGTTTATACATAGTACCTAGGATAATTATATCATACTACTATGCTATGTCAAGTAGTGAAGTGGAAATACAAAAAAGTAACTATTCAAGCAAAGTATTTTGCTTTTTGAATTGAATTATAGTATAATCAAAAGGCTTGAAAGGAGGCGTTATAATGAAATTATATGAACAATATCAATTTAACCCATTTGTCAAACAGACAATTACTGAATTAAAATTTGAATCGCCTACAAAAATTCAAAAAGAAATTATACCTTTAGTATATAAACAAAGAGATATTATTGGAATCTCACAAACTGGAACAGGAAAAACACATGCTTTTTTAATTCCAATTATGGATATGATTGATGTTACATCAGATTGTGTACAAGCAGTCATCACAGCACCAACAAGAGAATTAGCTTCACAGATATATGAACATGCAAAACTTTTTATGAAGTATAATCAAGATTTACGTGTTTCTTTAATTATTGGTGGAAGCGATAAGCAAAAGGCTATTGATAAATTAACTATTCAACCTCATATTGTTATTGGAACACCAGGAAGGATTAAAGATTTATCATTAGATGAACAGGCTTTGAAAATCACAACAGCAGATGTTTTTGTTATTGATGAGGCAGATATGACATTGGAATTTGGATATCTTGAAGATATTGATGCAGTTTTAGGAAAGATGAAAGAAAATCTTCAGATGATGGTTTTTTCAGCAACAATTCCACAAATGTTAAGACCATTTTTACAAAAATATATGCAAAATCCTAAATTGGTTGAGATTGATGAAGAATTAACAACAACTCGTAATGTTTCACATTATTTAATTCCAACAAAGCATCGTGACCGTTATCAGATTTTAAAGCAAATTATGGGGATTATTGATCCTTACATTTGTTTGGTTTTCTGTAATAAGAGAACAGAAGCCGCTGATTTGACTATGAAATTAAGAAATGATGGTTACAAGGTTGGAGAGATTCATGGAGACTTGGAGCCAAGAGAAAGACGTCAAATGATGAGGCGTATTAAAAATATGGACTATCAATATATTGTTGCAACAGATATTGCGGCAAGAGGTATTGATATTGATGGTGCAAGCCATATTATTAATATGGAATTTCCAACAGAACTTGATTTTTACATTCATAGAAGTGGTCGTTGTGGTCGTGGAAAATATACTGGTGAATGTTATAGTATGTATGATACAAGTAATCAAAATATTGTGCAGGCTTTAGAAAAGAAGGGAATTACCTTTGAAATAAAAGAGGTTAAAGGTGATCACTTTGTTGATACAAAAGATCGTGAAAAACGTAAATCACGTGAAAAACATCAAACAGAACTAGAAAAGAAGATTACGTCTATTGTCAAAAAGCCAACAAAAGTGAAACCAGGCTATAAGAAAAAGCGTAAAAGAGTTATTGAAAAAATGGTTAAGCAAGAAAAAAGAGCGATGATCAAACAGGATATTAAGCGTCAGAAAAAAGAACGTGCAAAGCAAGCACAAAGAGAAAAACGTGAAAGAGAGGAATAAGACGAATGTTGAAAATCGGTAGTCATGTTTCCATGAGTGGAAAAGAAATGATGTTAGGTTCTGTCAAAGAAGCATTATCGTATGGTTCAACAACTTTTATGTTTTACACAGGAGCACCACAGAATACAGCAAGAAAACCAATTGATCAATTGAGAATTGATGAAGCAAAAGCATTGATGGCAGAAAACAATATGAATATAGATGATGTTGTTGTTCATGCACCTTATATTATTAATTTGGCAAATACAATAAAACCTGAAACTTTTGAATTGGCTGTCAGTTTTTTAAAACAGGAAATTGCAAGATGTGAAGCTATTGGTATTTCAAGATTGGTTTTACACCCAGGGGCACATGTGAAAGCTGGAGATGAAATTGGACTTCAACAGATTGTGAATGGCTTGAATCAGGTTCTTGATAAAGATCAAACTGTACATATAGCTTTAGAAACAATGGCAGGTAAAGGCAGTGAATTAGGTCGTGATTTTGATCAGTTAAAATATATTATTGAACATGTTGAGCATAATGAATTGTTAGGAGTTTGTATAGATACATGCCATTTACATGATGGAGGTTATGATTTAACAAAATTCGATGATATTCTTGATGAGTTTAATGAAAAGATTGGTTTGGATCGTTTGCTTGTTGTTCATGTGAATGATTCTAAGAATGAAAGGGGAGCTCATAAAGATAGGCATGAAAATATTGGATATGGTTATATTGGATTCGAAACATTGAATGCAATTGTTCACCATCCAAAATTAAAAGATGTTCCTAAAATATTAGAAACACCTTACATAGATGAACATGCTCCATATAAAGAAGAAATTGAAATGTTAAAAAATCAAATCTTCAATAATGGTTTGAAATAATTGTTTAATAAACTAATAATCTTTTGGCAAGTGAATTCACTTGTCAATTTTTTTATATAGTTTTCTAGTACAAATTGATATTGATCATGAACCAAAGCATATTGGTTATTTTTAATAATTGATAAAACTGTCTCCTGAGTTTCCTCATCTAATTCAATATCAAATTCTTGCAATAAAATCTTAAAGTCTTCAAGTTTTAATTTAGATATATATTCACTATTTTGGTCTCGCATCTTTTGTTCCTCCTACATATAAACTATGTAAGAAATCTCTAAAGAATGACTATCCCAATTTAAAAAGTTGTGAAAATAAACAACTTGTTATACAAGTTTACAGATTTTAAATAAAAAAAGGCTTAAGTGCTTACTTAAACCTTTGTCATATTTATAATTTCTTCTTTTAAAACTTTAACCATATCTTCTTGTTTAACTTTCTTAATAATTTCTCCTTTTTTAATAAGAAGACCCTCCTTGACTCCACCAGCAATGGCAATATCAGCATGTTTGGCTTCACCAGGCCCATTAACTGCACAACCCATTATGGCAACTGTAATATCTTTATGAATAGTATTTAAGAAATCTTCTATTTCACTTGCAATGGGGATGAGATCATATTGAATTCTTCCGCATGTTGGACAAGAGACTAGTGTAGGAACATTTTCAATCAACTCTAATTCTTTTAATAAAGTTTTTGCAACTTTGATTTCTTCAATAGGATCATCACTTAAAGAGACACGAATAGTGTTACCAATACCTTGATACAGAAGCGTTCCAATCCCCAAACTTGATTTAATTGTTCCACCGAGTTTAGTCCCTGCTTCAGTAACACCAATATGGAGAGGGCAATCAAAAGTTTGACTTGCCAATTGATAAGCTTCAATTGTTAATAATGTATTTGATGATTTTAATGAGATTGCATAGTCGTGAAAATTTAGTGATTCTAATATATCAATATGTTTCTTAGCACTTTCAATCATGCCCTGAGCAGTAGGATTACCATATTTTTGAAGAATATCTTTTTCTAATGAACCACTATTAACACCAATACGAATGGGAATATGTTTTTTTTGGCATGCTTCCACAACCGCTTTAACTTTGTCGATTGAGCCTATATTTCCAGGATTAATTCTAATTTTATCAATACCATTTTCAATTGCAATTAGTGCAAGTTTATAATCAAAGTGAATATCAGCAATTAAAGGAATATGAATGCTTTTTTGAATAGTAGATATTGCTTTTGCGTCATCTTCATCAAAGACAGCAACTCTTACCATTTCACACCCGGCTGCTTCCAATTTGAGAATTTGGTTTATTGTATTTTTTGTATCTTTGGTTTTTGTATTACACATCGATTGAATAATCACATGTTGATTTCCACCTAATGTTAAATTTCCAACTTTAAATGATTTTGTTTCATGTCTTAACATAATTATCTAACCTCGTTTCTGTTCTTATTATACCATAAATTATCATCTAGCCAATAAAAGAAGTTAGAACGCTTAATTTTATCGTTAATACTTATTAACTATGCTAAAATGAAAGTAAGGTATATGTCTAATGGAGGGTTTATTATGGATGATTATATAAATACGAGCGAAACGCAACAACTGAAATCTGCAATTCAATATATTATAACTGGTTTTCTATTTGCCAGTTTAACTATTGATATAGGTTGGATACCTGAAATCGAAGGGCTTATTTCTGTTTTATGGTTTTTTATTGGACTAAGAATGACTAAGGGACTCAATAGGAAATTAAAATACGCATATTATTTTAGTCTCTATTTTCTGTTTGCTTACTTATTTACAACAATTGTTAATATTCAAACACCGTTTACAATACCTAGTTATTACTATACTATTCATGCTATTTTAAAAGTTATACAAATGACTTTAATATTTTTAGGGTTGAAAGAAAATTCTTCTTCCATGCGTTTAGATATTACTTTATTTTCTTATTATATGATTTGTTTAATTGGGACTTTTTTTGGTGGAGATGATATATCATTTCTCATTTGGGGAAGTGTGCTGTTTTTCATATATATTGTTTATCATCAACTAAAAAAGTGTAAGCAAGATGCTATAGACTGTCATCTTGTTATGGAGTCAAACGATAGAGTATCTACAGGTATTATTATGATAGGATATTGTATAAGTCTTTTTGTGGCTGGTTATATCATTATTTGGATTTGGCCTCTTACTTCATATCATTACCATGATCTTTATCAGCTTACATACCATAACCTAGAGGTTTTAGATGTTACGGATCAAATAGAAGGCTGGGATAGTGCTACTATTTATAGTATGAATGATTATCAAAATCTTTATGTATTTCATAAACAAGAGAAATTAGATAAAAGATATGCAATGATTGATTCAGAGATATATTGTAATTATGGACTTGATAATTATGATGTTGAGATTGGTTTGATAGATTTTGCAAATGGTGAACAATCTTATGAAGTCAATGAGAGAACACCTGATTATTTTCCTGAAATAGATTCATTTTTTAATAGCTCATCTTCAAGTCGAAGATACTATCGAGTATTTGTCAATCCATTTGATGAAACCATTCATATAACATTAGAGATTCAAGCACCTATATCAACAATTGATAATGAAGATGATGAAGAGCAGAGTATTGTTGTATCTGGTGAATTTAAATATTATGAATATGGAGATACTTATTTTGGTGATATGCATAACTACAAGTCTCAAAGTTTTTATGCGTTTGTTTATAAAAGCA
>ERZ773248.700-NODE-700-length-37780-cov-13.765089_pt1 | contig 37780 bp, 17 predicted proteins | sample MGYA00580518_ERZ773248 | MGnify/ENA primary metagenome ERZ773248 (study PRJEB29015, sample SAMEA2737762) | human gut metagenome | biome: human gut; feature: human-associated habitat; material: faeces | place: China | collected 2012 ...
GGAGTGGGAATGAAAGTTAAGAACAAGCCTTGACACAGTTTAAATTACACCCCCGATATTGTCGGCAAATGCCCTTGTTGGCTTATATTGCAAACTCTTTATTCCACTATTTTCGCATACCTCTTGAACAGCTCCGCTACGCATTCACTCTCCGTCATCTTTATGGGGAAGGCATAGGCCAAGAGCGACAGCCAAAAATGTATCGGCTGCCGCTCTATTATTTGCTTTTGACATTTGCTTGCTCAATTAATCTTTTTTTCTTTTTCCTCACTAAATGCTTTTATCTCATCAGTAAGGACTTTCTGTAATTTCTCTTTCGGTACTATCAGCTGATAGTCTGCCACTCCGATAGGTTTTCCCATATCTTAAGTGCAAGTTCCACTTCTATAGCGTAGCTTCATCATTCAGCCCCTTGCTCAACAGTAGCAGATTGTGCGACCACGGCAAAAGTGCTACGCTCCGTAGCACTTTTTCATCATGCCCAGCGTAACGCTCATAAAATTTCATCATGTTCCAAAGTTGATGTGGCGAGACACCCATCTTCGGGTATCGTTCTTTTAGGTCTGCTGACAACCGTCTTACAACGCTGTCACCATACCCGCTTTCAATCTTGCGCTCATGAAGTATTTTTATACACCATTCCAATGTGAAACAAAAAAGCAGCAAACCGCAAAGGGCTTGCTGCTCAAGATTAGGAGTGATTCCTATTTCTTTTATGGGTTGAGTTTTCTTTATATTCTTATCTCAATGGATTTATACTTCCTTCAATACGGTTTCCAATCTTCCGATGAAGTCATCTACATTTTCCTTGGTCAATACCAATGGAGGGAGGATGCGGAGGATGTTGGTGCCGGCGCAACCGGTGAAGCAGTGCTGCTCGTGGATGAGCTTGCTGCGAACTTCCTTGTGAGGAATATCGAGTACGGCTCCTACCATCAAGCCACGGCCACGAACTTCTGTGATGTGGCTGTTGCGCTTCTGCAACTCCTTCAGCTGGGCGATGAGATATTCACCAACCTCATGCGCATTCTGTACCAGGTTCTCCTTCTCGAATACATCGAGAACGGCGAGAGCTGCTGTACATGCCAGATGGTTGCCACCAAAGGTAGTACCCAGCTGACCATATATAGGAGTAAACTCTGGAGAAATCAATACGCCACCCATAGGGAAACCGTTACCGATTCCCTTGGCTACGGTGATGAGGTCTGGCTTGATGCCCAACCACTGGTGAGCGAAGAACTTACCGCTTCTGCCATAACCGCACTGGATTTCATCGCAAATCAAGAAGGTGCCGTATTTCTTGCAGGCAGCCTGCAAGCCCTGAGCAAACTCAGGAGTTACCATGTTGCAGCCACCTACGCCCTGAATCGCCTCAATGATACAAGCACATACATCGCCCTTGGCGAGTTCCTTCTCCCATGCCTCCAAATCGTTGATAGGAAGATAGGTTACGTGACCATTATCATTGATAGGAGCGATGATCTTAGGATTATTTGTTACCTCTACGGCAAGAGATGTTCTGCCGTGGAAAGCCTTCTCTATAGAAAGCACGCGGGTTCTTCCGTTGGTGAAGGAAGCCAGCTTCAAGGCGTTCTCATTTGCCTCGGCACCCGAGTTGATGAGGAAGAACTGATAATCTTCATAACCGCTAGCCTTGCCCAGACGCTCAGCGAGTTTCACCTGCAACTTGTTGATGACAGAATTGGAATAGAAACCCAGGTTGTTCAACTGGTTGGTGAGCATCTCCACATAGTGAGGATGGCAATGACCGATGCTGATAACGGCATGACCGCCATAGAGGTCTAGGTATTCCTGACCCTTGTCGTCCCATACCTTGCAGCCCTGTCCTTTTACAATATTAATATCGAAAAGAGGATATACGTCGTAAAGTTTCATGTTAAATCTATGTTTTAAGAAAGACAACTCATAGAGTTATCTTATTACAAACTATTTTTTATGATAGAAGAACGAATGATTTTTCATCCGTTCTTCCGTATTCTTTTATCTAAAATGCTGATGGCTTGAGCTTTAAACCTGCAGTCTGGTCGAGACCAAACATGATGTTCATGTTCTGAACAGCCTGACCTACGGCACCCTTCAAGAGATTGTCGATGCAGGAAGTGATGAGGAGCTTATCACCATACTTATCCACATGAACCAGGCACTTGTTGGTATTCACCACCTGCTTCAGGTCGATTGCCTTATCCACATAGTGGGTAAACTTGGCATCCTTGTAGAACTCCTTGTAACCTGCTACGATTTCCTCGATAGGCTTGTCGGTCTTCACCACTTCAGTAGCGAAGATACCGCGGGCGAAGTCGCCACGGTAAGGGATGAAGTCGATGGCAGCATCGAGATAACCCTGTGTCTGCTTCAGACTCTGACGAATCTCTGGCACGTGCTGATGGTTGAATGCCTTGTAGATGCTCATGTTGTTGTTGCGCCATGAGAAATGAGTAGTGGCGCCTGGCTTCTGACCAGCACCGGTGCTACCGGTAATGGCGTTAACAGATACATCGCTGTTGATGAGGCCCATCTTAGCAGCAGGCAACAAACCAAGTTGAATGCAAGTTGCAAAACAACCTGGGTTTGCCACGTGCTGAGCTACGGCTATTTTTGATTCATTTATTTCTGGAAGACCATATACAAAATCGTGAGCTGCTGGGGTTGGCTGCTGGGTAGCAACCACAGTTTCAGGGGCAAGACGGAAGTCTTGTGCCAGGTCGATAATCTTCACGTTCTCCGGAACATTGTGCTCCTTCAGGAACGCCTCGCTCTTGCCGTGACCGAAGCAGAAGAAGATGACATCCACCTGGTCGAAAGGCATCTCGGCGGTAAACTTCAAATCAGTCTCGCCATACAATCCCTCGTGAACCTCAGCCACCAGGTTGCCGGCGTTGCTCTCGCTATTGGCGAATACAATCTCTGCCTCAGGATGGTTGATAAGGAGGCGAATCAACTCACCTCCTGTATAACCAGCTGCTCCTAAAATACCTACTTTTACCATATTATCTTTCCTCGTTAGGGTGCATACCATAATAAACACGGAGTGGGGTAGAGCTTACCTTGATGAAGCCCTTCGCATCCTCGGCTGTCCAACCATGCTGCATCTCACCATACTCACCGAGCTTAGACTTGGTCAAATCGTCTGGTGAGTCGATACCTACAGTCTGGAAACTGTATGGACGGAGCTTCAGGATAGCTGTACCGTTTACGTTGCGCTGAGAAGAAGTCAGCATTGCCTCGATATCCGGCATTACAGGCTCCAGGTACTGGCTCTCGTGGAGGAACATTCCGTACCAGTTGCCTACCTGGTCCTTCCAATACTGCTGCCACTTGCTCAATGTGCTCTTCTCCAACAGGCGGTGAGCCTCGATGATGAGCTTAGGAGCTGCAGCCTCGAAAGCTACACGACCCTTGATACCGATGATGGTATCACCCACGTTGCAGTCGCGACCGATGGCGTAAGAAGCACCAATCTCCTCAATCTTCTGGATGGCAGCAATCTTATCATCAAACTTCTCGCCGTTGACAGCCACGATTTCACCCTTCTCGAAGGTAATCTTCAGTTCAGCCTCTTCTTCCTTGGCAGTAACGTGCTTCAGATAAGCCTCCTCTGGGAGACCCTGGGTTGGGTCGAGAATCTCACCACCGCAGATACTGGTTCCCCAGATACCTACGTTATAAGAATACTTCAACTTGGTGAAATCTGCATAGAAACCATGCTCGTTCAGATAGTCAACCTCCTCCTTACGAGAAAGTGCCTTGTCACGGGTCAAGGTGATGATCTCTACACCAGGAGCCATTACCAGGAATGTCATGTCGAAACGAATCTGGTCGTTGCCGGCACCTGTACTTCCGTGAGCGATGGCGTCAGCACCAATCTCCTTGGCGTAACGAGCGATGGCGATAGCCTGGAAGATACGCTCAGAAGATACAGAGATAGGGTAGCAGTTGTTGCGGAGCACATTACCGAAAATCATGTATTTCAATGATTTCTCGTAATACTCGTGGGTAACGTCGAGAGTGACGTATGCCTTGGCCCCCAACTTATATGCGTTCTCCTCGTTGGTCTTCAACTGCTCGGCAGAGAAACCACCTGTGTTAGCGCATGCTGCATAAACATCCCAGCCATCCTGGGTCAACTTCATTACAGTGTATGATGTATCGAGACCGCCGCTAAAAGCGACTACTACTTTCTTATTTGCCATTTTATTTTATGTTTAATATGTGATGAATAATGTTTAGATGGCATTCTTGCCAACACCTTAATTATATATAAGGATTTAAATTTCTGCAGAAGGTCCGTCAATCTTTCTGATTCTCTCAATCACCTCCTGAGGAAGCTTGATAGGCAGATGCTCCTCTGGGTCGAAGAGCATGGCGGTGCAGATGCAGTATTTGCGGTTGGTACGATGGAGGACATCTACGTTGATGCAACCCTCGCAACCACGCCAGAAAGACTCGTCATCGGTCAGGTCGGCGAAGGTAACAGGAAGATAACCCAGCTGGGTGTTCATCTTCATGACAGCCGAACCGGATGTCAAAGAGAAAATCTTGGCATGAGGCCATCGCTGTCGGGCGAGCGTAAAGGTCAGGTTCTTGATGCGTTTAGCCAGTCCCATACCACGGAAGTCTGGGTGAACGATCAAACCTGATGTGGTGACATAGTGCTTGTTGCCCCAAGTCTCGATGTAGCTGAAGCCTGCGAACTTATCGCCCTGAAGTGCGATAACCGCCTTTGCCTCTCTCATCTTGGTAGCCACATATTCAGGTGAACGCTTGGCGATACCTGAACCACGTTTCTTTGCTGCTTCTGCGATTGTAGTCAGAATGGTGTCGATGTACTTGATGTGACTTTCGTCAGCCACCATTACTTTTACTTCTTCCATTTTCTCTGTATATTTATAATGTATTTGTATTCTTATTTATTATCTTTATGAATGTCAGGAATAACTTCAGCCAAAGCATTGATTACTTCTTCTTCGGCAGTTCCTTTTTTCTTTACCAGGAATATCGTATCATCACCAGCGATGGTTCCCAGTATTTGAGGAATATCACTGTTATCTATGTTGTAGGCGATACTGCTGGCGTAGCCTGGTCTTGTTTTGATAACAACCATGTTGCCAGAGAAGTGGACAGACTGGAATCCTGTACTCACCATCATCTTGGCAACAGATGAAGGATGGGAAACTCTCTTATACAAGGTGTCGTTTGGCAAGACATAAGCATATTTACCGCTGGAAGAAGCGGCTTTCGCAACCTTGAGCAGTTTCAAATCTCTACTCAATGTTGCTTGCGTTATCAGGAAGCCTTCTTTGTGAAGAGCTTGCAGGAGTTGCTCCTGCGAACTGAGCTCCTGGCTTGAGATAAGCATCTTTAATGTTTCTAATCTGCTATTCTTTACCTTCATGTGATGTATTTTTATACGTTTGCGGTTGCAAAATTACAATAAATATATGAAAACGCCAAGAATATATGAATAAAATTTGCATAATTAACGATAATTTGTTGTTTATTATTGTATTTATGCATGAAATATGCAGAATAAATATGCATGTTATGCATTTTGCGGTTTTGAGAAGGAGGGAATAAAACGTATTTTTGAGATATTTTGCATTTTTCTTGCTTAAAACTTGCTGTTCTTAATTTTTTTGTTTATTTTTGCAGCAACTAATCTTTAAGCCTATGGTAAATAAAATAACTATGAACTTATTGATTCTGTTGGCCATACCCTGTATTCTCTATGGTCGTAGTTTCAATGTGATGGATTTCGGTGCTCGAGGTAACGGAATCAGTGATGACGCAATCGCCATTCAGAAAGCTGTGGATGCCTGTACGAATGCCGGAGGGGGAGATGTGGTCTTTTCCGCCAATCATACATTCCTTTCAGGACCCGTACAGTTGAAATCAAACGTGAACATCGTTCTTGAAACCAATTCCGTCTGGAAAGCCAACCCCGATGAGAGTATCTATCATCTCAGCGCCTTCGGTAAGAACGAGGGGGAGGGTATGATGTGGATATGGGCGAAGGATGTGGAGAATCTTTCGTTCTCTGGGCATGGTACGATTCATGGCAATGGTATCAAGTTTATGGGGGCTGAACTTTTTGATAGTTATGAGCTCAAGCCGGTCACTACTTTCGATCCCCGTCCGCATGTGCTTACTCTGATGGGAGTCAGGAATCTCAATATCCGTGATATTACCATTCGGGAAGGTGCTTACTGGACGGTGCATCTCATCGGCTGCGATGGAGCTGTGATTGACGGCATCAATCTGCTCAACAATCTCAAGATCCGTAATGGTGATGGCATTGATATTGATCATAGCAAGAATGTGCGCATTGCCAACTGTCATATTACCAGTGGCGATGATGCTATCTGCCTGAAAAACCGCCGTGAGTTTGAAGAATATGGTTCTTGCCACGATATCGTTGTAACGAATTGTGTGATGGAGAGCCGCAGCTGTACAGTGAAGATTGGCAGTGAGAATATGGATTCCATCTATAATGTGGTTATCGACAATTGCGTGATCAAGGGTAGCAACCGTGGTCTTGGTATTCAGAACCGTGACGAGGGAACCGTGAGCAATGTGGTTTTCTCTAACATCATTCTGGATTGCCAGCTGTGGAGCGATGTATGGTGGGGCAAGGCAGAATCTATTTACGTTACTTCTTACCCTCGTGCCAATGGAAATCACAAGGATGCCAACTGGCGATTCCCTAAAGGTCAGACGGTAGGAAGATGTGGCGAGGTGAGTCATATCTACTTCAATCATATTTATGCCACTTCAGAAAACGGATGCTTTATCGGCGGAGATACTCCGGATAAGGTAAACAATATCTATCTCAACAATGTACATCTCAACTTGAAGAAACTGACAGGCTATGATGGCGGCGTGTATGACAAGCGTCCATGTCGTGGCGAGGGCTTTATATATAATAAGGTATATGGAGTCTATGTGGAGAATGCCAGGGATGTAGAGATTGATGATCTGAGAGTGCAGGTTGGAACGAAAGTAAACTATGGAGGAAAAACTTTCGGTATAGATGACTAGAAAAACAATCTTTTAATAGAATTGAAACTAAAATCTTAAACAGGTGTAATAAGGTAGTACTACCTTTGCATCCGATTATTTATAACAAAATCTAATAAGTTATGCAAATAGTACAAAAGACAAATGGAAGAATCATGAAAAGAGTATTGCTTTCTTCCGCCCTTCTGCTGGTGAGTACACTCACATTTGCACAAAGTAAGGTCAGCGGTACCGTAAAAGATGCCAATGGCGAACCTCTCATGGGCGTAAGTGTCATGGAGGTGGGTACTAACAATGGTGCGGTTACCGATATAAATGGTAACTACACCTTGAATGTGAAGCCAGGAGCGAAGCTGAAGCTCTCTTACATTGGATTTACGTCAAAGACCATTAAGGCAAGTGGCAATAGTCAGATTGTGTTGGATGAAGATAACACTGCCCTCAACGAGGTGGTTGTGGTAGGTTATGGTACTATGCGCCGTAAGGATGTTACCTCTTCAATTACTACCGTGAAGGCTGAAGATTTGAACCAAGGTGTGTTCACAGACCCAGGTCAGATGCTTCAGGGAAAGGTTCCGGGTTTGGTGGTTTCTTCTACTGCCGATCCTAATGGTTCTCCTACCATTACACTTCGTGGTGCTTCTACTCTCCGTACAGGTGCCATGTCACCTTACTATGTAGTGGATGGAATTCCTGGAGTTGATATTTCTATTGTGTCTCCAGAAGATATCGAGTCCATTGACGTTCTTCGAGACGCTACAGCTACGGCCATCTATGGTTCCAAGGCTGCCAATGGTGTAATCATCATTACTACCAAGAAGGGTGCTGAGGAGAAAACCAATGTCTCTTACAATGGCTATGTGGCTTTTGATAATATTCTGAAGAAATATGATGTGTGTACAGCTGATGATTTGCGTCAGTATGCAAAGGACAACAATATAACTCTCAAGGATGGTGGCGCCAATACGGATTGGCAAGACGAGGTGCTTCGTACTGGTATAAGTCATAATCATAATGTAAACATTAGTGGTGGAAATGGTTCTACTAATTATATGATTAGTGCCGATCTCAGAAAGCGTGAGGGTGTCATCAAGATGACAGGCTTTGACCGTTTCAATGTCCGTTCTCTTGTGTCAACCAAGACATTGAAAGACCACCTTACTGTTTCTCTTGGTGCGAATATGATGTATGGCAAACACTTTGGCGTACCATCTGGCAATGAGGGTGCATCTGTGCTTGATGCCATGAACTACTATTCTCCTACAAATGCCATCAAAAATGCGGATGGAATATGGACAGTAGGCTCTGGTTCCAAGAACTATAACCCTCTTGCATTGATGGAGGAAAATAAGTCTGAGACTGTATGGAAACGTAACCAGTTTGTTGGTAAGACCGCCCTCGAACTTTGGAAGGGATTCGTTTGGAGTGTCAACTATTCTTGGAGTAATTATCAAAGTACTTATAGTGCCTATAATACCCGTAACTCTCAGTTGGAGGGTATTGGCAACAAGAATGGTCAGGCTACCCGTAATACTTATTTTGGTCGTGAACAGACTTTTGAGACTTATCTCAACTACGATTTCAAGGTCGGAAAGAGCAAGTGGGGCTTGATGGGTGGTTATTCTTGGGAAGAAAAGAAGAATAACGATGGATTCGGTCTCAGTGTTGAAGGTTACTATAATGATGATCTTGGATGGTATAATATGTCATACGCACAAACCATCTTGGGTGTTCAGAACTCCGTTCAGAGCGGCTATTTGGAGAAGGTACGTAATATCTCTTTCTACGGTCGTGTGAACTACTCTTTTGACAGTCGTTATATGCTTCAGGCAACCATTCGTCGAGATGGCTCTTCTGTATTCGGCAAGAACAATCGTTGGGGAACTTTCCCTTCTGTATCTGCTGCCTGGAATATCACTGAGGAGAAGTTTATGCAGAACCAGCATATCTTCGATAACTTGAAACTTCGTGCGGGATATGGTATTTCTGGTAATGCCATGGGCTTCGATGTGTATTCTTCTTATAATACGTATGGTGCTTCTGGTACATTCGTATATGATGGTAAGACTTATCGCACATACGGTGCAACCAAGAATGCAAACCCTGATTTGAAGTGGGAGTCAACAGGTATGTTGAACATTGGTCTCGACTTCGCATTCTTGAAGGGACGTCTGAATGGTACTGTAGAAGTTTATCATAAGAAGACCAAGGACTTGATTTGGAGCTATCCTGTTTCTACAACTCAGTACATATATGGTTGGATGGATGCCAATGTGGGTGAGATGACCAATAAGGGTATTGAGTTCACATTGAATGCGGTGCCTGTTCGTACCAAGAATTTCATGTGGAGTACTACCCTCAACCTCTCTCATAACAAGAATACTGTCGATAAGATGCAGAATGAGACATTCCATACTACTAATCTCACCCAGGGTGACCCAATGGTAGCTGGTGTTTCTGCTGATGGTTGGACACAGAGAATTATGGAGGGCGAACCTATTGGTACATTCTATACGTATCAGTATGCAGGAATTGTAAATGGACGCTCAGAGTACTACGTTCTTGATGAAAATGGTAATCGTACAGGCGAAACTACCAATAATCCAAGTTTGAAAGACCGTTCTATAACTGGTTGTGCGCAACCTAAGCTCAATGCAGGTTGGAATAATACGCTTACTTATAAGAACTGGAGTCTGAACGCATTTATCACAGGTGTGTTCGGTAATGACGTTTATAATAGTGCTCGCGCTCACTATACGGCTGCTCAAATGTTCTCAGATGGTAAGAACGTATTGAAAGAATTCCTTTCTAATCCTGTTGGCGATGCTTCAAGCTCACTTCCTTCGGACCGTTATATAGAGAAAGGATCTTATGTTCGTCTTCAGACGCTCTCTTTGAGTTACACATTCCGTAATTGCTTTAATGACTGGATTCAGGATTTGACTCTTTATGGCACAGCCAATAACCTCTTTACGATCACTAACTATAAGGGACTTGATCCTGAGGTGAATATGGGTGGCATTGATCCGGGTATCGATTATCGTTGGAGCCGTTATCCACATACACGTACCTTCATGGTGGGTGTTAAGATTAATTTCGGTGGAAGCAAGAAGAAAAAGGCTACGCCACAGTATATCGACCGAGAGGTAATCAAGGAAGTACCAGTAATCAAGGAAGTGGTTAAGGAGGTTCCAGGAAAGACAACATTCGTACAGAGCACATACGTTGTGACATTCCCTGTAAATTCTGCAGAGATTGGTAATACTTCAGAACTTGATGGCATCAAGAGTGGCTCTAATGTCGAGATTGTAGCATACGCTTCTCCTGAAGGCAAGTCTTCTGTAAATCAGCAGTTGTCTCAGAAACGTGCAGATGCAGTAGCTAAGTATCTACAGAATAAGGGCGTGAATGTGACTCGTATTATCGCCAAGGGTGCGGATACCAATCATGCTAACCGTATCGCTATTGTGACTGTTAAGTAATAACATTTAATCAGATTACAGAATATGAAACTAAATAGATTGTTTATTTCAGCTGGATTGTTAGCTATGACACTTACCGGCTGTACGGATTTGGACATGAGTCCAAACTCGCAATATACTGAGGATCCTAGTCAAAACTCAGGAGTTGATCCTATGATTGTTGTGGAGGCAAAAATGGCGGATGTATATTACCATCTTGCAGGAACATTGGGTCGCCGTTATATGGAGGCGCAATGCTTGGCTTCCGATGAGTTTACTTCACTCGCTTTTGCTGGCGGTTATTATGACAGTGGTACCTATGCTCACCAAGCACTACATTGTAGTTCTCCTAATGATGCCTCTATCGGTTGGTATGATGATGTGACGGCTGGTATTACAAAGGCGAATACCATCTTGGAGGAATTGGGTAGTGGAGCTTCTGCCCAGATGAAAGCGCCTGCTCGTGCCATACGTGCTTATTATACCTGGATTTTGATGGATAATTATGGTGATACGCCTATTTTGGATAAAGTTCAGGCTGAAGGTTCTGTGGTACCTCGTTCTCCACGTAAGGAAGTTGCGGAGTGGATTGAGAGTGAGCTTAATGACATTATCCCAGCATTGACGGATGATGTTACTGAAAATACATACGGCAAGCCTACTAAATGGATGGCAGAGGCTCTTCTTGCCAAGCTATATATCAACTGGCCTGTTTATACGGCGGAGTCGGTTGACCAATATGATGCAGCAACTGCTGCAAATCCAAAGTTGGATGCTTGTATTGCTGCTTGCGATGATATTATCAATAGTGGTAAGTTCAATTTGGGTTCTGTTGACTATCTTCATAAGTTCTCATACGACAATAGCTGGAAGGTGGAAGACTTCATATACGCAATACCATATGATGCCATCAATCGTCAGGGTATGCAGTATGCTCGGCCTCGTACATTCAAGGATATGAAAAATTTGTTGCCAAATGTCTATGGTTCAACAGATAAGTTTACTCAGTCGTTTGGTGGTAACATGGTAGTCACTCCTGAGTTTGCCAAATTGTTCTCTCTGGATGGGGATATTCGTAATCTCAGCATTCTTCGTGGTGATGTCTATGTTCGTGACCCAAAGACTTTACGTCCTACAACTGAACCTTTTATGTATAAAGGCAACCAGGTACATTTTACGGAAAACATCACTCTTGCTAAGAAAGATAACACCATTGAAGTTGGCAATGACGCAAATGCTTATCAGCAGGGTTGTCACTCCATCAAATGGTTTACTACTCCAGCCGACTATAATAATGGTCGTAACCAGTCTAATGACCTGCCGATTTTCCGTTATGCCGATGTTCTCCTTATGAAGGCTGAGGCTCTTACTCGTCAGGGTAGTAGTGGTGCAAAAGCTCTCTTCAACCAGATTCGTTCATACGCAGGTGCTCCAACGATAGCTAACGAACCTACCTTGCAGGAAATCTATGATGAGCGTGGTCGTGAATTCTTTGATGAGAACTGGCGTCGTAATGATATGATTCGTTTCGGTCATTATGAGGATGAGTTCTTCCCTCATTACAAGGACTTCCCGGATGCAAGCTTTGACAAGCGTCATCGCATCTTCCCAGTGCCACAAAACACAATCAATTTGAATGGTTGGGAGCAGAATCCTGGATATTGATAAATCATGTGATTTAGATAGCAATAAGGGAGGGTGGCAGTCTGCTGCTCTCCCTTTATTATTACAGTAACGCACTCTTTTACCGCAAATTCAGAAATAAAAAATGAAGCGAATCTTGGCCTTAGCATTATATTGCGTCCTTGGGCTATCCTCATTGATAGCGCAAGATTTTTCCCGATACGTTGATCCACGTATCGGAAGTGAGGGATTGGGTAGAACTTTCCCCGGACCTTGCATGCCATACGGTATGGCGAAGCCGGGACCGGATGCCGTGTCTATGCCGAATGCGGGATGGGCGCCGATGCCTGAGCCTGTCAAGGGATTCTCGCAGATGCATGTCAGTGGAACGGGTGGTGGACAGAAGTATGGCAATATCCTGATTCAGCCTTTCTTGGATGCAGGGGAAATCATCCAGAAACGTGTGGATGAGAAGATTGCCCTGGGATATTATGCCTGTACTTTTGAGAATGGAATCCGGACGGAGATTACCGCCTCAGAACGTTGTGCCTTCTATCGATTGGATTATGGCAGAAAGCAGAAAGGAAAACTCCTGATAGATGTGGCTACCTTCCTGGGTATAGATACGATTCCAGATAAGCGCGAAACTCAGCAGTATGTGGATTCGTATGTTACTTGTGATGGGAAATATGCCGTCTCAGGATGGAGTACTGTAAGGGGTGGCTGGAACAATGGAGGCCCTTATACCGTATATTTCTATTTGCAGAGTGATGTGCCTTTATCTAATAGCGATGTCCCTTTAGCTAATAGCGAAGCGCCTCTATATAATAAGGTGAAGGAATCAAAGACAAGATTGGATGTTGCCTTCTCGAAAAGTACCGTCAATCTGAAGATTGGTATTTCGCATATCAGTATTGCCCAGGCAAGGAAGAATATCCCGTCTTGTGGCTTCGATGCCCAGTTGAAGAATGTGCGGAAAACCTGGAACGGAAAGTTGGGAAAGATAGAAATCGCAGGAACCGAAAAGCAGAAGCGGATGTTTTATACAGCTCTTTATCATACGATGCTGATGCCTGTGGATAAGTCGGGTGAAAACCCTCATTTCGCCGCTACGCCTTATTATGATGATTACTATGCCATCTGGGATACTTACCGTACTTCCATGCCTTTGCTTACCTTGATTGAGGAACCGCAGCAGCGCGATATGGTCAATTCCCTGCTCAATATCTACAAGCATGACGGTTATATGCCTGATGCCAGAAGTGGCAACTGGAACGGTAGAACGCAGGGTGGCAGTAATGCGGATATTGTCATAGCTGATGCCTTTGCCAAAGGAATGAAGGGTATCGATTATGAACTGGCGCTGAAGGCGATGATCAAGGATGCCGAAGTGCCGCCAACGGATGATGATGGCTTTGTGGGCAGTGTGCCTGAGGAAAAGCATGGTAGAGGTGGATTGATGGAATATAATACGCTGGGCTATATTCCGTATGGAATAGACCGTGCCGGCAATCGTACCGTGGAGTATAGCTATGATGACTGGTGTATTGCCCAGGTGGCAAAAGGACTGGGTTATCCGGAACTCTACGATAAGTATATGAAGCGTTCGCATAACTGGCGCAACCTCTGGCGTTCTGATTATGAATGGCAGGGGATGAAGGGATTTATCATGCCGAGAGGTGCGGATGGCAGATGGCTCGACTCTGTGCCTTGGGGCAAGTCGAAGGTCTATCATCCTGTGATTCCTTATCATCCGGATACCAAGGTGGCGCCCTGGTATCTTCCATGGTGGTCAACCTTCTTCTACGAGGCTTTGTCGGCTGAGTATAGTCTCAGTATTCCACACGATGTTCCGGGACTGATAGAGGCTTGTGGTGGCAAGGATGCTTTCATCAAACGACTGGATACCTTCTTCGCCAATGGCCATTTCAATGTGGCGAATGAACCGAGCTTCATGACTCCTTACCTGTATCATTGGGTGGGGCGCCCTGACTTGAGCGTTCAGCGAATCCATCAGATTGTGAACGATAACTATGATGATTCTCCTGGTGGTTTGCCGGGTAATGATGATGGGGGAGCGATGTCGTCCTGGCTTATTTTCAATATGCTGGGTTTCTATCCTATTGCAGGACAGAATCTCTATATCGTAGGTTCACCGATGGTTCCGGAATACACCATCCATCTGTCTAATGGAAAGGACTTGAAGGTGGTGAGAGAAGGAGAGCAATGGAAGCAGATGTTCATAACTCACGATGTGTTGATAAATGGTGGAAAACTGGTGTTCCCTCATTCTTCTGCTGTGGAAAAGGTTGTTGATAAAGCTTTCAAACCGTTGAATATAAAGGAGAAAGAGAAATTCACACTTTGTGAACAACTTGTGGATAAATACGGGAAAACTATTCCTGTGCAGTTTATATCTCACTTCATTCTTAATCGTCAATATCGTCAATGGGAAGTGGGTGTAGATTCCGTGAGTATCCCTGATACCCTTGTACTGAAATGTAATCAGTCGGTCTATCTCATCCCTCGTCAACTTGTGGCTGAGGCTGACGGATTCTGTTGGGATAGTCCGCAGAAAGGAAAGAACCTGTATGTTTGCAACCAATGCTCCAATCATGGAATGCGGGATGGCACCTTCCTGTTTATCTCCCGGAAAGCCCTGCAGCAACTTCTGGGTACAGGCTCATTCGTTTATAATGGGATCGTATGGCGTAAGGTTTCGCAAGATGCAGAGAGCGTCACCGTGAAGGCTGAACAGGATGATACCGTGATGCAGATAGCCACCACCGGAAATCTCCCTTGGGTGCTGCGTATGGAAGGAAATCCTTTAGGTATTGATTGGAGGTTGGAAAAACAATAAATGGGAGTATTCTCCGTTTCATATATTATATGAACAGAAAAGTAACATTATTATATATCTCTTTGGCTTGCGTGCTATCCATGCAAGCTCAGACCCGCCAGCAGATGGGTGGCGTCTATTATGCTTACCCGGAAGGACCTTCTGCCAAGACAGGAACTTTTGGTACGGCTACCTATGTGCTGTCTGATTCTCCGAGTGTTCCTCAGGGATACGCACCTTTTTATATCAGTCATTACGGTCGCCATGGTTCCCGTTGGATGCCGAAGGATGACCGGTATGTCTGGATCTGCAAGCATTTTGAAGATGAGAGTAATCTCACTCCGCTGGGTCTGCAGGTGAAGGGAATGCTGCAGCGTGTATGGGAGAATGCCAAGGGTAATGGTGGAAAACTGAGCAAGTTGGGTGCTCTTCAGCATCAGGGCATCGCTCATCGTATGTTTGAGCGTTATCCACAGATCTTTGCTGCAGGCAATGCGGTGAAGGCCCGCTCCAGCGTGGTGGATCGTTGCGCCAGGAGTATGCAGGCTTTTACTTCGGAGTTGCATACCCTTCAGCCGGGTTTGAATCTTGATGTCAAGACCGATTCTGCCGATATGGCTTGGATAGCGTATGTCTCTCCTGAAATAAAAGCTTTGGAGAATCGTACGCATGTGCAGGCACATGTATCACCTCGCCGTTTCCTTCTTCAGTTATTTAAGGATGTCTCTCAAGTAGATGAACCCTTGAAGCTGATGACCGAGATGCATACGGTAGCCTCTTCCATTCAGGATGTAGGCTTGAATTTCCCTACTTATCCGCAGGATATAGAAGATGGATTGAATGCGCTGTTTACGGATGAGGAGTTCCGGGCTATCTATGATGCCAACAACCGTCGCATGACCATCAATAATGGCAACGACCCGACCAACGAGTCGATTCCGGCACGCTGTGCCATCTCGCTCTGGCAGAATATCGAGGCTGAGGCTGATGCAGCATTGCGTTCTCCCCGTTCTTCCGCAACCCTTCGCTTTGGTCACGATACGGCTCTTTACCGTCTTCTGTCGTTCCTTTTCGATACGGCTTCTCTTCCGCAGAGTGCTAGAGAGGATGAGGAAAAGGTGGTCTTGGGTAATGGGGTAGACAGGATGGACCGTGTGGTTCCGATGGCTGCCAACCTGCAGATGGTATTTTATAAGAATGCTCAGGATTCGGTCCTTTTCAAGTTCATGCTCAATGAGCGGGATATCCAACTCAGTGGTCTTGCTCAGGTAGAATACGGTACTTGTTATTATTCCTGGAATACATGGAAGCAGATGATGCACGAACGCATCCACAATCTGGAACATATCCGCCAGCTCAATGCCCTCAATACGATGGTGGGTACAGCACAGGCGAATACCCAGACTGCCGGCATGTTTGGCAAGGGTAGCGAGGAACATGGACAAACCCTTCCGGCTGTCCTCGTTCCGAACGGACAGAACTTCTGGACGCCGCAGACACAGGATACCGAACAGAAATGTATTGCACCTTATTATTATAAGGATACCCACTTGCAGGGTTTCCGCAACAGCCATTGGATAGTGGGAGGCTGTACGCAGGATTACGGTTCCTTTACCGTAGCTGCATTGGGTGGTAACCTGCGTCTTCAGCCAGAGCAGCGTGCCACGCCATTCAGTCATGATGATGAAATATCCCATCCTCATTACTATGCTGTTCACCTCAAGCAGGAACATCTCAAGGCAGAGCTCACGGCATTGAGTCATACTTCCATCCTCCGTGTCACGCCCGACAAGGATGAGCTGGTGCATCTGGTCATCAATCCGAACAGTGACGAGGGACAGGGGTATATAGAGATTGATACCGTCAACCATGTGGTATATGGCTATAATCCTGTTCACCGCATTTATCAGGGATGGGGAGAGCCGGCTGGCTTCAGCGGTCATTTCGTTCTGGCATACGATGAAGATGAGCTTGTGGATTACGGTGTCTTTGACGGTGATAACAGAATAAGTAGGGGATTGAAGATGCAGGACAAAGCTCGTATTGGTGCCTGGCTCACCTTCCGTGGCAAGGCAGGCAAGTCGATGGAGTGGCTGTCGGCTTCTTCCTTCACTTCCCGTGAGAATGCACTGGGAAATCTCAATGGCGAGAACTATATGTTTGGAGGCTTGGACTTTAACAGTATGATGCAGTTTGCTGCTGAGTTCTGGTGCGAGCGTTTCCATACCATTGATGTGGAAAGCAAGAATCAGTCCAAGGTGAACCAGTTCTATGGTGCCCTTTACCGTTCTTCATTCCTGCCTCATGAAATCAGCGATGTGAATGGTGATTATCCGGAGTTCTCTACCGGTACTCAGGTTGATTATTCTATTTATGGAAACTATTCTCCATATAATGCCCTGAAGAAGTATGGCGATTTCTCGATGTGGGATATATATCGTGCAGAGTTGCCGCTCTATAGTCTCATCACTCCGAAGCTCTCTGGCGAGATGATGCAGTCACTGGTCCAGATGTATCGGGAGGGTGGCTGGATGCCTATCTTCCCATGTTGGAACAGTTATACGGCAGCGATGATTGGCGATCATGCGAGTGCGGCTCTTGCTGATGCCTATGTGAAGGGCATTCGTAACTTTGATGTAAAGAAGGCATACGACGGCATGCGACAGAATGCCTTCTCCACTCCTTATTACATCAGGGATTATAAAGACGGCAAGGGTCGACGTGCCATTACCTCGTATATTGAGAACGGATATATTCCTCTGGAGAATCCGGTGGCAGATGCTTTCCATACCAACGAACAGACATCCCGCACTTTGGAGTATGCCTATGATGATTTCGCCGTGGCTCAGATGGCGAAGGCTTTGATGGATTCTTGTCAGAATATTTCTCAACGTCAGAAGTATCAGGAAGATTATCAGCTGTTGATGCGCCGTTCTGAAAACTGGCGCAATGTCATCAATCCTTCTACGGGTTGGGCTGACGGCAGGACAGAGAAAGGTAAGTGGGAAAACAATCGTGATCTGGTTCATCGCAAGAGCTATATCACCGAGGGTGCTACCTGTCATTATACCTGGTATGTGCCACAGAATCCGGAAGGACTGTTTGAGGTAATCCGCAACAGCAAGTCGGCTAAGGGCGATGATCCTGTGGTTACCCGTCTGGATGATATGTTTGACAAGGGATGGTATTGGCATGGCAACGAACCATGTCATCAGATACCTTATCTCTATGATGCGGCTGGTGCACCGGAGAAGACTCAGGAGCGTGTTCATCATATCTTGAATACCGAGTATAATGATACGCCGGGTGGATTGTCGGGCAATGATGATGCGGGCCAGATGTCGGCATGGTATGTTTTCTCTTCCATCGGTTTCTATCCGGTTTGTCCAGGTACGCCAGAGTATTATATCGGAACGCCAAGCTTTGATAAGGTGACGTTGAATCTGGAGAACGGCAAGCGATTTGTTCTGTCGGCTCAACGTAGGAAGGCAGATGATTATCTCATCCAGTCTACCACCTTGAATGGAAATCCTTGGAGTGATTATCGCATTTCCCATCAGCAAATCTTGCAGGGTGGTGAACTGCACTTCGAGATGAAAGCCATGAAATAAATGTTAAAATAATAGTTTCATTCCTATATAAAAAAGTTTCATTCCCCCCAATGAAACACCTATTTGATAGGAATGAAACTATTTTTTTGCCGAAAAATTTGGAGCTTTACGATATTTTCGATAACTTTGCATCACAAATATGATAAAACAGTATAGACTTTATCATTTGCTTTTTCTAAAAAAAATAAAGTTGGTTAACCCGTTGATGGGCCAGCCAACTTTCTTTTTTTATATGATTCTTAAAACTTAATCCTTGTTGCTTCCTCCGAAGATGCGGAGCAGATAGAGGAAGAGGTTGATGAAGTCGAGATACAGGGTCAATGCTCCGAGCAAGGCGAGCTTCTGGGCTCCTTCACTTACGTCGTATTGTGTCTGGAGCATCTGCTTGATCTTCTGGCTGTCCCAGGCTGTCAGACCCGTAAAGACTGCCACACCCACATAACTCAGGATGTAATCAAATCCTGGACTCTTCAGGAACATGTTGACTACGGTCGCGATAATCAAGCCAATCAGAGCCATGAAGAGGATCTTGCCGATAGAGGTCAGGTCCTTCTTGGTGGTATAACCGTAGAAAGCCGTTACGCCAAAGGTTCCCGCTGTGATGAAGAATACCTTTGCGATGACCATCGGACTGTAGACGTAGAAGATGGATGAGAGCATCGCACCGTTCAGTACCGAGTAGCCGATGAACATCAATGTGGCTGTACCCAATGATAGGCGGTTGATGGCACCGCTCAAGGCGAAGACCAGAACCAGCTCTGCGATAATCAATCCCCACATCATCTTATGAAGACTCATGAAGAGGGTAGGACTGGAAGCAACACCAAAGGCGGTGACACCGGTTATCAGGAGAGCCAATGTCATCCAGGTATAAACCTTGCGCATCAATACAGGGAAGGCACCGCTCAATCCACGCTCTCGTTCGTTGAATGCAAAGCCATTGCTCTGCTGATTGTTCTGATTATTTATCAGATTGTACATTTCTTTTTCTGTCATAATTTATCTTACTTATTTGTTTGTAATCTCAAAGAACTAAGCGCAAAGATAATGCCAATTATTGAAACTAGCGATTATCTCTGCGCTTTATTAACATTTATTCCGTAATATTACGTTATTCCGACAGTCTTTTTACAATCTTCCAGCCGTTATCTTACGGCTATCTTCCTAACGGCAACTTGTTTGCCGCCTCGTGTCACCTCTACGACCACCGTACCGTTCACGGCTGTGCGAAGTGTCTCATTCTCAGCTCTAGCCTCCTTTTGGGCAGCAAGAACTCCCGTGGTACCGTATACTCTGATGAAGTCGGCAGGCTTCAAACCCTTCACGCGAATGATGCCCCTGCCATCGGTACTGACCGTGATGACTGACTTCATGTCAGTTGTCATACGGTTGAAGCTGATGCTGAATCGGCTGTTCATCTCGCCAGCCTGGGTGGCATCGAACTGATAGCTTCCTTCCTTCAGATCTACCGCCTTACCGGTTTCCTTGTCCTTCAGCCATACGGTTTCATATTCGCTGGCATCGCAATCCTCAGGGATGCTGATGCTGTATTCACCGGCTTCCGGCAGACTGACTCCGATACTCTGTTCTGCTTCGATACTTACGGCTGAAAGGAGTGAGTAGCGTCCGCCGTTGCGGGTTGCATAAATCTGGGCATTCTGGCTATTTATCCATTTCACGCCGTCACTTCCCAGGTCGAAGTCTGATTTCGCCTCCTGTGCAGGAACTGCGTTCAACTGGAGCTGGTCATCTACAGGAGTGCCGTTGCCGACTCTGCTTGTTCTGCTGTTCTGGGTGATAGCGATGTTGAGGGCTCGGGTTGCTTGATAGGCTGTTGTTGCCCTTGCTTCCGAATGTCCTACTATCACGCTTTCTGAATTATCCAGAGTGGCAGTCTGCGTAAACACGGCATCCATCGCCGGGATGTAGCCATCCGTTGTGCTACCGTCATCCGTATTGATAGCCTTGTAGCTGCCGTTTTCTTCGCATTGGTAGATGACTCTGCCATATTCCATATCGCTATAGTTCATGGCGCAGAGATAAGGAGAACCGAAGAGGTTCCAGCCCATGTTCTCCTTGTGGGTGAACTTCAAACCGCCGCCATTACTGTCTGACCATGGTTGCTGGTTATTGTTCTGCGTCAAGATAATCTGTCCAAACTGACTACCGTTCTCGGTGTAACTGGTTCCGTAGAAACGGACGGTCTTGTCGCCATTAGCATCCATTCTGAAACCTGCGGTAAAGTTTCGCTGGTTATCCACACCTCTTACCCATGCTTTACTCTCGTTTTGGTCAAACTTATAGTCGTACTTGGCACGAGTAGCTGCATTATAGTAGTAGGCGATTACGCTACCATCAGCAGGATTGTTTGTGCCCTCAACCTCCATATTGGTAGCCTTGAAAGGCATGGAGAAGAAGTTGGTTCCTGCCTTCAAGTTTCTTTCCACGGCAAAGTTGGTGAGGTTTACATAACTGTTGTTGCCTCTTAAACCAGCGTGGTGCTTCAAGAGCAGGAAGCCTGGGCTGAACGGATTCGTCTCTGTGTAGAATGTGCTGTCGAGTTTCAGTTCCTTGTCTTCTGTCATGACATAGACCACAGATTTACCATGAGGATAATCGTCCTTGTATGCTGTAGCATCGTTTGTCAGATACCAAGTCTCGAAACATCCGTTGTCTACGTTGGCTCTGATGCGCTTGTTGCCGGCAAGATCATGGCCGTGCATTACCTTCTTGATGCATGCGTTGGTTTCACTTGCGTCTGCATTGGCATTGATGTTGGCATTGCCTGTCTCGTCAAGCTGGTATTTCCAGTATTCATCTTTCACATATTTATTATAGGTGGTTACAGATGATCTGCTGGCAGCACTACCTGTTGTTGATGGTAATGCACTAGCAGCTGTTACATTGACAGACTTCACATCCTTCACGGTTCCTAATGCCAGACAGTTGTAGAGTAAACCTTCTGCATCTCCAGTTACGTTTGTGGTTGCATCAAGGATAGAGGTAGAGAGTATGCTGTTGCCTTTGAGACTGACGTCGCCCAAAATTTTGAAACCATCCACCAGACTCACTTTGCCGTTTTCAGTTCCTTGATTGTCGATGGTGAGTCCCTTAATAGATGACTGGGTTGAGGCTTCAATGATGCCTGTCCTTTGCCTTAAGAGATCCTTTACCACAGTCTCAATATTGGTAAGTGTGCTTAAGTCTGGAGCAGCCGAACTTGTTTCGCCGTTCATAGAACCATATATCTTTACGCCCGGCATATTGATGCTGATGTCCGTGGCTTGCAGATTTCTGTCTACAAAGACGTAACCATAACCTTCATGCTTGTTGGCATAGAGTTCTGCCAGACTGATGGCTCCCTTCAGGTCGTTGCTTGGCGATTTCCAGCTTTCGCCCGTTCCGTTTACTGCGCTACTTGTATTCACGTAGATGATAGGTTGCATCTTGGCATCACATTCGTAAGCACCGATGTCGATATTTTCACCAATCAGACGGCTTGTATTTGCCAAGTCCTTTTCTGAGGCAAAAGTTTCTGCATCATTTGTTCCCGTATTAAGCTTAGCATTATTGATGTATTGGGTGTTATCACCTTTATTCATCAATAACAGACTTGGGCGTATTCTGTAATCCTTTTTATCAGGATTAACAAAGTTAGGACCTTTTAATACATCTCCATTTTCTACCTCATTAGCAATGACGACATTATTGTTTGTATTATTCTCGATAGAATTTTCTCCATTCTTCCATGCGATAGAATTATATACACTAGCAGTACCATCTATTGCCTTACCTTTATTTTTCACAAAGGTAACATTAACTAAATGCATGTCTTGCGAGTTGTTTAGCCTGATGGCATCATTTTCTCCATCTGCAAAGAGAAGATTCCACATTCGTGCGCCTAATTGTGCAGAATTATCGATATCTAAGGCAATGTCTTTATTATGTCGGAAAGAACTGTGGTGAATAACCAATTCTTCTCCCTTTCCGCCATTATCCTTATTTATAAAAGCCTTTACTCCCTCACCACTCTCATTGGTAAATGTGAAACCAGATAGGGTTACTGGCTTGCCATTGGTGGTGATGTTGAGCAATACATTGGTTTGTCCCTTCTTGGTAGGGTTTTCGATGAGTACAGATGGGTTACTGAAATCCTGCTCTTCCTTATCGTTTATGTTTTTACCGGTACATCCACCCACAATTTCCAACGACTGTACGAAGCTTGCGTTATCTCCCTTGTTTACGAAGAGGGTGAAGGCATCATTATTACCGGAATAGGTTGGTGAATAGTAGGTGCCACCACGTACATACACTTTCTTGTGGGCATGGCTTGACGTAGATTCCTTGCCGGTAGCATTTGCCATGGCAATGATGGCACCACGCAAGTCGGTACTTTGATTATCCCAATCGCTGCCATCTCCTTTTCCCTTCTGCTCCGTACCAATGTACAACTGGTCGCGGTCGGAGAGCTTGAATACGTACTGGAACTCATACATACCAATGTCGATAGGCTTGCTGCTTACCACACCATTCTCGTCTATCGGACCAACATAGCGCAGATAATTATCAGTAGCATCAGCTGAGCGGATGTATTCTGCCGGATAACCATATTTGTTAAGACGTTCCTGGTGAACATCCCACCAATTCTTGTATGCACCGGTTTCATTGGCATTGTTCTTATCCTTTTCACCCGAACCGGCATCCGTAAGCACAGAGATGGCTCTTGGATTCCACTGGTCTGATAAACTGTAGCCAGCATATCCCTTGGTGGTAGAAGGAGAAGCGAAGCACGGACCATTGATAGCCAGGTTATCTTTGCCCAATGCGATGTTGCCGTCAGCTGCTGTTGATGTAGCAGAACCATTGTTTAAGGTAGCAGGCAATTCATCCCAAGCACAGTATTTCATGTGGTCTCTCTTCAGAGATTTTTCAGAATTCTGCGATTCATTACCCCAGATTACAGTATTATATAATATAGGTGTAATGGTGCTGCTTTGGTTCTCGATGTGGATAGCTCCATCCTGCTTCGCCTTATTGTTGACGATGAGGCTGTTTGTGATGTTGACATCGTGATAAAATCCTGTCGTTCCGGCATCGTTTGCTCTACGGATGTAGATGGCACCGCCGGTAGGAGTACCATTACTCAGAGAATTACCCGATGTAACGTCGTTGTTGGCTATCAGCGAGTTGACGATATGCAGATTTCCATTCATCGATTCTGTCAGGTAGAGATAGATGGCTCCACCTTTTCCCGGATAGCTTATAGCATTGGTGCTAGAAACCTCTTCTGAGATGGCTCTGTTTCCGCCAATGTAGCTGCCGATGATGTCGAAACTGGCATTATTGGAATAGATGGCTCCACCGTGCAGACCGGTATTCTTGATCAGACGGCAGCGGTTCAGCGTATAGTGAACACGATTGGAGTAGATGGCTCCACCACGTCCAATCTCATCCATCTCGCCACCTGTATTTTCTTCGATAGCAAGTTCTGTCATGGTTTCACCATTCATAATCGTAATGCCATCGAGCACAACATTATCGTTTACATTTTCAGCAGAAGTTCCCGTAGTTTTCTTCTTGCTGTAAACCACATGATACACCTTTCGCTCCTTTTCAGATTCCTTGATGTCACCTGAGAAGATAGTTGGATTCTCAAACTCCCATGGGTCTATCAGTCCATTCTTGTTTTTGTCTGTCATATGATTAGCGTTGCGCTCATTCAGAATATCTTTGATATCCAAGTTTGGGCGCAAATTTATAGTACCCAGGCTGGTAAAACTTTCTGTAGCAACAGCCCCCACAGGATCAGATGAGTAATTGTCTTCCACAGAGAAACTGCCATAGATATCTACGTTTACAGGTATGGTGAAACTCTGTAAACGGCGATCGTTGTTGGTCTGCGCATCTGATACATCTTTTCTAATCTGACTAGGCTTATACGTTCCACCTGTCATCAGAATTTCGAAGTGAGTCGCCTCCGTAGCCAGAGGACTACCCTCAGCAGGTTGTTTGCGTACCTCTTCAATATAATCGAGCGCAGCATCCAGACTGTTGAAAGGTGTGAGGAATGAGCGGCCGTAGTATTTCTGTTTCAGTTCATCACTCACTTCCTCTCCACCTTCATTCGAAACGAAGAGGCGGGTCAGGAGTTTATCCTTGTTGATTTCCGGCAAATCGAGGGCGTATGCTCCCGCAGTCTGGCGCTTACTCAGATGTCTGGTGTTGCCTAGAATATCGTAGTCAGATACACCATAGCTTTTCCAACCCGCGATGTATTCTGCACCTATACCATTACCAATCAAAGGTGAATAAGCACGAGGATAGTAATATCCGTTGCTGGCGAAATAGGTATCCAAATCGCTGGTCATCTTCGTATTCATCACGTTGGCTGGCAACGCCATATTCTCTACGAAGCAGTAATTGTATGGATAGCATTGGGCTTTTTGCGTAGCATCCTGCAGGACATCTGCGTCTTGAAGGCTTGTATTACCACTAATGTTCTCATCGCTGGCTGCTGAGTTACCCCAAATAACAGAGTTACCGCTAATCAGCGCATAGTCTTCCTGGAAGATGCCGCCACCTGCAGAAGTGGCATTGTTGTTTGCTATGGTGCAGGAAATTACATAGGCATGATACTTCTTAAGATTGCTGGTGATCCGTGCAGCATAGATGGCACCACCATCTGTTGCAGAGTTTCTCGTGATGACGCTGCCGCTCACAATACCTCCCTTCAGGAGATAGAGCGCACCACCCTTGGTTGCCTGACAGCCGGTAATCAGACAGTTGCGCACATGGGCACTTCTTGGTACGATAGCAGCACCACCCATACTGTTATAACCTGTCTTTTCGGTTGCATTACCATCAATCAGTCGGCAACCATCTACTACTGCGCGATAGCCAACGGCATCTTTGAAGTAGGTGTCTATTTCTCCCGAAGGCCATTTGCCAAAGGTCACGGTGTGATAACCGTTCACCTCTTGGGTAACGGTAGTTCCTTCTTTCACCTGAGTCTTGGCACTCAGTATGGTCTGATATCTGATACAGTCGCGCTGGTCCTTGTCCCAGTTATAGGTAGTAGGATCAGGTACACCATTCTTCTGGGTACCCTCGTTGTATCCACCCATCAGCCATACTCCGTTAGGAATCTGGAAGGTATAGCTCTGCGGAACGGTCGGGTCAGCCAAGGTGTTGGCATGATAAACGAAACGGTTTCCGCTTTCGTCTGCCTCATAACCGGCTACCTTCACATAAACCTTTATAGCCTTGTCGTCATCCTTATTCTGGTTGTCGGCTCCGAGCTTCAAGTCTTTGTTTACGTCTGCAAATTTCTTGCCGGCTTGGGTCAGCACGCTTTGCAGTTTATCAGCGCAGGCTGCGTTTTCCGGACTGTCTCCACTACGGTTTCCATAACCGTTTTGGGTTACGTAGTAAACGTAGGCTTCCACCTTACCCTCGCTGTTCTTCTTTTCTTGAGCAGCAATGTTAGCGGTATTATCCGCCTCGTAGGCGCCGATATCAATCTGGCAGTCTTTGATTCGGTCGGTATAGTCCATATCGGTTTCCGGAAGTTTGACTCCTGCTCCTACATCGGTAGAACCTCCATTCAGACACCTGTTACCTGTTAATCTATCCTTTTCGTTCAGACGGAAGTTATTGGTTAGACGGGCATTACGGAAGCGGAAATTTCCATCATTTCCACTTTCGTAGGTCTTGTCTTCAAAAGGAAAATCCAGATCTGGTCCGGTGAAGTTTCCATCCTCGGCAAGGAACTTTTTGTTATCATCTTTACTGTTCATATAACAGTTGTGAGAAGGCTTCATCTTGTCCCATGCCAGGGAATTTACCTGATCAGCCACCTCCTTGCCTCCATTATGATTATCATAAATGAGACAATTGTAGAGTGAGAGCTGCGATGCAACTCCGGTGCTTTTATCCTGCCAGTGGTAGATGCCTGTACCATTCGCTGACATATTGTAGGCGATGGTGTTGTTGTAGAACTTGGCACTCTCCAGGAAAATGCCTCCACCATAACTTTGTACTCCATTTCCACAACGGTTGTTGGCAACAACCAGGTTGTAGCCAGTGCCTTGAATCATATAGGCACCTCCACCATAGTTTTCCTTATTGGTAGTCATGCTCAGGTTTCTGAGCAGGTAACTGTTTGAAATCTTGGAGTTTTCACCATCCATATATAAACCGCCACCACGCACGCGACTGCCATGGTTGAAGTTGTTGACGATGATCAGATTCTCCAGTTCTACTCCGCGGAAAACACGCACACCAGCTCCTCCGTCACGGTTGGCATCTTTATAGTTGACGATGTAACCATGCCGGATAGAAAATCCGTCCCATTTGGCATTCTTATATTCTACATACTTATCATCTGGGTATGTAGAGCCCGGATAGCGGTTGCTGTTTCCGCCCCATCTGTTACCGGTACCATCATTTGTCTGTGACCAGGTTGGTATGCAGACATCCGGCTGGTAGAGCACATAGTGTCGCTCTTGTGTTTTGTTGTTGATTAATTTCTTAGTATAATCATATCTGGAGCCATCGTCAGGTTTATCTTCCTGATACCACATTTCCTTGCTGCTGTCGGTGAAATAGACAGGCGATTCCTTGCGTATCTGGAGAATGGTTTCATATTTTGTTACGTCTAATCCCTGGTATTCCTTGCGTGCCGGAACATATTGGGATAGGAGAGGATGGCGGTCGCTTTCGCCCGGAAAACCCTCGTGAGGAAAACCGCCATAAACCTTTACGTTGTCTCTGATGACGAAACCTTTGTAGTCGGTATAGACGCCTGCGCCTACCCAAACCACAACAGGCTCTTCGCCTGCAGGGAGATTCTTGTTCAGTTCGGCAGCTCTTTCTACGGCATATTGCAGACCGCTGATGTATCGCTCGTCTCTGTTGTTTGTGATGTTATTATAATAGCCTGACCAGGAAAGATTCTTATAACTGTTGCCGGAGTTCTCTCCCCAGAAATCGCCATAGGAATCTATCTTAGAACGATATTTTCCTCCCGCCTGGCTATAATCAGTATTGTCAATAGTGGTGCTAAGCAGCGTGTTGTCACTCTGCTTTACATAGAACAGGTTATTGTTTCTCGGCACATTCTTGTCGCACATGGCATTACCGATGATGGCTTTGCCCCATGAGGTTCCGTCATAATAAATGTCTGTATTCTTCAGTAGGTCAAAATCCGGCTTTCCATCCTGATCATCATAGTTGGCATCCTTGCCACTCGTATAATCCGTGTTGTAGGAACGCACGTAGATAATCTTTCCGGTCTTTGGCAGCAGCGCTTCGTAGGCACCCAGGTCGGCAGCACCACCCTGGTGGCGGTCATCGCCCAGAATGTCTGTCTTCAGCGGTGACGAAGCCACGCTGTTGATGATGACCCTTGCCTGACTGGAACTGGTTAGCGGGCGGAACGATGCATAGCCTCCGTAATAGACGTTTCCATTAATTTTGGCACCTATCTCCTTGGTTGGGTTCATAAAGTTGAGGGCGCCTTCTTTGCCAAGCGTATTGAGTTTCTCTTTCAGGCTGTTGTTGCATTCAGATGAACTCCATACGCCTCCCAGATTCAGCATGTTGCCGGCTGCAAAGGAGGTCTCTTTTACCAGATTGTATGCTGGTGCCACACCCACGTTGTTGACGATTGTTACATGAGTGAGCTTCAGCGTGTTTTTGCTGTTTTCTGCTGGATTCAGATAGATGATGGAAGGCTTGACAGATGTATCTTCGCTCGTATTGTTGTTCACAACGCAGTTTACCAGTTCCAGACTTACGTTCTCGGCATCAGGCATGGTAGAGATGGCTGCTCCGTTCATCGCCGTATTATCTTCGAAGATACAGTTTTCAAACTTCACGCTGGTCGCTGCTGTAGCATCATCCACACTTCCAATCAGAACTCCGCCGCCGTATGGCATATAAGCTGTACCCGCTGCATAGGCATGGGTAAAGGTATAGCCGTTGATGGTTACACGGGCACCCGACTCGATGCGTACCAGGTGATAAAGTCCTTCGCTCAGAGTCGTACCGTTGATGTTGCCATTCAGTTCGGTACGGTGTTTGATAGGGTGGCGGTCTGTATCAGCAGGCTTTGGGTTGATTTCATATTTCGGATAAGCACCATACAGGTTGAGTGGGAGCACGGTACGTTGGATGCGGAATGCACGTGATTTCGCGTCGCTCTCTTCGTTCATATAAGCGATGGTTGGGGCAAAAGTGCCCGCACGGGAACAGATTTCAAACTGGTATCCGCTCTGGGCGTCTATCTTATGCTTGGTTCTGCTGCCGTTTTCTACCACATCCACCACTTCTTTATCCTGGATGGTGGCAAGATATTCTATCAGTTCATCTACTGAAGCTGAGGTATAACTCTTTTCCCACGACTCGCCCGTACCGTCAAGAATTTCCTGTGAACGGTCAAAATAGATGCGGAGGCGCTGGGTTGTTGTGTTCTTTTCGAACACCACATCGTGGTTTTCTGCCATATAGGCACCCATAGAAGGGACTGATTTGAATGGTTTTCCGCTCAAGTCTATCTGGGGCTGGTACAGATAGGCACTAGGCAGCAGCGTAAAGCTGATGCCCTCGTTGCGCAGTCGGGTTCCTTTGTAGAGTTCCCAATAGTAGTTGATCTCGGTAAGTGAACCGATTACTCCACGTTTCGTGTTGAAATCATCAACGCTGGTAAATGGTGTTCCTGCTTCACCCATCACGAATCCCTTACCGGAATAATAGTTGTTGATGGAGAGGGTTCCGGTCTGATAGGTGTCATTCCAAGAGGCAGCACTTACGTCAGAGATGGCGTTGTTGTAGAACTGTACGCCCTCCTTGCTAGGGTTGGCAGCATAAACCTGTGCCTTGGAAGCTGATGAACTCTGGAGCAATGAGTTGTTCCAGAGTATATTGTTTGCCAGCAGTCCGTTTTCCTTGATGTAGACGCCACCCGTATAGGATGCATCCTGGTCGGCAACATCCAATGAGTTGGCGGTATAGTTGTTGGTGATGGTATTGTTGATGACCAGTCCGCGCCCATCTACATAGACAGCCCCGTTTCGGGTACTGGTGTTGTTGCTGATGACGGAGGTGGAAAGAATCTGATAGTAGGCAGGACCTGATACGCTGCCATGCAGATAAACACCTGCTCCCAGATTTGCAGAGCAGTTGGTTACCATACTTCGGGTGATGAAGCCGGCTTCGTCTATATAGATACCTCCGCCCTGGTAAGCTGAGCAGTTATATACCAGATTACCCTCGGTCATACCGTTCTTACAGTAGATACCGCCACCCTGAGGAGTCAGGGATGGAGTCTTTGTTGCGCCTGGATTGCAGTAGCGGACTGTACAATAACGCATCTTGGCGTTGGCATCGTTGATATAGACACCAGCACCATGCTGTGGCTCGTAAATCGAATCGTCCTTATCCTGGTAGCTTCCACCCTCGATGGTGAAACCTTCCAGATACACGTTGTCAGAAAAAGCCTTGCCGCCAGGCAGAGGAGCAAACCAGACTACATGAGCGGAACTGCTCTTTATGTTCCATGCTTTATCTTGCTCGCTCCAGGAGGCATCATCCCTGTTGAATCCGTTGGCTTTGAGGATGGTTTTGTATTTCCATCCCCATGGTTTCAGATTGACTGATTCGGCAATGCGCTGAGCACGTGTTTCTTCTCCTCCGGCAAAGGCACCATAAACGCTGATGCCGTCTTTCATGAGGAGGGAAGTTGGTGAACCCGTAGACTGGTCGATGAGCTTGGTTACCACGTAGGTACCTTCTGCTACCCAGACTTCGCCTTTTGTACCTTTATCATCTGCCAGCGAGTTGATGGCGTCCTGTATATCGCCCATGGCATCTTTCCAGGAGGTTCCCTTACCGGTTCCTCCTTGTTTTACGTATCTGATTCTTCCCGTCTTGAGTCGTTCATACTCGTAGGCTCCGATGTCGATGGTGTTATTGCTTTCATAGCGCTGCTTGCCCATGACGTCGGTAGATTTCTTTTCTATATTATCATCCTCGATATATTTTTTGTAATAGCTGATATTACCCTTACCCAGTAGGGCTGAGGTCTCCTCGAAGGCGAACGAGGTGTAGATGAGACGGGTGAGTTTCTGAAAAGAGTAGTCATAACCCAGCGATACTACGCTCTGCGCAAACCAGGCAGCTGGCTCGGTAGAGTGGTTCTGGTTGCTGATGCGCACGTTGCCATTGGCGTCGGTATGGGTTGTCTCGTCGGTTACCTTTACATCAGTCATGGCACAGTTGTAGAAGGCAGGACGGGTATCCGCCTTGCTGACAGCGGTGGAATGCCAGAGTACGGTATTGTAAACGGCTCCTCCTCCGTTGTTTGAAGTGCGGGCTGCATCTACCAGGTCTACTGCCGATACGGTATTTGCCACAACCGAGCAGTTGATGATTTTCGAGGTAGCCGACAGGCGTACTCCACCGTTGGTATTGTTGTTGATGTTGGTATTGTAGATGGTTACCGTTCCGTCTGCCCAGATTCCGGCTCCCTCGTTGTCGCTGGCTCCTCGCCGGCCTGCCACATTATTGAAGAGACCGCAATAGCTGATGGAAGATAGCGTGTTGGTGCATGATGCATCCACATAGATGGCACCGCCTCGCATCGCAAAGTTGTTGGCTATGTTACATTGGGTAATCTGGAAAGCGCGTTTATCGGCATTGTTGTCGCCGCTTCTGCTGCTTTTGTTCACTACGTAGATACCTCCGCCTCTTCCGTCAGGGTCTGTAACTTTACCTTTGGCATTACCGAATCCAATCTGGAAACCGGATACGATGGTTGGGGTGTTGTTGTCGTTCGTGTTGTCATCGGTTACGCCAACGTTAAGGGTCAGGACGTGGGTAGAGTTATCTGTTCGGGTTGGGTTCTCCGGATAGATAATCTGCTCCTTGTTCGCCTCGTCGTCTTTATTGATGTCTCCCACCAGCGTAGTGAGGTAGGTCATCTGATATTTGTGTTTACCTGTGCCCCGTTTGTCTCTGCTGGTTTCTGTTCCTTCGAAACCTCCATACATGGCAACGCCCGAAGGGAGAACGAAACCTTCCTTCGGAGCTACGTAGATATTTTCTAAGGTTGTGGTTTTATAGCCTTTTACCCAGATTTCATCGGTAGCTTTGGCCCGGCTCAGTGCCTCATTTAATGGAATAGCCTTTTCCCATGATGAGCCGTCGCCGCCTGTGGTTGCCTGCGCAGTTACTCGATAAATCTTTCCCTGTGCATACAGCTGGCAGGTGCAGCTCAGGAGGATGAGGACTGCTATGATTTTCCTGTATGTCGTATGTTGTATTCTCATGCTGAAAAGAGTTTTATATGTTGAAATTATTGATCGTGATATTTTGCTCCCCTTTGAGCTGAGTGCCCGATATTTTTACATTGATCTTGTACCAGCGAGCTGGGATAAAGCCATCTTTCAGATTGATCATGTCAAATGTCACGTTGTATTTCCCTGTCGTTCCTTCTTTCTCAGTATCAAGCAGGAAGGTGAGGCGAGGAGGAATGGCTCCGTCTGGGAAGGTATAATGATATACTCTTCCGTTACGCTTGCTGATTTCCGAGGTGTTCACAAAGGTTGTGTGGCCGCTTACCGAAGTCCTGGAAGATACTTCTTGGTGGTAAAGGGTAGGGAAGAGTCTACCATTCCCGGAGCCGGAAATGGTTGATTCTTGATTTGCCGGTTCTCCGTGATAAGTAAACTGGCTTACTTTCACGTTGGTATATTTCAGATTTCCATCCTTGTCTTTCTCATAGGCTCCCTTGGCATCCCATTGGATGTCTATCTTGGCAGCCAGTCTGCCCAGCACCATGCGCCAGTATTGCTTGGTGTTGATATCGGCATTGATGTTTTTTTCTACTATTACTTCTCTGTCTGTTGTCAATAGCTGGTTCTTGTCCAGCTTGAGTGCATAGCCCGTGGCTACGCTGATAAACTTGGCTATGTCCGTAGTGCCACCGCTTGGTTTGGCATAGTCGTTGGTAATCTGTAAATCATAAATGTCTAAGTTATGGTTTTTTCCGTCTTTTGTGATGTCGTCTAGCATCTTTTCCAGATCCAGCCCCTGTCCGCTACTATAGGTAACCCCATAAACGCAACAGGTGCCTAGCGGCAGATACATCGTATAGGTGCGAAAGCCGTTGGCATCAGGTCCTGATAGGGTTGAGGTGGGATGGGTGACGAGGTTTTTTCTGTCGAATTCGTCCTTGGTATAGGTATCGTAATACACCATTTTGTCTGGTGCTCCATCTATGATTTCGTCGCCTTGGGCCTTTTCCTTATAGGCAACGATGATGGTGAGCCGGTCCCAGTCCTCCTTGTCGTTGGTGTCTGCTCCCGGGTCTCCGACGCGTGTGTTTGTCTTATCGGCAGGCACAGATAGGGTGAGCGAGATGGGTGCCAACGTATCCATCGGTCTCACCTCGTCCTTCTCGCTGCATCCTGCCAGCATGATAAGCGATAGTATCGCAAATATGTATTTCGTAATATGATTCATGTATCAAATCTTTATAGCCGTTGAATTGGCTTGCCCTTCGGCCGCCGAACGTTGTTTCTTCACTCTTCGTTCTTCACTCTTCACTTAAATGTCAATGTCGTGGCTTCCTCCCGGTTTCCAGTCGAGTTTCACACTTACGCCTACAGCGGTGCTGGAGGTGGAAAGGGAACCGTCTTCCTTGAGTATCGTCTTGATAATCTTGATTCTTCCTGCCTTCAGCGGTTCGTTCATCGTGAAGATGGTTTCGGTATATTTACCGTTTATCTGGGTGATGACGTGGTAGCGCCATTCTGATTGGGTGCTGGGGAAACTGACCGTATAGAGGGCATCGTGAGAAGGGATGGAATAGGTTGTCATGCCTTCGTTGAGTCGGTTGGCTCTCACCAGGGTGTTCCGGGTTGAGGTGTAGAGACTGTCGTTTACCTGGAACTGGGTTGCCATGCCTTCTACAAATCCCCAGAGTCTGGTGGGCTGCACCTTGCTCTGGTCGATGACCACCACCGCAGCACAGTTTGCCATATAGAGGGTGGTATACAGGTCGTGCTCAAAGTCGTTTTCGTTGATGGTGAAACGGGAAGAGAACAATCCGATGTTATGGCTGTTGATGGTATCTTTCTGCTCTTGCTGCAGGGCGAGCGTCTTACAGGTGTTGGCTCCTGTAATCTGTACGTTGTCTGCACTGCCGGTATTGGCGAGGGAGAGATTCTGATAGTTGTTGCGGGGCAGATAGATGGTATAGGATACCGAGTTGGCACCCATTTTGTTTGCCTCGTGGTGGAAGAGGTCTTCGCCTACGAAGAAGGAGAGGTCGTTGTCGTTGGCATGGTCGGTGAAGACCTTGCTGAGCGCCAGTTTCAGTCTCTCTGCTATTTCCTGTTCGGTGATGAGATTCAGATCCATGTCGATGATGGTATTAATCTGCGTATTGAGTACCAGGTTATACCTTATCTTATAGTCTTTGCCGCACTTGCTCATGTCTTCATCGATACAAGAAGACAATCCGAAGGCGATGCCTGTCATCATCATAGCTATCAGAATCATTCTATATCGAATCTTCATTGTTCTTTCCGAGTTTTTAATTTCATAATCTGTATGTCTCCCTTATTGGGAGTAGTTCTGTCCAGTATCTCTGTAAGATAGGAAATTATCTCTGTGAAATAAAAAAATATCTCTGTAAGATAGAAAATTATCTCAGTAAGATAAATCCTTTTCTCCGCTTCATATTTCCCTGCTGGAGTGTGGTAAAAATATTTGAAACCCCAAAAATGCAGTATTTTTGAAGGAGAGAATCGTGAAAACTGAAGGTTCTGAAGGATGGGTATCACAGAATGTGTAATTTCTGTTAAAAAGTAAACCGTTTGGACAGATTTTGGGGCTGAAGGAACTGAAGGCAGTTTTCAAACATAATAATATCCTACTAAAAATGCCATTTTAACATATGGTACAATAATCGGGTAGTATTCTGATAATCATATAATTACCTCTATTTTGCTCTACGCTGCATATAAAAATGATTTTTTAATTTCATCCTTCAGTTCCTTCAGTGTATCCTATCCTTCAGTTCCTTCAGTTTTTTGAAGGGTATCCTTCATTATCTTTTTCTTACAAATTTACATCGAATGTAATACCAGACTTCCACTCGAGGTCTACTGCGAGACCTACGTTAATCTTTGATGTACGCATATCAGGGATATGGTTGTATGCCTTCTTCAAGTTTGTGATGTTGAACTTGGCAACAGTTGTATGATCCTTGACGAATACATGGTCAACTGTTTCTGTCGTGTTCTCACCGAGCTTCAATTCGCCTACCAAATAGAATTTGCTGTTTGCAGGAATTATGTCTTCTGCACCATAGAAAGCTACTCCAGAATTGTTTTCTAACTCTACTGTTACGAATACGTTGCTTTGTGAAGAGCCTGATGCATCTTTGTTGTCCAATACCAATGTATAGTTCGGGCTTGATTCTGTTGAATTTGCTGCAAAACCAGAATTCATATTATTATCGTAAATCGTATAACTGAATTCATTAGCATTGGTAGCATATGGTTCGAAATTCCAAGCTACACCTTGTGGCTGTCCACCAACTAAAATGCCAGTAACATTGAAGCCTCCTTCTGGTACAGATATTGTGTTGTTGCTGTCATATCCAAAATTGCCATCTTTTGCATTATCTTCTAATGAAGTACCATTGCACTTTATAGTTGATTTCAAGCATGCTACACCATATTGGAGTGGATTTTGTAATGCAACGAAACGAGTTCTATTTTCAACTACGTCTTTGTAACCTGTATTCCAAAATGTACCATTAGTCCATTGGTCATATGTAGGTAAGTTTGCAACTGCAGTAATCTCCTCTTGGGATGTCTTTACAGGAGAACTTACAAAATATGCCAACTCTGCAGGGTATGTGATTTTGGTATAATCAATGTTGTTTCCTGCATTGGTTGCTCCTATACCAACATTGTTTGCATCGACAAAAGCAAATTGATCAGTATTCCATTGTACCTTTGCTACACCATCAGGTAACTTCTTGTCTCTTGGGAATGTTACACTTTGGAGTTCTGTTAGAGCGTTATTACAGTTCTTGACAATTTCTTGTGCCAACAAGTTTTCTGTAGCCTCATCCTTACCACCGATAACGTTTTTTAAGTCAGTAATGAGTTGTTTTACAGAATTTGCAGAACCTGCAGTTAATCCTATAAATTTGTTATAGCGAGAAGCTAAAGCCTCACGCTCATTCGCTGTGCCGAAATCTGATGGGGATTCATTCGTAATTTCAGACCATTTGATGGTCTTTTTGCTACCTTCTTCTCCAACCTCTATGGAAGTACCTGCAATAGTATTCAATGCTTTCAAAATAGCTTTACCATCTTCTGCAAAATTCGCAGTTGAACAAATAGTTTCCAAATTGAAGTTGAGGTTCGACAATGCAGTTTCATTAGTCTGACTTCCGTATGGATTTGATAAATATCCAGCTTGAAAGTTATCTCTTCTTGTAGTCTGCCCATTTGCTCCATTGTATAGATTTCTTGGGGCTTTAGCATACAGAATAATATTCTTTGTTCCGACAGGAATAGCAATATCACGATAAACACTACGCCATGATGTCATGTCCGTTCCGCTAACGTTATCTTTACTTGAGGCATTTCCGCTAGTTCCAAGATTAATAGCTGCGGTAGATGTAGGTTTCTCTCCATCACTCGTACCAGGTGTACCTGTGAAAGAGAACATTTCCATATCGCTCAATCCCAAAAACTTTTTGTCGTTTTGGGTATAATGCTCTGTCATTCTCGTTGAAACTCTGGCATTTCCACCCTTTCCATTTCCTGCATAAGGAATGTTCAGGTAGAACTGGGTCTTTACAACCTGTCCTGCCACACCTGTACCGCCAGTAGGATCTGCTGAATCTGATGAGCAGGAAGAGAAACCTGCTCCGCTTGCAAGAAGAATGAATCCTGCTAAGCCGAAAAACTTCACTTTCTTCATAATCTAAAATTGATTTAAATATATTATTACTATTTTTATTCTAATTTGGCTTGTCCGTATCTTTTGTGCCCAAGTTGTAAACCAGAGAGACTGCCATCTTGGTAGGCATGACGAAAACCTTCGTCTTCTTCTCGATGGCACTGGCACATTTCTCACAATTATATTTGGTATAATGTGTTATTCCTACTCCTAAGCCAATGGCTGCCTCCAGGTTCCAACGGTTGCTCTTGTCGAGCTGCCAGTCATAGCCATAGACAAAGCCAATGGCTCCTAGATCGCCTTGGAATCGGTGATTCTTGACCTTTGGAAAAAGGCCAAAAGGGAAATGTACCCTGCCCACATTGTAATGAGAGTAGAGTAGGTTGGCTCCAAGAAAATGCCCAGAAAAAGGACTGTCGAGCCAACGGCGTACTTCTGTTTGTAAAGCAATGTGCTTCAGTTTCTTGTTCTTGCTAAAAGTAAATGGGTTCCATCCAGTGGAGAAGTTTATTGACCATTGGTCTGAAATCTTTTTCTCTGCTCCTATATTGGGTGTAGTTGTTGCCCAATAGGCTAGGTTGGTCTTCAATCGCCAATCTTGTGCCGAAATAGGAGTAGTCGTTAGAATAAAAGCAAGAAGGAGCCACATGCTCAATCTTCTGTTGATGTTCATCTATCAGCGTCTTTTATATTTACTGTTCTATATTATTTGTCTAATTATTTTATCAGAAAAGCTAATTTCATTATTGCTGCAATTTTATCTCGTATGTTATTTTCTGCTGCAAATATAGCCAAAATATCTCTTATAGGCTTACAAAAACAGAAAAAATTTCTTTGATTTAAGGTCTGTTAACTAAAATGCCGAAAAATCCCCCCCCCGTCTGTCCGATTCTTTTACTTTTTAAAAGCTTTTGCCCTTATAGGGCGTGTGGAGCTTTCACGCGAAACTTATTTCATTATACATTTATGCGTATGTATGCACACCTGTGTGCCTGTGCCAGCGCACGCACAAATATAATAATGTGTCTTTTAGAATTTGGGTTATTAAAGTATTTATAAGTGTTAAAATGAGACTAAAAAACAAACTTTTTTTCGGAAAAGATTTGGCGGAATGGAAAATAGTTAGTACTTTTGCACTCGCTTTTGAGAAATACACTTTCTCTTAGCAATTAAAGAAAGAGTTCTTTGAAAGATTTTACATAAACAGACAAGTAGTACAAGAA
>ERZ773248.716-NODE-716-length-37095-cov-4.044519_pt1 | contig 37095 bp, 29 predicted proteins | sample MGYA00580518_ERZ773248 | MGnify/ENA primary metagenome ERZ773248 (study PRJEB29015, sample SAMEA2737762) | human gut metagenome | biome: human gut; feature: human-associated habitat; material: faeces | place: China | collected 2012 ...
CAATGCTACTTATAACAAATGTTTCCTGCTTCGTCCTCATTTCTAGTCCACAGGCGTTAATTCCGATCAACAGACCGTACATTCTTTGCTACTAACGTAGACTCCTCCTTCTTTTTAATATATAGGTTATATCATAATATGATTGTATACAAAATACAACTCTTTTTACCTATATCATCAAGAATTTTAAATTATATCATCTTAATATCTTCATATTCTTTAATGAACTTAACAAAAAAATCAAACCGAATAAATCGCGTTGATTAGAGACTTGAAAATAATATTTTTTGGGTTGTTTTTTGATAAATCATATTTTCATAATGGTATCTATTTTGTTACTATCTTATCGCTAATAGAAAGCACATATCATTCAAACAAAAAACACATCCTATATAATGTGTTCTTTGCTCAAAAATATTTATTTTTATATTTATAAATTCACAATGTTTCGATTTATCCCATTTAAAAATGCCATTATATTTTCATAAACTTCATCAACACATCTTTGTCTTGCCTCAATTGAACCCCAAGCAATATGTGGTGTTAAAATCACTTTATTCATATCTTGAATAGAATAAATAATATCATTTTCTAATAATGGTTCATGTTCAAATACATCTAATCCAACTCCAGCTAAATGTCCTTCATTTAAGACCTTGACTAAGGCTTTCTCTTCAATAATCCCACCACGTCCAACATTAATAAGATAAGCATTATCTTTCATCTTTCTTAAGGCATCTTCATTAAATAAATATTTTGTTTTTTCATTTAATGGAGCATGAATACTAATAATATCAGAACTCTTTAATAAAGTTTCAAAATCAACTTGCTGATAATCACTTGTTGCATTCTGCCCACTTGTTGAATAATATTGAATTTTTGCTCCCATTGCAGTCGCAATGAAAGCCACTTTTCTACCAATATCACCCAATCCAACAATCCCCCAAGTTAATGAAGAAACATCATGAAATACTTCATCAAAATAACTAAAGCGTCCACTTAATGCATATTCTTTAGACTTCACATATTTATCATACATTGCATTCTTTTCAATCAGATGCATTAATAATGCGATTGTATGCTGAGCAACAGTATCCGTTGAATATCCCTTTACATTTGCAACTTTGATCCCCTGTTGACGACAATATTCTAAATCAATATTATTCGTTCCAGTCGCAAATAAACAAATCAATTGTAATTGATGCATTCCCTTCAACACTGATTCATTCAATATATTTTTATTTGTAATAACAATATGAGCATCTTTTATTCTTTCACGAATTTGATCTTGAGTTGTATCTTCATACATAACAACATCACCTAAAGATTCAAATCTTGATAAATCAACATCATAACCAACAGAAGCACTTTGTAAAATGACAATCTTCTTATCATTTTTCTTTAACATTCCCTTCACATCATGATATTTTAAGTTTTGTAACATTTCACCTAATTTTAACGCTTCATTAAGTTCTAATATATGTGTTTCTAAAGGTAACCCACACATCGTCTGATCAACAATCTGAAAATTTAAAATATGCTGAATCATTGCAATACCTAAAGCTTTAGAAGTCATTGTTTTATAATCTTCTAAAGCAGATAAAACATTTTCTTTAAAATTTTCATCTTTTGAAGCACAAGCTAATAAACAATCATGAAAGGAATGATGGTTTAAAATCTCATTTCTAAAAGTATCATTATATAATAATGGTAAAACAATATCATACATTTCCATTGGTACTGCTTTTTGATATCCTTTCGTAAAATTATATATTAATGCCACTCCTAAATCTTCATCTTTCATTTTATCTACAATCTTCATTCTTTTTCCTCCCTAAATATATAAACCTCTACTCTTTGCCTTTCAGCTTTCGCTTTATCATCATAAAAAATAATACAAGTCTTCATCTTCTTTTCCATTGTATTATATTTGACTATATTATATGAAATATAACGACTTTGACTTTCCTTTAATCCGCCAGTTGCACTTCCTGCACCTATATAATAGCACTCATCCTTACATCTAAAATAAGGTAAATGCTTATGTCCATGAAAAACATAATGAATATTTCTTTTTTGTAACCATTCTATTAATAAAGGTGCATCGACTAAAACCTTTGATGTTTCCACAATTCTATTGATAAACGTCTTTTCGTGCCATTTGGTTTTAATAAATTGTGCCTTACTTAAAGGATAGACATGATGATGTAACATCACAAGCATTGTATAGTCTTCTAAATGATCAATGGCTTCTAATTCATCATCTATTTCATCTAACTGTCTTTGCCCAATTTTTCCTCTCGCAAGATTCCCTTCACTGGTTGTATCCATTTTAATTAAAATCATCTTTTCTTTTTCTAATACTTTTATGTTTTCACCTAATAAATAAGCAATCACTTTACTCTTTTGATTCCTAGCCATATTAAAACCATGAACAATGACATCATGGTTACCCAGTATAAATGTAACATTTGCTTTATACCGTTTTTTTAAACTGTTCATAAAATCATTTGCTAAATACATATTTTTACGATTCGGTGATTCCATAAGATCTCCCGTAATTAGTACTTTTATCTGTTGATCTGTTTGTAAATAAGGCATGATAAAATCTAATGAATTATATAATTGAATCAAACCCTTTTGTCTTTTGTTTTTACCTAAGTGCAAATCACTTAATTGAATATAGTATGAATCATCTTTATTATCATTATAAACATCAAACAAATTCACTTTTTGATCAATATAATCAATTAATTTCTTGAATTCTGTTTGGGATGTCAATGCTGAAAAAACTTGTTGTGTATCATTAAAAATCAAAATACCGGGCCATAAATCAGCATGATTCATTGCACAGAAAAAAGCTGGGAACGGATCAAAAAATGATAAATCCTTGCGTTCAAAAGGCTCTTCAATTGCATAAAAATAAACATCTTTATACTCCTGAAAATGAATATTGAGTAGTTCTTCTCCATTATATCCAGGTATGTAAAGAACATGTGTCTTTTGGGCATATTGATCAGCTAGTTTTTGAATTCCATCAAGAAAAGGATAACGTAAGATATGCTCCATATCTCCAACTTTGATACGTTTGGAGAAAAATGTATAGTCAGTTTCTTGTATTCTTTCTAAAGAATCACATATTATCCCACGCTTCTTTAACCATTGACGAAAGCCATATAAATATTCATATGATGAAACGATATCACGCATATACGCAGTTTCATTTTGATAAATTATATTAAAAAAAGTGTTTATAAAATCAATATCGCGCAATATTCTCACCTCTCTGTGACCTATTATACACTAAATATCCATAAATATGTAGAAAAAGACGAAGTATCTCAAATTCAAATTGAACTGAAGTATTTCAGATTTATTCTCTAAAAAGACTAAAGAACAACTCTATTCTTTAGTCTTATAGATCATTTAAAATTTTAAATTTCTAGGTGTTCTTGGGAATGGTTCTACATCTCGAATGTTTTGCATACCAGTCAAATACATTAAGAAACGATCAAATCCTAATCCAAAGCCAGCATGTTTACAGCCACCATATCTACGTAAATCCATATACCATTGTAAACCATCCTTCGCCATTCCTTTTTCTTCCATGATTCTTTCCAAAACATCATATCTCTCTTCACGTTGACTTCCACCAACCAACTCACCAATTCCTGGAACAAGCAAGTCACAAGCAGCAACAGTCTTATTATCATCATTTAAGCGCATATAGAAAGCTTTGATTTCTTTAGGATAGTCTGTTAAGAAAACAGGACCTCCAATAACTTGTTCACAAATATAGCGTTCATGTTCACTATTTAAATCCATACCCCATTTGACTTCATTTTCAAATTTAACATCAGCTTTTTCTAATATTTCAACAGCTTCTGTATATGTCATTCGTTTGAAATCACTATTACGAACATGTGTTATACGTTCAATACACTCTTTATCAATCATTTGTGCAAAGAACTTCATTTCTTCAGGAGCATTCTCTAAAACATAATCAATACAGAATTTGACCATATCCTCAATTAAATCCATATCATCTTCTAAATCAGCAAAAGCAATTTCAGGTTCAATCATCCAAAATTCACTTGCATGACGTGATGTATTTGAATTTTCAGCTCTAAATGCTGGTCCAAAAGTATAAACATCTCTAAATGCCATACAGAAAGCTTCAACATGTAATTGACCAGTGACTGTCAAGAAAGCTTCTTTACCAAAGAAATCTTTATCAAAATCAGTATTATCAATCGTTGTTGCTCTAAACATTTCTCCAGCACCTTCACCATCATTTCCAGTAATTAATGGTGTATGCACATAAACAAATCCCTGTGATTGAAAAAATTCATGAATGGCCATTGATAATACACTGCGTAATCTAAATATTGCATAGAATGTGTTTGCTCTTGGTCTTAAATGTGGAATTTCTCTCATATACTCAAAAGAATGTCTTTTCTTTTGTAATGGAAAATCATCATCACAAGCACCCTCTACAACAATTTGTGTAGCCTCTATTTCAAAAGGCTGCTTACTCTCTGGCGTTAACTTGAATTTACCTAATACACGTATAGCACTTCCTGTACTAATGTGTTTAATTGTATCATAATCTTCTAAAGTTTCCTTCAGATAAACAATTTGACAATTTCTAAAATAAGTTCCATCATTCAAAGCCAAAAAACCAACTTTTCCATTATCCCTATTTGTACGTACCCAACCATCTAATTCTACATACTCCAAGCTTTCTGTTTCGAACTCTGCACCTGACATCACCATTTCATAGAGTTCTCTTACTGTCATAAATTCAAACATCTTTCTTCCTCCTTTGTATAATATAAAAAGCCATTCCTGTTAAGGAACGACTTATATCGCGGTACCATCCTCATTCATAATCTCTCAATTATGCACTCTGAAGCTTTAACGCAGCCTAACGGGATAGTCTACTCTTATTTCTCCTATCCTGCTCATTGAGTGTTCCATATTTTTGATATCTACTTTGCTTACACCATCCAAAGTTCGCTTAAGATACTGATAAAAATATGTTCTCAAATCATTGCTTATTAGTATTATTAACACCTTTTGATGAATATTTCAATACTTTTTCATAATTATTCATCATTTGCATGCATTTTTAAGACAAGTTCTTGAATTGCTACAACAACATCGACAGTTTGCACCACAACATCATCATGAACGGTAAAATGGCTATGTGTGAAATCTACAATCCCCTTAACACCTAATGCCATTAAACGATCAACTGTTTCTTGAACCTGATCACTAATTGCCAAAATAGCAATCTTACATCCTTCTGGAAATGTTTTCTCCAAATCATCAATATGATTTAATTTGACTCCAAAGCGTTCTCCTACTTTATTTTGATCTTGATCATAACAGCAAACAATCTTTCCAACTGTATATTGCCATCTATTATATTTTAAAATTGCACTTCCCAAATTCCCTACACCAATCAATATAATAGATTCATCTAATCCTAATCCTAGAACATTATTTAAAATATTAATGATTTCTTTTGTATCATAACCAATACCTCTTTTTCCTAAAGATTCTTTATCAGTTAAAAAACCAAAATCTCTACGAATTGTTGTGTCTAAAATTCCAGTTGCTTCACTCAATTCACTAGATAAAAAATGTTCTTTTCCTTCATGTTGCATATTGCGCAACGCCTTAAGATATCTAGGGAAACGTGACATCGTTGCCTTTGATATTTTTTGATGTTTATTTACCATATTATTCACCAATACTTTCTTCTTCTAAATCATATGACGGTTTGACACTTAAGTCAAGAGACGAGAATTGCTGATGTTCATACATCACTCTGGCTGCTGAAGCTATCATAGCAGCATTATCAGTACAATAGGCCATTGGTGGAAATAAAACTTTTATTGGACTATCAGCAGTTAATTTCTTCCTTAATCCTCTATTTGCACTCACACCACCTGCCACTATAATCTCTTTCACTTGATAATCTTTAGCAGCCTTTATTGTTTTAGATACCAATACATCTAAAGCAACTTCCTGAAACGAACACGCCAAATCAGCAGGAACAATATCTTCACCACGTTGAGCAGCATTATGACATAAGTTAATTACTGCTGACTTTAATCCACTAAATGAGAAATTATATGAATCATCATTTAATGGTAATGGTAAATCATATGTGTGTTGACCACTAGCAGCCATTTTATCAATAACTGGTCCCCCAGGATATGGCAAGTGTAAAACTCTGCCCGCTTTATCATATGCTTCACCAATTGCATCATCTAAAGTTTGGCCAATGACTTCAAAAGAAAATTCACTTTTCATATAAACAAGTTCACTATGTCCTCCACTTACAACCAGACATAGACAAGGGTATTCAATATCTTCGACCAATTCATTGGCATAAATATGTCCAGCAATATGATGAACACCAATAAACGGTTTATGATAAGCCAAAGCCAATGTTTTTGCAGCCTGCATTCCAACATGTAAAGACCCAACTAATCCAGGTCCTTTTGTAACAGCAATTGCATCTATATCATTCATATTAACATCAGCTTCGTTTAAAGCTGTTTTTAAAACAGTTGAAACACATTCGACATGCATACGACTTGCGATTTCTGGTACAACTCCACCATATAAACGATGTGTATCAATTTGTGATGCGACAACATTACATAACAATTCTCGCTTGTCTTTTAAAATAGCTACTGACATTTCATCACAACTTGATTCAATTGCAAGTATTAAACTCATTCTTGTCCCTCCAATCTTTTGACCATTAAATAAGCATCTTCATGATTATCTTGATAATAATTTTTACGTATTGCCTGATTTTCAAAGCCCAGACCTTTATATAAAGAAATAGCTTTATGATTGGAAACACGCACTTCTAAACTCATAACTTCACAACCTTGAGAAACTGCTAAGGCAAGCATCTCTTCCATTAATAGTCTCCCATAACCTTGCCCCTGATAATCAGGATCAATTCCTACTGTTGTAATCTGCGATTGTTCATACATAATCCAAACACCTACATACCCAACAATCTGCTCATCTACTTCTAAAACAAAATTATATGAAAATTGATTTTCTAAAATTTCGTACATGAAATCCGAAACATCCCAAGTTGATGTAAAAAGAATATGTTCTAACTCAACAATTCTCTCTAAATCATTTATATCCATTGCTCTTATAAGCATATTTGTTTTGCCTCAACATCTTTTAAATAGCAAGGAACTAACGCATCTACATTTTCAATAGGTTCAATTTTTTGTGATAACTCATAAAGATTCTGTCCTAAATTAACCTCAGCCAAAGGAAGTTTAACAACTTCACATTGTCCTACAACCTGATATCCTTCATAAGTTTTCATAAATTCATCAAAATCTTTAATCGCAAGCAACTGTTCTTCACCTAACGCCTGACCATTCTGATAAGCACAAACAAAAACTTTCTGACTTCGTGCATCAATGACTGATACACATGTCTTCAATCCCGCATAAGCTGCCAAAGAAGATATAACTTTTATATGAATTGATGAAACCACACTCAATGTTTTGGCTATTGTCATTGCAACTCTGACACCAGTATAAGATCCTGGTCCTTTTGTAATAATCATTTCATCAATATCTAATAATTGAAGTTGATGTTTCTTAAGCAAAGATGACAAATAAGGTATAGCATTTTCTGACTGTCTCTTTGACCCAAGTTCTTGAACCATTTCTAAACATTGTCCATCTCGATACAACGCCACCATTAAATACTGATTAGATGTATCCATAATCAAGCTTGTCATAACTTCAACTCCTCTACTATATTTTGATATTGAGCTCCATTTGCTTGAAAAGCAAAAGTTCGTGATTCATCATCATTTTTGGTAATTGTAATGTCTAGTCTTTCTTGTGGTAATATGTCTTGAATATAAATAGGCCATTCAACAACACATACCCCTTCATCTTCAAACATTTCTTCAAAACCTAATTCTTCATTTTGACCTTCTAAACGATAAGCATCGAAATGATATAACGGAAGATTCCCTTGATATATCTTAACAATTGTAAATGTTGGAGAATTAATAATCTTTTGAATTCCTAATCCTTTTCCAATCCCTTTTGTAAAGGTTGTCTTCCCAGCTCCCAAATCACCTTCTAAAGTCAATATTGCTCCTGGGAATAAATATGACGCTAATTTTTCACCAAAATCAATCATGTCTTGTTGATTTACAAATGTTAACATAGTCTTCCTCCTATCTATTGTGGACTTGTTCTTGATAAATATGATACCAATGTTCAGCAAACCCTGGTCTAAATGGTCCTGACATATTCATAGCCATCTGAATCAATACATCTAACTGTTCATTTAAGATACGATCTAATTGCTCACCATAATTCATTATTGCCTTATGCTGACGATATTCTTCTTCATCTAAGATTTTATATTTATAATCTGGAAAAACCTTTAAATCTAAATCATAATCTATGTACTTCAATGCTTCACCATCATATAGAGTTGGTGAGGCAATATTACAATAAAAATGAACCCCATTCTTACGAATCATGCATATAACATTATACCATCGATTCTTGGGAAAATAACAGATTGCTGGTTCCCTTGTATACCATTTTCTTCCATCAGACTCTGTTACCAATGTTCTATTATTAATAACAATAAAATGTTGATCCGTTTCTTCAAGAACAAACCCTTTATTCCAGCAACGATGTATACTTCCATCATGTTTATAACAATGAATCAATACATCTTTTCTTTCTAAGCGTTTATTCATAAACCTACCTCTTTCTACAACATTAATATTATACACAAAATAGAGCGAATTTGAAAGGCTTATTATCATCAAGAAAGAAAGTTAAAAAGAAAACTGAGCACTCTGTCCATTTTTACAAAATACTCAGTTTTTATTTTAGTTCAATTTTAAAACTTTATTTAATCTTGGATATATAACTATAAATAATACAAAACAAACAACAAGTGTTCCTAAATTATAAGGAATATTATACGTTAAATTTCCTTGAAGTGGTGTTTGAAAAGCAAACCAACCAGCCAATAAATGAGAAATTGTTTTTATAATCATAATAATGACCATTCCCCAAGGTATATCCATTCCTTTAAAATGCCACAATGGGAAAATCCCACAAAGACCAACTAAGGCCATCGGTAAAACATAATCAAAGAATAGAGATGCTATTCCATAATAAGTTGCTAATCCGAGAACAAATTGAGCACCCAAACAAACCAAAGCTGTAATGAGACCACGAATTGGTCCAAGTAAATATGATGCTAAAAATAAAGCAATTAATGAAAACGCAATATTTCCTCCATGAGGCATTTCCGTTATTTTTGTCATTGGTTCTAACACCAATTGAATGGCAACAAACATTGCCATATAAACCATGTATTTGATTTTTGTGTTCTGTGTATTCATTTTTCTTCCTCCCTTATTCATACATCGGGAGCCAACAAATAAAAAAGCTTTCTCACGAGCGTAAGAAAGCAAAAAAATCCTATTTGCACTCTCTACGCTGGCATTACCCAGTTCAGATGGTAAGGGATAAGGTTAACAACCTCTCTCAGCAAAATGCACCCCTGGCTCGACAATATTATAGCGCATTATATAAATAATTCAAGACTTTTTCTTCACCTATCCATATTCTAACAAGTCAGTTCCTACTCATTTACAAAACATTCTTTTTCTTTTCTTTCTTATATCTTGTTTTGTTATATTTTTCACGTATTTTTTCCTAGTTTTTTTTATATTTAATGCTATAATAAAGAGGAATTAAGGGAGGAAGATACAAATGTCAAAAGTTATTGCGGTGAACGCTGGTAGTTCATCATTAAAATTCCAATTATTCGAAATGGATAATGAAACAGTTATCACTTCAGGAGTTATTGAAAGAATTGGTATGGAAGATTCAATTTTCACAATTAAGTATAATGGTGAAAAAGATGTTCGTACTTTAGCAATTCCAACTCATAAAGAAGCTGTTCATTTATTATTAGATACATTAATTGAGAAACAAATCGTTTCTTCATTAGATGAAATCAAAGGTGTTGGTCACAGAGTTGTTCAAGGTGGTTCTTATTTCCAGGAATCTGCTATTATTGATGAAGATGTTATCAACAAAATTGATGAATTAAAATCTTTAGCACCTTTACATAACCCTGCTCACTTAACAGGATATTATGCATTCAAGGAAGCCATTCCAAGTGCTGGTGCAGTTGCAGTTTTTGATACAGCATTCCATCAAACATTACAACCAAAATGCTATATCTATCCAATTCCATATAAATTTTATACTGAAAACAAAGTTAGAAAATATGGTGCTCATGGAACATCTCATTTCTATGTTTCTCAAAGAGTTATTGACAAATTAGGTCAACCAGAGCATTCTAAAATCATTGTTGCACACTTAGGTGCTGGTGGTTCTTTAACAGCTGTTAAAGATGGAAAATCAATTAATACTTCAATGGGATTCACACCATTAGCTGGTATCATGATGGGAACTCGTAGTGGAGATCTTGACCCTTCTATTATTGATTATTTAATTGAACAAGTTGGTATGGATATGAAAGATGTTATTCATATGTTAAACAAAGAATCTGGACTTTTAGGTGTTTCAGGTGTTTCTAGTGACTTTAGAGATGTCTTAAATGCTGCGAATGAAGGTAATGAAAGAGCAAAACTTGCTATTGATATCTTCTTTAGAAGAGTTATTGCTTATATTGGTAGATACTTTATTGCTTTAGGTGGTTGTGATGCGATTGCATTTACAGCAGGTATTGGTGAAAACTCAGCTTATGCAAGAAAAGAAATTCTTTCATTAGTAAGTGAAGCTTTAGGTATTGTTGTTGATGATGATGCAAACGAAAATGGTGAAGGTGAACGTTTAATTTCTACACCTGAATCAAAAATCAAAGTTTATGTTATCCCTACAAATGAAGAATTGGTTATTGCAAGAGATACAAAACGTTTATTAAACTTATAATAAATAAGAGACTTAAAAAATATAAGTTATAAAAATAATTATAGAGACATAACAAACAAAGGTATTAATCTTTAGATGTTATGTCTCTTTTTGTTATTCATACATCAATATGTCCTTAAAAATCAATGAGTTGTTTGACTTGTATAATAGCAAGATTTAGCAAAACAAAGATATTTTAAATTGATATAATAGATAAAATGAATGGAATAGTTTATACCTATAAAATATTCTTAACACTATCTTATTCTATTAAAGGAGAAAAATATCATGAATACACAAAATAATCAACATAAACAAACGATACCATTTCCAGATGAAATTATTCACTTAGAAACTATTAATAAAAAATTAGATTTATCCATAGCCGAAACAAATTCAAGAGTTGAAAGAGTCAATTATGAATATATAAATTCAAAAAAGTATATGACAGATTATCGTGGGGAACTTGATCCACACGAAATGTTTCAAAATGAATTAGCCCTTAAACAAATTGATAGAACAGGAGCATTTGCTGTTGAAGTATGGGATAAACTCATGAAAATAAAAGAATCTCCCTACTTTGCTCGAATTGACTTTCAAGAAAAGGATGAACAATTAATCGAAAAAATCTACATAGGTCGCTTTTCTTTTCTTCATGAAAATGAACTTTTGATCTATGATTGGCGTTCCCCAATTGCTAGTATGTTCTATGATTATGAAACTGGACCTGCAAAGTATGATGCTCCTATAGGCCAAATTGAAGGCGCCTTAACACTTAAGCGACAGTTTAAGATAAAGAATGGTATTTTAGAATACGCATTAGAAAGTTCTATAAACATCCAAGATGATGTTTTACAACGTGTTCTATCTGATACTTCAAGTGAGAAAATGAAATCAATTATTTCTACAATTCAAAAAAAACAAAACCAAATTATTCGAAATGAAAAAAACAACACAATTATTATACAAGGTGTCGCTGGATCAGGAAAAACATCAATCGCACTCCATCGTATCGCTTTTTTGCTATATCGCTTTAAAAATAAACTATCAGCAAGAAATATAACAATAATATCACCTAATAAAGTCTTTGGTGATTATATTTCTACTGTTCTTCCAGAATTAGGGGAGGAACCAATATATGAATTAAGCTTTGAAAATATTGCCCAAATACAACTAGAAGATATTATCCAATTTGAATCTGATAAAGATCCATTAGAAACCAAAGATATACATTGGGCAAAAAGAACACGTTTTAAATCAACATTATATTTTGTCAAACAAATGAATGTATATTTATCTGAAATTTCTAAGACTCTCTTTGTTCCAAAGGATTATATATATGATGAATTAATAGCTCCAGCTGATTTTATAAAAGAACGCTTTTTCGCTTATCAATCTTACCCAATAAAAAAACGATTACAATTAATTGCTGATGATATTTATCATCGTTTCACATCACGCAATACGATGGGATATAAAGTTCCGCGGCCTCGAACAATTCTGAGTGGCTTAAACAAAATGTTAAAAATGAAAAGCACTATTGCTCTCTATAAAGAATTTTACAAATGGTTAGATTTATCTGAGATGTTTGTATTACCTGCAAAAAAAACTTTAGAATGGTCAGATGTATATCCCTTTCTCTATCTTCATGCAGCATTTGAAGGATTACAAGAGAGTCAACTTATCAAACATTTGGTAATTGATGAAATGCAAGATTATACCCCTATCCAATTTGCTGTTATCAATCAATTATTCCCATGTCAAAAAACTATTTTAGGTGACTTTAAGCAATTGATAAATCCTAATCATCTCAATACTATTGAAGACATACAAACATTATATAATGATGCAATCTATGTAGAACTCACAAAGAGTTATCGCTCTACCTATGAAATTATTACTTTTGCAAATAAAATTCAAAATATTGATCAGTTAGAACCAGTCGAACGACATGGTGAAACTCCACAACTTATATTCTGTAAGAATAAGCAAGATGAAATGCTGAAGTTAAAAAAGAAACTAAAATTATTTCAAGCCAGTTATCGTGCATCTCTTGGAATCATTGTGAGAACAAATAGTGAAGCAAAATCTCTATACTCACAACTCTTACCAGATTATAATATCAATTTAATCTCTCCAGAAAGTACAAGATTTGAAATTGGAATTTCTATTACATCAATTCAAATGACAAAAGGATTAGAATTTGATGAAGTTATTATTTTAAATGTTAATCATGATAACTATAAGACTGAATATGATAGAAGTCTTCTTTATATTGCTGTCACAAGATGCATGCATCAATTAACAATAATGTATGTAGAAAAACCATCTCATTTCCTCCCATAAATCTTCACTTTATAAGAATAATCATTTTTCTTAATCTTCTTTTTTAAATAATATGAATAGAATAGCACATGCTCCTATCCCCATTATAAGATAAGAGAAAATTATTGTTTGATCTTCTGTTGGAATATCTTTTTGAGGTATATTGACCTTTGGTTCATCTCCTAACGTAATAACTGGAGCCTTTACATTCATAAAAGTAATTGATTGTATTTCTCGACTTTCTGGAATAATAAATTCTGTATCAGCAGCAAGAATATAGCCGAATGGTGCTTCTACTTCGTGAAGAATATAAGTTCTTCCTACAATAAGTCCTTGTACCAAATGTCCTTCCTTTTCACTCACCCACTCATCTATAACTTTATGAGATTCTTTATCTATTACCTGAAGTTTTGCTCCAATGATATTTTCAAGCGTTTCACTATCAACCTTATTTATTTGTGTTTTTGTCACTTGATTTAAAAAATCATATGTAAATATAAGCGTATCTTGTTTCTCAGTAGTATACTTACCATCAACATAATAATGAACATTTTTTAAAAGGTATCCATCTGGCTGTTTCGTTTCTTTAACAACATATAAAGAATTAGTATCACCTACTAATTCATCATTGAGCTCTGACAGTGGCATAATTGCATATTCAGGAGTTAAATCTAATGGTAAATCTGATTGAAAAGAAACCTTTCCATCTTGACGAGAAACAATAGTCTCTAAGAGTGTTCCTGCTTCAACAATAACATCTCCATCATAATTATAAATATCTCTATTGGCAAATAATGATATCTCAGCCCCACTTAAATACTTCTTTGTTTCTTCATCCTTCTTGCTAACCTCCACAACAATCTTTTGTCGCTCATTAGTAATGCCTATATCTTCGTACACAATATCAACACTCTGTCCTTTATATGACAAAGAAAAAGTCTTGACTTCTGAGTTCAAGACATACCCATATGGTGCTTCTAATTCTTTACATTCATAATCTCCCAAAGGAAGTTCATGAGATGTTATTTTTCCTCCTTCTGTTGTTTCTAATGTTTCAATAAGTTCACCTTGCTTATACAGAACTATCCCATCGTGACTTGGATCAAGGATATCACTTTTAGCATAAATCCCAAACTTTGCGTGAGCTAATCCTCTTTCCTCATAAATAAATTTCCCATCTTTATAATCTGTTAAAACTTCACCTTTTTTCTCAATAGTTACCTTGCCCTTTACAGATTGGTCAACCAATTGAACAACTGTAATAGGTGTAACTTGGTCACTGGATATCTCATAATGATCCATAGTGATTTCAAAAGGAATAGGTTCTTTTGTAAGAACGTACCCATCAGGTGCCTCAATTTCCTCTAATTGATAATGTCCTATTTTCAATTTCGTATTCAATGTTATCGTCCCATCATCATGTGTTGTCCATTGATTAACAATAATTTGTGGAAACAACGACCAATCAATATAAGATACATATTCATTTGTATCCACATTTTTAACTTTGAAAGTTGCTCCTTTCAAAAGAACTGTTTTACCTGTTTCCTTATCTTTCTTCACAACTTTTAACAATGATTCAAAAGGAACGTTATTTACAGTTACTTTTTTAATTTGATATCCTATCTCATATAGCGAGGCATCTTTTTCAATTGTTATTAGAAAATCACTTGCTCCATAATATCCCTCAGGAGTTTTGGTTTCTTTAACACGATAAGTTCCATATGGTAATAAAGAAGTTGTTAGATATCCATTTGTATCTGTTGTTCCAACAAAATACTTATGAGCCTTATCAAATCCAACTTTCTCATATTCACTATTTAAAACAAAAGTGAACTCAGCGCCTGCAAGTCCTGGCACGGTACCTGCTTCACCATCTTTGATTCCTTCTTTAAAAATTTGTATCCGTTGACTTGCTATTGTATTACTCGTTTTTGTTTTCACAGTAACATGTGACGTTGTTTGGTTCTGGTAATGAAGAGAAACATATATAATATCAGGATTTAATATCATTGAAGGATTTGTCTGTAATTCTTTAATATAATAATTTCCCATTGGTAAATCTGTCCATTCTATATGCCCATTCTCATCTGTTATTTTCTTTGAAACAAGTTCATCTTGACTATAAAAAACTTTTGTTCCAGAGACATTTGTAATCTTTTCTCGAGCATATAATCCAAATTCTACTTGAGATAAAAAAGCATCACCAAGTTGGTGATCTGTAATAGTACTCTCTATTTCTTTTTCTAAATGAATACTTCCTAAGGGTTCTTTATCTTCAATGGTCGTTGAACTTGTAATGACAGGAGTTGTTTGATTGTCATACCTCAATGAAACTTGATAACGCTCTGTATTTAATAAATATCCAGTTGGAGCTTGCGTCTCATAAACAATATAATTTCCTAAAGGAAGATTCTTTGTTACTGCTGTTCCTTGTTTATCAGTCGTTAAAGTATCAACAACATCTCCATTATTATATAAAACTTTACCAGCAGCTGATATTATCTCCCCATCCGCCACAACATTAAATTTAGCACCAATAATTCTATCTTTATTCTCACTTTCCTTTACTACAGTTATTTTCCCTGTGGGTTCTTTATTACTTACCGTTTGACTTTCACTATCCCCAGCATTCAATGTTATTGTATAAATCGTATCATCTACTAAAAATCCTTGTGGTGCTGTTTTCTCTTGTAAATAATATATGCCTGTTGTTAAGTTATCCACCTTGATTTTACCATTCGTTACAGTTACCTCCTTATCATAATCTCCATTATTCCATAACCTAAAAACTGCTCCATTAATTAGATTTCCATAAACATCAGTCTTGGTTAACTCTAAACTTGCTAATTGTAGCCAGTCCACAGTAAGAGAAGTTGTTTTAGATGGATCTTCAACATATTCACCATATCCTGTAGATTGATAACTACCTCCTGCTTTTGCTAATATCGGACTAAAGTTATAACTTTTTGTTTGTTCTCCAGTATTCCATTTATCTAATTCCACATTCAAAGGAGCTTCAAAATGAAATTTTGTTTTACCTTTAATTGTTAAACTTCCACCTGTTTGTCTGTTTCCATTTCCTTCATTAACATAAGTTACTTCATCTGGTAAATTTATAGTTATACCAAAAATATCGCTACCACTTTTCAAAGTAATAGATTCCGTTTTTTGAATATTTCCATCTCTGAATGCAAGGACATTAGATTTAGAAAATTCTAATTCAAACGATGGAACCTTATTTTTTTCTATAAATTCCATAAAATTCTTAATAGTTTTGAATGAAGAATTATCTCCATAGTAGTAATAACTCAAAGCAAGTGATGTGACTACTATACCATGTGCTCTATTTTCAAAACCACTCCATTGTTCTGGACCACCCCATCCATAATACAATACCTTCCTAATATCAGCATTATCATAAATGGAAACTGTAATCTTTGTACCTGTTGGTGGTGTGCTTTTTGGGTGTTCCATACAAAATGCTTGTTTTCCATTAATAGTAAAATCTCCTACAATATTACTACCATATGTTATTTTTCCATTATATTCGATTTTATCTTGTTTTGGATAATCATTGCTATTAGAAATATTATTTGCAGATACATTTCCAATTGAGACTAACGAAAATGATACTATTATTATGATTGATAGTATCATTTTAAATAATTTGCTTAACTTGTTCAATATTCATTTCTCCTTTTCATTAAAAAAAGAGTATCAATATACTCTTCAATATTTTATCAATTCTATTCCCATTCATCAGGCCACTCAAAGCTCCCACCCCATCCATAATTATTACCGTTATTAAATTCTTGATAACTATCTGAATCAGGTGTTACGATAATAGAATTTTTTTTGTCAGGTTGTGATTCATCTATTTTCGAACTCGATGAACTACTTGAATTTGATTTACTCTTATTCTTACTAGATGAACCTTTACTTGAATTATTTGATTGAGAAGACTGAGAAGAAGATCCAGGATCTTTTTTCTTTTCTTCAACTACAATCTTAATATCTTTCCTCGTTTCATTTCCACTTTCATCCTTAGCAATTACATTAGCTGTGTAAATTCCACTTTTGCTATAATTCACTTTACTATCATCAATAGAAAGAGTGACTTTAGACAAATCAGTGACTTTTAATTGAGTTATATCTAACTTACCATTAAGGTTTACTTTATAACTTTCTTTTAAATCCTTAAACTCTGGTGCTGTTGTATCTACAATTTCTACTGTAGTTTCAACAGTTTTTTGATTACGTGTAAAAGATACCTTATATTGACCTATAGACAAATAAGTTTTTCCTTCTTCATTTTGGCCATCAACAGTCATTTTGACATCTTTTAAAAAGTTATCTTTATTATCTAAATAATCACTTACTTTTGTAGAAATAGATTGTCCATATTCTACAACAAACTTTTCTTTCTTTAATATCATCTTTTCTTGAGAACATCCTAATAAAATACTACTCAATAAAATAATCATGATTTTTGAGCGATGTCTTTTCAATACATTTTTCATAATATCCCACCCTTTAGATCAATATCATTTTATCATATTCTATTCATGTCTCAAACAAAAGTCACAACTCATATTAAAATAGTTGGGGAACGATTCTTGATTAGCATTATTTTTGTCTCCTTTCTCTGATAAGAAAAGGAACAAGATTTCTCTTGTTCCCTTAACAAATAAAACTCATTACATAACTTGTTAACATTGCTGCTATAGCAACAAATACCAACCCTTTTTCCTTATAAGCAAAATACATCGCAACAAAACACCCTCCAATTGCACTATATATATTTGCTGTTGCATAAATAATACTTGGAAACGTTAAAGCGGATAAAACTGCATAAGGCACATAATATAACAATGATTTTAAAAATGGTGATGTTATTTCTTTCCTAAAGAGTGTTAATGGTAACATTCTTGGCAAATATGTAAAGATAGCCATAATTGCAACACTTATAAATATGTATTCACTCATACACTATCCTCCTCAAGAGGATAACGCCATGCACCATAAATTGCACCACTTAATGTTGCAATAATCAATTTAAAACCACTCGATAAATGATCAAACATCTGACCATAAAAGAAAATAACAGACATAACAGCACTTATAAAAACAACTTCTAATATTTTGCGTGACTTCGTTGCTGGTGGAACAATAATAGCTAAAAACATTCCATACAAAGCAATTCCCATTGCATTTTGTAATGCAACTGGTAAAAAATTCATTAATACCTCACCAGCAAATGCTCCACATGTCCATCCAATAATAGGCAATAAAATAAATCCAGACATAAAACGAAAAGTTAAATTTCCATGCTGTAAAGAAGCTAAACTAAAAGTTTCATCAGTAATACCAAACGAAATAATCATTCTTTGCAAAGTACTCATTTTCTGATCGATTTTTTGACTCAAAGATAATGACATTAAGAAATATCTAGCATTAATCATTAACAATGTTAACGCCATCTCAATATAAGATGCATTTGTCAGCATTAAAGAAACACCTGCAAATTGTCCAGATGATGTTAAATTGGTCATCGAAATCAATGTTGCTAAACCTAGTGGCAAGCCACTTGAAACAACCAGTACACCAAATGAAAAAGAAACTGGAAAATAGCCCAATGCTATTGGTATCCCCTTTTTACATCCACATAAAAACTCTTCCATCTATAATTCCCCCACATATATGACCTAATCATACATGAAAGAGAATTACTTATCAAATAGATTTTTTTCTACAAACTCTAAAATTTCTTGTTGATCAGTTAAAACATGATAAAATGGTTTTCTTAAATCTAACCTTTGAATATCTATGGAACGAATATCACTTAATTGAATACGGCAATACGTTATATGTTTGTCTGTTTTTATTGTAATATCCTTCTCAAATGAAGGATTAGCTGGTGTTGAATCCTCTTTAATAGATGTACAGGGAAGAACTAACATCTTATATCCCATATCCTTTAAAACATAGCACCAATGTCCATCCATTAATTCTTTAGGAAACCCTCGTCCAATATTGAAATATGCCAGTTCATGGATATGTGGTCTTTTATGAACATGATAATAAGTTTGATCACAATCTCCATCTTTTACAAGATGACAATAGAAATATTCTAATTGATTGGTTTGATGCAATAAAGCATAGCTATACTTTTCTACATCATAGACACCAGATTCTTTTAGTTTCTTGAGTGATTTATTCATTTCCATTAAATTTGTTTCTATACTCATAATAACCCTCCTACTTATATATTCAAAATTTTTTCTCATTTTTCTTCTTTTTAAACAAACTTTTTTAAAAAATTTTTAAAATCTATGTAAAACGTAGGAAATCTGACTTATTTTCGATAGAAAATATCACAATTATTCCTAATATCACATAAAATAGTCATATAGTGTCATATTGTTTTCACAATTTGAAAACTATAAAAAAAAGATTCATGTATAATGAATTACGTTATTGAAGAAGGATGAAAGAAAATAGCGCCAGGACTCTTAGGAGTTGACGAGGACCAGATTTATCGAAAGATTCGGCGGATGATCTGGAGGTATGATGCTACCTAAACGATGAGCAAAAATAATGAGTAATCATTAAACAAATATCATCAAGCATAACTTCATTCAATAATAAAAAAATCTAATGGAGGTATGTTTTTATGTGTGGAATTACAGCGTATTGCGGTAATGGTTTTGCTTTACCCTTTTTAATGCAAGGATTGTCTAAACTTGAGTATCGAGGATATGATAGTGCTGGCATAACAATTCTTGAAAATGAAGGTTTAAAAACGATTAAATGTAAGGGACGATTAAAAAATCTTGAAGATAAGCTTCAAGATTATCACTTGGAAGGACATGTTGGAATTGGTCATACAAGATGGGCAACTCATGGAATTCCTTCAAATTTAAATTCTCATCCTCATACAAATGATGATGAAACAATTTCTTTAGTTCATAATGGTATTATTGAAAACTATCGTGAATTAAAAGAAGAACTAATCAAAAAAGGATATCAGTTTCAATCAGAAACTGATAGTGAAGTTGTTGTTCATTTATTAGATGAATACTTTGAGGGAAATCTTTTTGAAGCCACAAAGAAAGTTTTAAAAAGGATTGATGGTAGTTATGCCTTATGTATTGTTTCAACATTAGAACCTGATAAAATCATTGTAGCCAAAAAAGATAGTCCATTAATTATTGGAAAAGCAGATGGAGCCTATGTAGCTGCAAGTGATATTCCAGCTTTATTGGAATATACAAAAGATGTTTATTTCTTAAATGATTATGAAATGGCTATTTTAGAAAATGAACATATCGAATTTTATAATCATGATGGAAATCCCATAACAAAAGAATTAGTCACAATTCCTTATGATTTAGAAGCTGCTCAAAAAGATGGTTATGATACTTTTATGTTAAAAGAAATCTATGAACAACCCCATGTAATTCAAGAAACATTAAGAGGACGTATTATTGAAGATAAAATTGTTCTTGATGAACTACAAGATATTGATTTCAAAGATTATAATAAAGTTTACTTTGTGGCTTGTGGAACAGCTTATCATGCAACGTTATGTGGTTCTCAAGTTTTAGAAAGAACAACAAAACTACCAGTAAATACTATGGTAGCAAGTGAATTTAGATATAATGATCCACTGATTGATAAGCATACTTTGGCTATCTTTGTCTCACAATCTGGAGAAACTGCTGATACTTTAGCAGCACTCCGTTTAGCCAAAGAAAAAGGTGCAACAACAATTGCAATTGCTAACGTCTTAGGAAGTACAATTTCTAGAGATGCTGATTATGTTTTATATACATGTGCTGGTCCAGAAATTGCGGTTGCCTCTACAAAGGCTTATACTACACAATTGGTTTTACTTATACTGCTTGCTTATTATGTTGCTCAAGTTCTTGAAAAAAATATTGACCATGAATTAATTGATCAATTAAATACAATCCCTCAATATGTTGAGAACATTTTAAATGATCATGCAATCTTTGAAAACTATGCAAAAATGTTAGAAAATCTCCATGATGCTTACTTCATTGGCAGAAGTTTAGATTATGCTAGTGTGCTTGAAGGTGCATTAAAACTTAAAGAGGTCTCTTATGTCCATGCTGATGCTTATGTTGCTGGTGAATTAAAACATGGTCCCATTGCTTTAATTGAAGAAGGTTCTGTTGTCATTGCAGTCGCAACACAACCACACATTGCTGCAAAAACAATGAGTAATATTCAGGAAACGATTGCTAGAGGTGCAAATGTTATTCTCTTGACAACACATGGTGAAGAGGTTAAAAATGTTGAAAATACTTATTATTTACCTGATGTTTCTCCAACATTGCAGTCTATATTGGTTGCTATACCTTTACAATTCATTGCTTACTATACCGCTTGTATAAAAGGATGCGATGTAGATAAACCTCGTAATTTAGCTAAATCAGTAACAGTAGAATAGCAATTTATTTATAAATGTTCTTTTCTAAATGGTTCTTGCATGATGATGGATGTTAAAAACGATAAAAAATGAAAGAAGAGATAAAATTCCTAAATTCTATAGGAACCCTATTTCTTCTTTTTCATTATTTATACTTATACCCTCAAGCCAGTAAAAACCTTTATGAATGGTGGATATCTTTTTATTCTATAAGTATTTTCTTTTGGGAGGAAAAAAGAACACTTCAAATATTATCTATTTTTCATACAAAAATTTTTCAGGTAACGTGACGTGAAAAGCGTCTGCCAAAGACCTCAATTCATCTGTTTGAATAGTTTGTAATTTCTTTGATGACATTGATAACATTTTCACCAATATCTCAGCTGACTTTTCTATAGTATGTGCAAGTCCAAATGTGATATCAAAATCTGAACCCGAACAGAATATTCCATGATGTGCCCAAATCGCAACATCGTATTCTTTCATCAATTCACTGGTTGCGACTGCAATGTCTTTACCACCTGGAACCATCCATGGCACTACTCCTACTCCTGCTGGAAAGACAACTGGACATTCTGTTGCCATTTCCCATAACTCTCTTGTAAAGATTTCATCTTTGAGTGGTAAAACAAATGTTAATGCAATGACATTCGTTGTATGACAATGATAAATGACACGATGTTCACCATCTGTTGCTTGTTTTTTGACTTCGTGATTCATTAAATGAGATGGCAATTCGCTGGTTGGTACAGCTCCATTAGTAAGTCCCCATACAATATGATACTTTGTTCCTGTTTCATCGATTTCAACAATTCCAATATTGCTTTCAGGATTCAATTCTACATTTCTAAAATATTTTCCAGAACCTGTGACTAAAAAATATTCATTCGCAAGTTTAGGAACTTCTGCTCCTATATCTTCCCATTCTCGTTGATAAGAAAATACTGATTGAACACTCTTCACATCTTCATCTTTCATACGATATGTTAAATTCCCACCATTACGTTCATGCCATCCTTGTGCAAATCCATCACTGCACATTCTTATAAATCCTTGTATAAAATCTTGTTCTAATATATTCATTTGATTATCCTCGCTTTGCTAAAACTTCTGTTTCATAATTTTTGACTTCATCATACCAAGTTTCTCTCACTGGTACATGATTCATTTCACAATAGTAATCCCAAATATCATTGAATGGATAAGTCTTTAATTCTTCATTAAGAACCATAATCTTTGTAAAATCACCTTGATCTTGAGCTTCTTTTAACATGTCATAAGGCTGTAATAAAGCATATAACATCGCTTTTTGCATATTTCTCATACCAATTGTCCACGCTGCAACTCTATTGATACTCGCATCAAAGAAATCCAAACCAACCAAAACTCTATCCATTGCATTATTTCTCACAATTTCTTTTGCTATTTCTTTTGTTTCATCATCAAATAAAACAACATGATCACTGTCCCAACGAACCGGTCTTGTCACATGCAATGCGACTTTATCGTGGAATAATAACATAGCTGATAATTTATCTGAAACAACTTCTGTAGGATGATAATGACCATTATCCATCAATGGTAAAATACCTCTTGTCTTTGCATAATTCATTGTAAACTCACTTGAACCAACTGTATATGATTCCATTCCAATCCCAAAGACTTTTGATTCTAAACACACAAGAACCTTCTCTTTATCATAATGAATAGAAAGAATTTGATCTAACGATTCCATAAATCTTTTTCTTGGTGTCAAACGATCACCTGGAATATCCTTAAGACCATCAGGAATCCAAATATTCATTAAACAAGGTGTTCCTAACTCACTTGCAAAGTATTCAGCAATACGAATACATGCCTGACAATGTTCAATCCAAAACTCTCTTACCTTTTGATCAGGTGAAGAAAGTGTCAATCCCTCAGCAAGTGGATGAGAGAAAATCGTTGGATTGAAATCCAATCCTAAATTTCTTGCCTTTGCAAATTCAACCCACTTTACAAAATGCTGAGGTTCAATTGCATTTCTATCGACCTTTTCCCCGTCTTCAAAAATCGCATAACTCGCATGCAGATTAATCCGTTTTGTTCCAGGTACTAATTTTAAGACTTCATCAATATCATCCATTAATTCCTGATAGTTTCTTGCTTTTCCTGGATAATTTCCAGTTGTTTGAATCCCTCCAGACAAAGCTCCTGCACCATCAAATCCCACAACATCATCACCTTGCCAACAATGCATAGACACTGGAAAGGCTTGTAATGTCTTTAATGCCTCATCTACTTTCATTCCTAGTTTTTCATATACTGCTTTTGCTTCTTTAAATATTTGATTCATATAATTCTCCTTTATATTCTTTAATCTCAAATGATTTTCTAATCAGTTCTCTACCTTCTCTTAAATCTTTCACTATCTTTTGTTGAATGAGTTGTGCCACAATATTTCCAATTGCAGTTGCTTCCACTGGTCCAGCAATAACTTTGATATTACAAATATCCGCAATCATCTCATTTAGTAGTTCATTTTGACAGCCACCACCAATAATATTAATTGTTGAATACGTCTTCTGTGTTATCTTCTCCAATTCCTTGATAGCTTCTTTATAACTAAAAGCAAGTGATCGATATACACAATATGCAATATCTCCAATAGAAACAGGAACTGGTTGTTTTCTTTTTTCAAAATATCTCATAATTTCTCTCGTCATATTCTCAGGTTTTAAGAAAACATCATCATTCACATCAAAGATCCCCTCAAACCGACTCTTTCTTGCCAGTTGCACCAACTCAGAAAAACTATACTTTCCTTTTATCTCTCTAGAAACCTCTTGAATAATCCACAGCCCCATAATATTCTTTAAGAAACGATAGCGATAATCATACCCACCTTCATTTGTAAAGTTCGCTTTCATTGATTCTTCACTTACAATCGGCATGAATGTTTCAATTCCTAGTAGTGACCAAGTTCCAGAACTTAAGATAATACTGTCTTCTTCAATTGCTGCCATATAAGCACTTCCAGTATCATGAGTCGCTGGTAAAATAACTTCAATATTGCAACCTAATACCTTTTGCATATCTTCACTTAAACATCCTAATGATGATGAAGGCATCAACATATCTTGAAAGATATCTTTATTCATATTCATTTGTTTTAATATATCTTGATCTAATGTATTTGTTTTAATATCCAACAATTGTGTTGTTGACATATTTGTATATTCGTTGACTTTTTTACCTGTCAGCAAATAGTTCAAGAAGTCTGGTATCATCAGATAATCACACGCATGGCTTATATCTTGATCATGAGAATTTAATTGAAATAATGTATTGAATTTTTGAAATTGAATACCTGTTCTTTGATATAACTCTTCTAGTGAGAACTTTTGTAAAACATTTTGATATCCTTTTTCATGACGATAATCACGATATGCATATGTCTTATCAACCAATTTCCCTTGATTATCTAATAACACATAATCAACTGCCCATGTATCTATCCCTAATGTTTTAGGTATCTTATTTTGTTTGACACATTCTTTAATTCCTATTTGAATATGTTGAAACAATGTTGGAATATCCCAACAATAATGGTTATCTTTAAGAATCACATTGTTTTCAAATCTATATATTTCTTCTAATTTCATACGACCATCTTCTATAGAACATAAAATATGACGTCCACTTGAAGCCCCAATATCTATTGCTAAATAGTAATCCATAATCATCTCCCCTTACAATCATAAGCATACAAAAAAACAACCCAGTTTAAAATGTCCTGAGTTGTTTAATATATTGTCCTATTTTGCATTTATCAACTTATAATACAGTGCTTTTGCTGATTTAAACATTATTATTAATATTGATTCGAAATGGTGCAATAGGAATATCATAACTTCCATATAAGTTAACAATTGGATAATTTTTATAAGCATATAATAGTTCTGTATACTCTTGACTTATACTGAATATTAAAGTATCTCCTTGTAATTCTGGATAAATACATTTTCTTAAAAAGCCATTTGTGACTTCAAATTCATGAATACTTTCTCCCTTATAATAAAGAGTTTGATCATACTTTATATATAATTTTGAATCGATTGTTTTTATTGAAATCATTGTAGGAGCATCACCATAAATACAATAATTATAATAATGTAAAAGAACAGATTTTCCTAGTCTTTCCCCTATTACTTCTTTATGGATAGGATGGATATTAAATTCTTCTCCACAATCTATTGAAATAACAAGATGTCCATCTTTGACTTTTTCGCTTACTAACGCTTGTTTTTCTCTTAATATTGGCCACTTATCATATTTTTCATCATTATAATTAGGGAGTTGTATACAGAAGAATGGTAAATGACTATTCCTTAAATCACTTCTCCACTTATGAATAAGTGAAGTTAATAAAATATCATAATATTCTGCATACTTAACATCTTCTTCACCTTGATACCATAGTACTGATGCAAATGAATAATTTTTAATAACTGAAAACATTGTTTCATACAATCCCCCAGGTCTTCCAAAATCTTTTTTACCTTTTGGACCTGGCCATGGAGTATGCCCTACTGCTTTTTTGACTTCACTCATGTTTTGATCTGGGTGAATATTTTTATATGTTTCAACTTTTTCCATATACAATTGAATGTTTTGTTTAAATTCATCTATTTTTCTATCTTCATCTTCATCACTTTGATCTTGGATATCTTGAAAATAACGATCTACATATAACTCTTTTAAACAAATATCCTTTTCTAATTCTTTATTTGGTATCCAACAAGATGCAGAAGTCCCACCTTTATTACATTCAACTATTCCAATAGGAATATCAGTATATTGTCTGAGAGTTCTCACAAAATGGTATGCGACGGCGGAAAGATTTTCTAGTGTTGTTGAGTTAGCTTCCTGCCAGTTAGGTTTTTCAAATTCAGGATAAGCTAAACCATTTTCTATATACTCCACTCGTGGGACTTGAAAAAAGAATATATTATGAAGGTCTTGAGAATGAATGTATTTATCTGCTAAATAAGAATCTTTTAATCGATACTCCATATTAGATTGGCCTGCTGCTAAATAAACATCACCAACATAGATATGTTCCCAAATAATTTGACATTCATGACTCTCAATTAATAATTGATATGGTCCCCCTACTTTTAAATTATCTAAACATATTTCCCATTTATTGTTTTTACTTTGACATCTATACCTTTTCTCTTGAAAATATATTGATACATCCTCATTATCTAAACATTGTCCAGTTATATAATGACACGTATCTCTTTGTAAAACCATGTTATCGGAATAAACTATATCTACTATCATATGAACTTATCACTCTTTTCTGTATAAATGAAAACATTATTATTCTAAATCTTCTCCATTCGATTCAATAACTTTTTGAAACCAATGAAAACTTTGTTTCTTATAACGTTTCATATCTTTAAAATCTGTTTCACCACGATCAACATATATAAAACCATAACGTTTTTTCATTTCACCTTGTGAACTCAATATATCTATAGGTCCCCAAGTTAAAAAGCCAAAACAATCAACGCCATCAATTTCAATTGCTTTTTTCATTTCTTTTAAATGATTCTTAAAATAATCAATTCTATAATCATCTTCAACAGTCATGTTTTCATTAAGGTTTTCGTCAACTCCAATTCCACATTCTAAAATAATAATTGGTTTTTTATAACGACGATATATATCATTTAATGATATTCTAAGACCAACTTCATCAATTGTCCATGACCATTCACTTTGTTTAAGATATGGATTCTTCTCCATATTCTTTGACATCATTGATGTTAATAGCTTCATTAATTCATCAGGATTTGTTTTTTCTGATGTCTTTTCATTCACTAAACGAGAACAATAATAACTAAAACCTATGAATTCTGCAGGATTATTTTTAATTAATTCCAATTCTTCTTCTGTCATTTCTGGCATGATATCATATCTTTGCCATGTCTTCATTGTTTCATTGGAATAATATCCATCAACAATAACATCTAAAGTAGACAATATAAACATTTCTTGAATACGTTTTGCTTTATTAATGATAACCGGATTACAATCACTTGGATAAAATGGTGAATAACAAACCATACCACCAACTTGTGCATCAGGATTAACCTTTTTTACATAATATCTCAGAAATGCTCCTGCAACATGAGCATTATGTACTGACTGTGTTGATCTCTTATCACGCCCTTGTATATCGTCACTCGCCAAATCAGTTGTTGGAAACATAAATGAAGAAAACATAATTGCATTCTGCTCATTAATCGGAAACCAATATTTGACTTTCTTGCCTAATCTATCTACAACTGCAGTTGTTAATCTTTTAAAAGATTCAACAAATTCTTTAGACCACCAACCACCATATTTCTCAACCAGTTCATAAGGAACATCAAAATGATGCATACAAATGATTGGCTCTATTCCTTTCACCAACATCTCATCAACAACATTTTCATAAAAATCTAATCCCTGTTGATTGACTTCTTTTCCTCCTGTTGGTAAAATTCTTGACCACGAAATAGAAAAGCGGTAAGTATTAAATCCCATTTCTGCAAATAAATGAATATCCTCTTTATAATGATGATAAAAATCAATAGCCATTTTCCAATCAGAAAAGCCTGGTTTGACTTTTCTCATATCATAATTTGAAAGACCTTTTCCATCTATATTCCATGCGCCTTCTGTTTGCATACTTGAAACGGATCCACCCCATAGAAAATTATCCTTTAACATTTCACTTCCTCCTTGTTTTGATAACCAAATTTCATTCCTAAAACAAAAGTCACAATACATGAAATTGCAATCGCAATAATCATATTAATAAGGTTCATAGAATCAGAGCCAATAAACCCGGGTAATCCTAAAAATCCTACTGTACCAGCAACTGCAAAACAATAGACTTTCATTAACCCTGCATAAATACCACCACAAAAGCATCCAATCATTGAACAATACAACAGTTTTTTATTTTTTAATGAGAAACCAAATAATGCTGGTTCTGAAATACCTGCCACAAATGAAGTGACTGTACATGTTAAAGCTTCAGACTTTATATCCTTATCTTTTGTTTTTGCAGCAACTACCAAAGTCACGACACCTTGATTTATTGTATATAACATACTAGCGATGACAGTAATCGGTTCATAACCAACAGTTGCTAACATTGTAAATAAAATTGGTAATAATGCTGTATGCATTCCTGTCATACATAAGAAAACATAAACACCACAGACAACACCAACTGCTAAAAATCCAGTCGTATCATAAAGCCATGTAATTCCTGTACTTAAATATGTTCCTAAAATTGATCCCATTGGTGCAAGGACACATAATGTCAAAGGCAACATAATTAAAAGTGTAAACAATGGAACAACCAATGACTTTAACATTTGAGGAGTAAACTTTGTTATATATTTTTCTACATAAGATAAAACAAATGTCGCAAGAATCATTGGGAAAATAGTACTTGCATATGATGCTGCATGAATTGGAATATTATATATTGATAATGGTGTTCCTTTTGTCACCATTTCAATAAATTGTGGATGTATTAATGTTGCTCCCAATAACATACCATACCCTATATTTGCACCAAATTTTTTAGCTCCTGTTGCCCCTAAAAATACTGGCAGGAAATAAAATGCTGCATCTCCTGTAAATGATAAAACTATGTATGTTGAACTTTCTACACTGATCAACTTAAATTGTAATAATATAAGGAGTAAGGCTTTTATTAATCCTCCTCCAATTAAAAGTGGGAGAAGTGGTGTTACACATCCAGATATACTATCAAATATTAAACTGATACTTAATTTTTTCTTAGGCACATCATCTTCCTTAATAATCTCTTTGATTTCAAACCCAGCCTTTTGACAAATAATCTTGTATACATCACCAACATGTTGACCAATAATAATTTGAAATTGGTCTCCCTGCCATTGACTTCCTACAACACCTTTTATATTTTTCAATTTCTCGTTATCAATCAACCCTTTATCTTTAACATTAAAACGTAAACGTGTAAGACAATGGATAAAGAAAGTCATATTTTCTTTTCCACCCATAACTTCGATAATTTCCTCAGCTAAAGCTTCATAATTTTTTTTAGCCATAATTCTCTCTCCTTTATATTTTTATGAATCTATATAAACACAATACATGCGCGCCAATGTACTATGATTTATCAAAATAAAAACCTAATCAAAAAAGTAAACAACTCTTACTTTTTGTGGTTAGGTCAAGCCCTATTGGTAACAATCCTCACGAGCACAAAGTCTATTTATATGTAACATTAAGTATAGTATTTCTTCATCATTAAAAGTATAGTTAAATTGTTTGAAAATATAAGCATCAATTTGTTTTGCACATTCGTATACTTTTGGGAAAGAATCAGTTAATGTTTTAAACATTTCCTGATTATCAGACATTATATACTGCCCTTCACTTCCTCTTTTTAATAAATATTGAATATGTGATACAAATCTTGAATAATTAAAACTTTTTCTTTCTACAGTTATTGAAAAGAATCTCTCAATAATATTTGTAATATTCTCAATGACATCATTATTGCCTTCACTTTTTTGGTAACTATTCACTATTGCTTTTGCATTAATTAGATGTAAAGCAATTCCAATAATCTCTTCTTTAGGTAATTGAATGCCTATCACTTTTTTTATCTCTTTTAATGCATACTCTCCAACTTCAAATTCATTAGGATATAAGTGTTGAATATCATAATAAACAGGTACATCTATAACCATATTTTCTTCACATCTTTTTATCGCAAAGTTAATATGATCTGCTAAAGTAAAGATAATATTTGAATTTGTTAACTTTTCAATATTTTGTTGAGCATAATTAACTATTTGAATTGATAAATCAAAGACTTCATCTGGAATGAGATTAATCATTTGAACAAAGTCAGGATTGACATCATAGAATGTTCTTTCAACTTTAGATATATCTATTTCATATGGAGGTTTAATAAACCCTATCCCTTTTCCAAAGGCGACAACTTCCTGATTGTTACTATCTAAACAAATAGATGTATTATTGTTAATATTTTTTATAACTTTCATAAAAATGACTCACCTCTACTTTCTCACTTTGATATTGTTATTAATTCATTCTTATATGCTACCTTTTTCTTATCTTGAACAATAGAAACATGAAAATTTGAACAGTTTGTTACAATCAATGGTGTTGTTAAATCTATATTTTTTGAATTCATAAATACTCTATCAACTCTTAGAAGTGGTTCTCCTACTTTCACCTTTTGCTTTTCCTGAACAAGAACTTCAAAGCCCTCACCATTCAGATTGACTGTATCTAATCCTACATGAATAATAATTTCTGCTCCTATAATAGATGTAATCCCAATTGCATGTTTGGTAACTGCAATCATACTAATAATTCCATCACAGGGCGAACAAAGTAAATCATCTTCTAAGATTAAGCCCACCCCATCTCCTAATAATTTATCAGCAAACATTGCATCATTAACCTCACTTATTGGTATCATTTTTCCAATTGCTGGAGAATAAATAACTTCTTTATTTTTACTTTTTCTTTTTATACTAAACATATTTTCACCTCTTAATAAATTAAAAAACTCTCTGAGCACCCAAAACACAAATTGTGTTTAAGGAAAAGCCTCAGAGAGTAACAACCCTTATTTACAATAAAATTATATATCTGACAATTTCATTTGTCAACAACTATTTTAAAACTGTATATAATTAATCAATATCCTCACCATTAGTTGCTATAACTTTCTTATACCAATCAAATGATTTCTTCTTATAACGTTTCATTGTTCCATTACCTTGATCATCTCTATCAACATAAATGAAACCATATCTTTTACTCATTTCTCCTGTAGATGCAGAAACCAAATCAATACATCCCCAAGATGTATAACCTATTAAATCAACACCATCTATATCAATAGCATCTTTCATAGCTTTCACATGTTCTCTCATATAATCAATACGATAATCATCAATAACAGTATCATTAACCAATTCATCTTTAGCCCCTAAACCATTTTCTACAATAAATAATGGCTTTTGGTAACGATCATAAATACTGTTTAATGTAATTCTTAATCCCAAAGGATCAATCTGCCATCCCCATTCACTTGCTTGTAAATATGGATTCTTTAAAGTTGCAAAAACATTTCCTTCTGTTTGTTTATTCATCTTTGGATCTGCACTTGTACAACGAGATGAATAATAACTAAATGAGATAAAATCAACAGTATGTTCTTTTAATAGCGCTTGATCGCCCTCTTCCATAATAGGCATTGTCTCTTCTCTTTTCATTTGTTTAAGTGCATAGTTTGGATAATATCCTCTGGCTTGTACATCAATAAAGAAATAGCCTTCTCTATCACTTTGAATTGATTTCCAGACATCATTAGGATTGCATGTATATGGATATGTATTCCCAGCTGCTAACATACAACCGACTTTATTATCAGGATCTATCTCATGTGCAATCTTTGTAGCCAGCGCAGAGGCAACCAATTCATGATGAATGGCTTGGTACTTATCTTTCAATGCTGTTTCTTTATCCTCAATTAGTAACCCAGCACCCATAAATGGTAAATGCAATATCATATTAATTTCATTAAAAGTTAACCAATATTTAACTAATCCTTTATATCTTGTGAAAATTGTACGGCATAATCTTTCATAAAACTCAATCAACTTTCTATTCTTCCATCCACCATATTCTTTAATTAAATGAATTGGACAATCAAAATGAGTAATTGTCACTAATGGTTCAATTCCATATTTATGACATTCTTTAAAAACATCCTCATAGAATCTCAAACCTTCTTCATTGGGTTCTAATTCATCACCATTTGGATAGATGCGAGACCATGCTAAAGACATTCTATATGTCTTAAATCCCATTTCTCCAAATAACTGAATATCTTCTTTATAATGACTATAAAAATCAATAGCTTCTTTTGCAGGATAAAACTCTCCTTCATGAAACTCTAAACTATGATCAGTTCCTAACATCACTGGAAATCTGTTTTTCCCATGTGGTGTAATATCCACATTCGCTAAACCTCTTCCTCCTTGATCATAACCACCTTCACACTGGTTAGCAGCAGTTGCTCGCCCCATAAAAAACCTTTTGGAAATCCCATTAATCTTCCTCCTTTTTATATAGTTCAATGCTTCCAATAATACCTAAAGGTTCTAACGCTAAATGTCGAGAGAATGAATCTCTTTGATTTCTTGATAAATTATTTGTTGCGATTAATTCAATATGATTGATACCTAAATGTAAACAAGTTGATAAATCATACTCATATGGTGGTGTAATGAATGTGTCTACACTTTCACCATTCACAATCAATTCAACAATTTCATAAGCTTCTTTTAATACCAAAATCATATCTTTATCCTGACAATCAATATCAAATGCATATTTGATATTGCCTGAGAATCTTGGATAATCATATCCAAGATAATGATTTAAGGACATCTCTATTGGTTGACTATAATCCTTTTGATTATAGTCTTTGAATGAAACTTTAACTTTATCAATACTCTCTAATTTTTTAGAACTCTTTGTATATATTTTATCATAACTTTGTCCATTCACCAATACTAGAGATTGATATGGATGTAAAGTTAATGTAAATTCAAAACCACCATTTACTTTATTTCCATTTAACTTATATGATTTATTTTGATACGCATCATATATCATATAATTAGCATCATCAAGAGTCACTGTTGAATGAATAGAATCTGTTATGCTTTCATTGTTGAACATATAAATATTCCCATCAACTTGTTGATATGAATAGACAACTAAGTCTTTTTCAAAAGATGATGTTTTGACTACTGAATACTCTTTTAATTCTTCTGATAAAGAAGAAAGAGATACACGCTTTCCTAAACTGATATTTTCTGGATAATCATTAATAAAAATGACTTCTATGCTTTGTGATAATTCTTTTAGTTTTTCTATTAAAAATTGAGGTAATCTTTGTGCATAAGGAACAACCAATACATCATATTGGTATCCATTTATACAATATTGATGATTTGAAATCGTTGCATTATTTAAATAATCTTCACTTATAATATCACATGAAATTTGATGTTGTTGTAATTGTTTTAAGACTTTTTCAATAGGCATATAATCTCCAGACCATTCAGCGAAGGCATGGTAAAGAACCCCAACATTTGCTTTATGATATCCACCACTGAATAGATGACATAACCTATCTGCATAGTTTGACCATTTATGAAAATATGGGTATTGTGGATTGTTTCCATGAGCATAGAAATGGGGTGGACAATCCCAATCTGGGAAGTCTGCTGGATCAAACGCATGAGGAACAATCACATTGACTCCATGACTGAGCATATGATCAGTAATCCATTTCATCATCTTTAATCCTTCTACCCATCCATAAGCACCAAAAGCTTCGCACATCAGTTTACCTTGTTTACTTGGATCTAGTTTCGCGAGTGAGGCACCGAGTTTAACCAAAGCATAGTGATAGAATTCACCATTGCTTCCCCCTGTGCTAAAAGCATCATGTTGATAATCCATACCAGGAATCACTTGTCCACCGATAATATCTATACCAGCCATACTCTGACCAGCCATTGCTCTAAAGAAGTGCCCTGCTCCATATCCTAATCTTGCATGAGCTCCATTATCTTCAATTGTATGACCAACATAATCAACACTCCGTTGAGAACACCAATCTCCAATATAGTGAGAAAAATTTTGACTATACAATTGACTGACTATATTCATATATTCAAATCTTATTTGTCCTGCTTTTGTACTCTTTGATGTAAATAAGAAAATTAAGTCTGTATCTTGATAATCCTTTATATTTTGTAGTTTTTGATAAACATCTTCATTCCAAGGCAATGGCATTTTTTCTCTACCAATAGAGGCCGTTGTCCCTTTAATGTTTCCAAACCTTGGTTCATCAGAAAAGAAACCAATAATTGTCTTCCCAAATTCATCTTTATAATGATCATAATGTTTTTCATAAACCTCATTAATCAAGATTTGAGTTGCTTCTTTATTCATAGGATCTAAGTAATCTTGAGTCCCCTCTTCTCCACATATTGTTGTAAAGAAAACATAAAGGCTATAATGTTTATTTTCTAAGTTGAGGTGTAAGATATGATCTTGGTATCCCTCACTCACATCAATCGCTGTTTCTTCTTTTAATCCACCCTCTAATAACATATCTTTTTCTACAAGAATAGCTTTAAAAAACTTATCATGTTGATGTCTTTTATCTTTCATCGCTTCTCGCATATCACAGAATAAACTTAAGTTAATCTCTGCATAAGGATTGGGTCCAACAAGATCAAAACAATAATGATCAAGATAGGTTTTCTTTAAATGATTTGGTACTTTTCCATTGGCATATCCAGTTGGAAATCTAGCATCATCCAATATCCATATTTTCATATCATTTCTCTTAGCTTCTTCAATAAGAAAATCCATTGTATTCCACCAACCTGCTTCTAAGAATTCAGGATGTGGCCTTGATTCAATACACATATTATAAATACCTTGTTCTAGCATTTTATCTATATATTCTTTAAGTTTCTCATTTGATTGTCCTTTTTGCCAAAAGAACGGATAAAGATAATGTTCATTTTTATTTTCTAAATTCTCTATAACTCTTTTCATAAAATCACCTCTACTTAGAAAAGGAAATGTATTATACATTTCCTTCGTTTTGTTCTTGTTCACATGCTTGTCTATCTAATATTTTAAAGAATGGTAAATATACGAGTGTTGATACAATTGTTGCACCAATTTGGAATGCAGCCATTTGCCACCCTCCACAAATAAACCCACTAATAATCAATGGTGTTCCTGTTGGTGCTCCAATACCAGATACGACTGGTAATATTCCTGCAGTTGTTAAAAAGTATGCAACTAAGATAAAAACAACTGGTAAGAATACAAATGGTACAAATAATAATGTATTTAACATACATGGCATACCAAAGACAACGGGTTCATTAATATTGACTATTGAAGGAATAGTAGCGACTTTTCCAAAAGTTTTATATCTCTTACTTTTTGCAAAGAGAAGTACACAGACAACCAAACCAATTGTTGCGCCTGCACCACCTGGAGAAGAAACCGCATTAATCCATTGATATGTGATAATATTAGGTGCAGCTGCTCCTGCTGAAGTTGCTGCTAAGTTTGCTGCATCAGCTGCTAACCAAATTGGCATAATTGCACTTACAACAGCAATCCCATGAATCCCTAAGAACCAACATAAACCAGATAAAGTATAAATTAAACAACCAGTCCATACGCTATTACCAATACCATTTAATGGTTGACCAATTAATGTATAAACAACATTATGAACATCTCCATAAGATGTTTGTGCTGCAAGAAATGATAAAGTTGCAAATACGGCTCCAACAACAAGACCTGGAATAATTCCTGTAAATGATTTAGAAACAAATTCAGGTACGCCTTCAGGCATTTTAATAATTAAACCTTTATCAGATAACTTAATAAAAATAAGTGATGTCATAATAGCAACAAACATAGAGACAAAGATACCTTTTGCTCCTAGCCAGTTTAATGGTAAATTTGTCACTGCTGCATAACCTTCACCAGTTGTTACCATTGGTGTCACAATAAAGAAACCTAATAGTGATAACAAACCAGCAACAAGCGGATCATGTTTTGTTTGTGCTGTATAAGCATAAGCAATTGTAAATGCAGTATACAGTGCTAACATGTTTGTTGTCACATTCACCAATGTATTAAACACATTGTTTAATCCACAACTTGTAATAAATGATTGATAGGCATCAATTGGTAGATTCAATAAGATTGACCCTGCTGCCCCTACCATAAGAGCAGCCATCGTTGACATAATACCTTTTGATATGGCTTGAATCACTTTGTTGTTATTTAAGTAACTCGCCATAGGTGAAAGAACTTTTTCTAATGTTTCCATAATAAAATCTCCCCTTTTCTGTTTTTTGACTTTTCTTTGTCGACACATTCATCTTATCAAAGAAAACACTTACAAAATATGTCGCTTTTTGTTTATAAGATTATCCTATTTTGCCAAAGAAGAATATTTTTCTCTATAAATATGTGGTGTCATTTTAAACTCATTTTTGAATATTTTATAAAAATAAGTCATATTTTCATACCCCACTTCTAGCATAATATCAGTCACTGGCATATGAGTTGATTTTAATAAATGAACTGCATTTTTTAATCTTTCATTTTGAACCAATTGCTTAA